>QDKV01005371.1_pt1 | contig 76352 bp, 100 predicted proteins | sample 1861101 | NCBI WGS metagenome assembly QDKV01 (sample SAMN04275158, study PRJNA302643) | Fungus metagenome, whole genome shotgun sequencing project. | isolation source: fruitbody | host: Mallocybe terrigena | place: Sweden | collected 2013
AGATATCCCGGTCTGTATACAACAGACACCCCTTCCCAATGTCATGTGTCTTCTATACGGACCGGTCACCGGTCTATCGATACGTATCGATATCGTTGTACTTGACGCTCGAAAAAACATACTTCCGAACCTTTCTATAAGAGACTTGTAATTAAGACCAAAACTGTTTCCGGCGATAAGATAGAAGGACACACCAGAAGCACTTTTTGTAAAGTGCTTCGGCTTAAAACATATTTGTGCAGTGTATGGAAACCTCACAGACATTGAAACTTTCGAGCTTCATCGCTCTCGCATCCCCACCCACCTTTTCAAACACATCGTACAGGATATGAAAAATGCAACCTCTCTTCAGTCAGGGTAGGAACCTCACACCTTTCCCAACAGATCTTCAACCACCTCGTTGCTGAGTTTGGCTTCACTTTCAGGAACCTTCCATTGAAGGCTGCCAGTATTTACACGGCCACCAAAGCGTCTCATTAATTTGTAAGTACTCTAACATGAAAGGGAGTTGGGAAAGTCAAACACTAAGAAACATAATGGTTTCAAATACTTATGTACATCTCTCGTAATACGCATTAAGGTATAAGTTGGATACAGGGGGTAAAACCCAAAACGAAATGAGGAAAATCTTCCAGCGACCAGGATTTGTACTTCCTTCTAAGTCACTTCCAAAACCGTCGTCTCGAGCACGCGGAACATCTCGGGGTCCTTCGAGTGTTCAGACCATCCAACGACTTCCCGCCAATTATATGCATTTGCTTCCTTGATACCTGCACCTTCGAAGACGGTCATTTCATCATCCGTCAGGCCTCGGAAGATGAGGAATAGCCGTGTGAAGGTGCATGGTTCGGTGCCTACTTCAATATCTACGGCGGCCGCAACTTTAGTGGGAGTTAAAAACCTATAAGCGATGTTCCTGTATGCAGAGAAAGAATGCATGTTATTGCTGGGAGAAGGTTAGACGAGAGTACGATATATGTAAGGATTGGACACGAACTTGATAAATGTAGTTCGGGCATGCATCGACATTCCCAGTTGGTCCAATACGTTCATGAGGTGTGAAATGAAATCACGGAAGGACATCGCAAAGCCATTCCTTGGGCTGATGAAATTGTTAGGCTCTACCATCGAAGCATCCGGACTGTAACAGTGTGTCAGCGACTGATCTATCGACTTGAACAGATACTCACATCGCCTCGTAATACAGGGCTGTCACGACCATTTCGCTCTCGAAGTGCTCCAGCGCACCACCTGGATGCACCCGCAAGAAATATTTTACTCTATTCGGCTCGTCTTTAGGTTCCGGAGGCGGCCAGGCAATCCCTAGTTTCCAATACGGCGAGAAAGAAAGAACGACTTCGCAGTACTGTACAGTAGGGGCTAAAATCGAAAGATTGCACTTGGCCGTTGTAGTGGCTTTTGTGACGGTGGCAAGTTTACCGATAACTCTCGTGTCGATCATAACGTCAGACCTGAATTCCTCTCCAGGAGGAAGGCGAGTGCCGCTGAATTCTAACGAATGGTTGTCACCATCGTGGACAACGTCTAGCTTCCCCCAGAACTGGCCATCAACGACAGTTCCGTCTTCCATTCTCGACATGTCAAGTTCGTCGGAACTTATGATGACGTCAAGAGCGACTTGCTGGCCTGGGGCGAGCTCCAGATTGAATGTTCCAGGCATTTCAAGAACGGGAGGGGGACTGTTTTCGAATAAGCCACGAGGAAAACCTATGGACCGAAAAAAAATCTTACGGCGGTGTTCTGAATAAGGTAAGTCCATCAGCACAGGACCGCATATAGGGTCGAGGGTATACTCACGGAGCTTCTTCTGGAGGAGGTGGACCGTCGCTTACGATCTCAACACGTATTCCTTGAGTGTTCATGATCGCTATTTGATAGGAATCCTCTCCTGTTAACTGGGCAGAATGAGTTACTGGGACGAGTACAGGCGAGCAACCTTACATAGATGTATGGGCCAGCGACCAATCGCTAAGAAGAGATAGGTCAGAAAGACTTGAGAGAGAGGCAGAAAGTAACGTACGGCTGCATGAATCGACGCATATTCCACGGGAACTCGCAGGTTGAATAGACCACTGGGACCAGGTTTTGTCCATTCCTGCGCTATATGGATCAGTTCCTGAAAGATCCTGTAAATATGAGCATTTGTAATTATATTTATTTGCATACGGTGAAGGTATTTGGAAGCTGGAGAGTGAGATGTCAATATCTGAAGGTGGGCGACATAGAAGCGAAAAGGGAGAAGCCGCACCATTCTTAGAGTCTCCATCTCGCCATGAGCAAGGGTAAGCAACCTAGGTCTAGCGACGGCCATCGGACCTTGTTTTGGTTCAGGTTCCTTTCCCTTGGGCTTGAGTTTGTTCCAAAAGGCGGCTTGAGATGGAAGGCTAGAGTTTGTAGTTCTGCGGAACAAACAGTTGAACTTGATCTAACAAATTAAAAGAAAGGGGCATACGTTGGCGAAAGAAGCATGTAGGGAGACTAATTGATAAAAGTAAAGGTGTTTATCAGAAAGATAAATGTGAAGTGACGGAAACAGAGAGCACCACGATGAAAACACGAGGCCTTGCGTCAACAGCACGTTGTCGATCTTTCCAGATTCCAAAGCTGCTCTATAAGTGAAGATAAGATGATATGGATTATGTAATCCAACATCACAAACTCGCCCGCCTGTTCTTGGCCAAGGTTAATGTTCATCCGCGTCCTCCCTCGGACCCATGCGCTGTTTTCATCGACTTTTGTCTCTGTTGCTAAATACAGCCAAGGGCTTTCAATGTAATTTGTTTTTTTGTTTTCTTCTTGCCCGATATTCAATTGTATACTGTTTTAGAAAAAGAGATAACGCAGCTTCCAAATTGAAAGGCAATGTTGATCGCGTACGCCTCTTATCTACCCAGACCAAAGCTCCTGAACTACTAGTGGGTGTTTCGGAGCCCTTCATTGGCGTCAAGATTCCTTCGCCTGAAGTCGACTCTGAACTTCCAGTCCAAGTGGTAAGTTACTGCGTCAATGCAAGATGCTCATACTTACCGTCTTTTTAACAGCCATACGTACCAGACTTCTGGGATTCTGCTAAACTAGCACCCGATGCACCAGTCAGCGAAGTACCAAAAGTAGTTGTGCTCGGAGATGCTGAGACACACCATGGTGGTGGTCCGTCTCACACTTTGGAGGATGTTGACATATCAGTCGAAAAAGATTCTACTCAGACTTCCAAAGTCGAACGAACCGACAGCCTCTTCGATGACATTGCCGAGGACCTTTATCTTCCTTCTGTACAGGAAATGAAGAACAGCTTCCGTAAAATCTTTTCGTAGTCTTTTTAAAAGAAACTGCCCTATCCTTATCCATTATATGCAATATACAAGCTTAATGCAGTTAACTTCCTATGGGAATATCGACAAAAATAGTTCTTGTCCCATGGCGCGTTTATTGGCTTTCCTGAGTCACATACTTAGAAAACCACCTTCATTTTTTCAGTCGAGGATGGCAAGCACCAGCAGCAATAATGTCGAGGTCCCACCTGGATTCCGCCTCCATAAAGAAAACACATCGCAGATCCTTCTCTCCTCACACGAGGCTTTTCTCAATCCAGTGCAAGAGTTTAATCGGGATTTGAGTGTCGCGTGCATTCGGGTCTGGAGTGAAGAACTGGATAGATTGAAGGAGGGAAAGTGGAGGAAGGCGCAAACGAAAAGGGCCAACCAAGACAAGAAGAAGGTCAAAGGTTCGTCCATCCTTAGACTCCTCGCCCCCAGCTAATGCATCTGTCCAGGTAGGAGAATCAGTGTGATGTACACGCAATACAGACGCAACTATGTTACCCTTAGATTCTGAACAAGCCGAACCAAGTAAGCCTTCTGCGACTATTTCGACTGCAATCGTTCCCTCTTCAACCATTGGGGGGGGATCTTTGCCGAATTTGCCTGAGGTTAGTTTCAATTAGTTTATACTTATAATAACTACACGTCTTTTGAAGTATAAACCCTACAAATTCGTGCTACTCGAAGCGCTTTCTGCAACGGGTCTGCGCGCCATTCGCTACGCAAGGGAAATCCCTCTTGTCAGGTAGGTCTCAATCCTCGTCTACTTAATCAAGGACTCATGGGAAATTTTCAGATATGTGATTGCAAACGACCTCTCCCCGGCAGCGGTAGAGGTTATAAAACGGAACGTGAAGATCAATGGTCTTGCAGAAGAAGGTGCAGCAAAGGATTCGACCCCAGCAACATCGACGTCAGGGGGGTTGACCTTGACTTCTAAGGCTAAAGTTCAAGTACACGAAGCCGACGCATGGTAAGAAGTTTTTTTCTCGTAATCCTTCATTCCATTAACCCCTCCAAGCTCGCTAATGTACAGCCATCGAGAGGAAAAGAAACGCGTCGATGTTGTGGATCTAGATCCATATGGAACAGCCGGGCCATTTGTTGACGCTGCGGTACAGTGTGTCGTTGATGGAGGTCAATCATCATTCTTTACATGTTCCTGTGTTGATACTCAAATCAAGGGTTAACACAGGTTTACTTTGCGTGACGTGCACCGACCTCCCTGTCCTTGCCACAACAAATTTCCCCGAAAAATGGTCAGTTGCGACTTTATATTTATGTTATCCTTCATCTGAAGACTGAACTTTTAAAGTTATTCCAATTATGGAGGTGTTCCTGTGAAAGCCGAATATTGTCATGAGGCTGTAAGTGTCGAAAGAAAAAACCAGCACTAACGATTGAATTTTTATTTCAAGGCTTTGCGATTAGTATTACACACTCTGTCAACATCAGCGTCGAGATATGGACGGTATATCGAACCTTTACTATCTCTGTCCATTGACTTCTATGTGCGTATCTTCGTCCGTGTAAATTCAGCTCCAATCGAGGTCAAGAAGGTCTTATCGTAAGCAAACCACATCTTTCTGCCTTTTTTTTTAATCGAAAAGACGATCCCAGAAAAAATTCAACATTCTATGTTTGCACGTGCTGCCAATCACATTATGAGCAACCGTTGGGAAGAATGATTGCCAAAGTACACGAGGCGTCTGGACAGACGAACGTCAATTTCAAAACGCAACCTGCTGTGTTGGGATCGGATAAATGTCCTGAATGTGATTCACATTTACATGTGCGTTGCCAATACAACAAAATCTAGGTTGCAGAATTAATGAGCGTTTCATTTCTCCCAAGGTTGCGGGTCCGATGTGGTCTGCGCCCCTTCACGATGTTGCATTTGTGCAGAAGGTTTTAAAGCATGTTGAGGAGAATAGTGATCTCTATGGGACGGCTGCGAGGATGGAAGGGATGCTGACTGTTGCGAAAGAGGTAATTCGGCCATCTTTCTCATTCTTTGCAAACCCCCATTCATCGTCTATCTTAGGAGCTTTCAGTCCCATTTTATTTCACACCGACAAGGGTGGCTAGCTTTTTCCACTGCCAAACGCCTTCATTGGATGACGTTGCGTGAGTTGACGTTTGCCTTCAGCTGTCCCGTGATGCTCAAGCCTGGTTGTGTGTGCATAGTTCGGCGCTGCTGAATGGTGGTCATAAAGTATCGCGGTCGCATGCTCGTCCAGGCTCTCTCAAAACCACCGCGTCACATCGAGAGCTCCACGACGTTTTTCGTTCTTGGATCAAACTACATCCAGTAAAGATGGATAATATCTCAGAAATGTCGCCTGCGCGTCGTTTGCTTGTCAAGGAAATTGTGTAAGCGAAATCTTTCTCTTGTTTTGTTTTATTGTGTTGTTTTTTGTAATAAAAAAAAAACCATACTCGTAGGTCCGAGGCGGATTTTACACGTCATCCAGAGACTATCGGTGCGTTGGAGACCGTAAAGTTGGTCCGGTATCAAGAAAGTCCAGCCAATTGGGGTCCAGGCAAAAAGGTGCCGAAAAGGAAACGCAGTACAGAAGATTTGGAGGAGCGGCTCCCCAAACATTAAGCTTATCTCAAGTCTCACAGGGTAGATGGCATCAGGAGTAGTTATCTATCAGTATTTCACTGAGTATCTCCCATAACGTACAGGATAAAGATAGATGGAAAAAGGTTACAATGCTGATAAAGATCCTCTCACTGATTGGAGAGAATGGCAAAAAAGATGTAAGGAAATAATTTAGGTCATAGTAGAAATCCAGAGAAATGTAGTGCAAGGGAAGAACAAGGCATAGATTTTAAAAAATACACAAGAAAAAGATTTGAAGCAATTTTTTAAATCTTTTACACCGATTTCAATGTCGCAATCCAAAGATGCTGCACCAACTCCACAGCAGATGGACGTGCCTCATGATCGATCTTAAACGTCTGCTTGAGGAAATCCTGCGCCTCGGGTGAGATATCAGAAGGGATGGTCGGTGTAGCTGAAGACCCGATCTGAAAGATGGCCTGCATTTGCGTGAGCTGCGCCCAAGGGTGTTCGCCCGTGAGCATCTCGACGACAAGACAGCCGATGCTCCAGATATCTGCTTTGTGCGTGTGTCGGGTTTGTTTGACGACTTCAGGCGCCATCCAGAAGACGGAACCTTGGAGTGACGGTCGGTTCATTCTGTTGCCTGTTAAAAGAGCTAATATGGTATGGTTATGGGTGAGAGAGTTCGGAGGAGATGTTGCAAGGCCCGAACTTACTGTCGTCGACTTTCTTTGAGATACCAAAGTCTGAGATTTTGACGCCTCCTTTGTTGTCTACAAGAATGTTGGCGCCTTTGATATCGCGGTGGATGATATCACGCTCGTGGAGATAGTTGAGACCCTGAAGGATCTGTCTGACCCAGTTCCTCACAAGCGGCTCTTCAAATGCACCGTAATTGCGCAACAAGGTGGTGACCGATCCACCAGGGACGTATTCGAGGAAGATATTCAGGTATTCATCGTCAATAGAAGAATCTGCGAGAGTTGTGAGTAAAAATGGATATGATCGAGGCATAGGTGGCTAATGACGCACAGAGATATTGCACAATGTTGTCGTGATGAAGGTTCTTTAAAAGCTCGATTTCACGTTCTAGGGCTGTGAGCATGCTCTTCTTGCGTTCTTGGTTGGGGGCGGAACCGGTAGGGAGTTCGACTTGCTTTACAGCCATAAGCAAACCGCTCGATGCGTCCATGCCGAGATAGACCTTTCCAAATGACCCAGCACCAATAAGAGCACCCTTGATCCATTTGTTTGCTGCAGAAGAAAAAGGGTGAATCGGAGAAGAAAAAAGGAAGGGGCTTCTCACCTCTCTTGGCACTGAGCACATTACGAATAACACCATCGTCATCCACATCTAGACTCAGTTCTTCCTCCTCTTCGTCATGCAACGTCTCGTCCTCCTCATCCTCACTAATCTCACTTTCCACGTCCTCATCTTCCACACCATCATCAGCCACCGCCTTGGGCACCATATCTTCAATCTCCGAATCGACTTTAGTCCACCCATCAAGATCTTCCTCACGTCCATACGTCCCACTAGCCCGCCTGTTCTCAACGGCTTCGGTGATTTGGTCAACCGTCATCAAACTTGCCGTGTCCGATTTGTCGCGCTTGCTTCGGAGCTCTGTCATGAAACTCATGCGCTTCGAACTGGTAGAGATCGCCCTTGACATTCGCTTCTTCGACACGTCGCTTGGGAAGTCGTTGTCCATCGACTCGGAGAGTGGTATGGACGGGAAAGGAATGTGTGGAAGTTGGGGTATAGAGTCGTTTGACGACCTGTCGTGGCTGTCGAGATGCAGATCGACGGAACGGCCGTCGTGGGTGGACAGCGACACCCTCGGGAGGATGTCCGTAATATCCCCCTTGTCAGGTACAGGAGGCGGCTGGGATAACCTTGACCCTTCAGTGCTCGTGCTAAACCTCGACGTTTGCCTGTACGACGCCACGCTATCTCTCTTCCGCATCATACTATTCCTCGCCGTCCGCTGCAGCACTTTTTTCTCCGTATTGGGGAAAAACTCTGTCAGATGGTTCGTGATGAGCTCGCTTGGCGGACGTTGACCAAAAAAGTTGCGCAATTTCGAGGGCCGCTTGAAGCTGCTGCTACTGCTGCTGCTGAGGTTGTGAGAGGGTGGGCTCAGCTGGCCAGCAGAAGAAGATCCTGAGGAGATGATGGAGGAGGCATCGAGAGCACGTTCGGGGTCACGCACGCCGAGGCCGCTGAGGATGCTGATGGAGCTGGCGCGTTTGGTGCTTCGGTTTGTGACGTTGCTGAGGGGTGAGCCGGTACGTGGGAGGCGGCGAAGGACGAGACCGTATTCGCGCGTGGGGTGGTCAGGAGCGTGGCAGATAGAGAGCAGTTCGGCTTCTGAGAGCGGGCGGCCTAGATAAACATTAGCACGTGAAATATGCAACTGGGATAAGATGTACCTGGGCTGTCCCCTTGGCCCAGATCCATAAAAACACCCCATCCATCGACGGAGAGGCCGCCTTCCTCTGTTTGTGATACATCTTGGTAAGAATCCGTTTTAAGGTTATTCTTCGTAAACTTCTTGAGAACCTTCTCGACTACTTCTACGCCTCCATTACACGAAGCGACATCAATTGTGAATGAAAGACCCTCGTCTGGAATGATAAATTTGACCAGCCTCCTGCGTAGATCGTTCAAGCTGGATTGCACATTGTTCGAAGATGAAGGATGATTGAATGGACCACGGCCAACGGAGTAAATATTTGTCTGAGGAGAAGGGGTGTTGGAACCTGTGCTTTGATTGGTAGAAAACGCTTCATCAATAGGGGAGAGAGTTGAGGAAAGATTGGAAGTTGGGTGATGTGGGGTGGACTGGCCGCCTGCAGAAGGGTAAGGATTTCCGAGCGGGCGTTTAGGTGAGCCAGTAGCTCCTCCAAATGAACCAGTCCTGCCATGGACGCTTTGAACTCCGCCAATTTGATTAGGACGAAGTCGTGCAGGGGGTAAAGGAGATATGGCGCGATTGGTGCTGCCGCTTATTGGCCTGCTTCCAGGATTTCCGGGACGGGGGTCGGCAGGTAAGTGCTGGTTTATCCAGCTGCCTGAAGAAGGCGTATGGTGGCCAGATGAACTCGAAGGTGGAGGTGGAAGAGGGGTCTGGGACGTATAGGATGGCGCATCGGGTGCGGGAGAATTCGTATAGGAACGATTCACCCGGCCAGCTCCGGGAGGAAGGGGTGGTTGTCCGCGCGGGGGAGGTGGTGGCGGTGGGAGATTTGCGCGAATACCAGAACTAATGGAGTGGGCGCTGATTGGGGTACCGTTTGAAGATGGGGTGGATTGTTGAGGCATGGGGAGTGGGCGAATGGGTGGTGGTGGTGGTTGTTGGTGCTGTTGTTGAGAAACACTCCGAGCAGAATCTGGGTCTCGTTGGATAGCTGGAAGATCGGCTCTTCCTGCATTTGCGTTCAACTGCAGAGGGGCGGGTCTGACATTTTCGAGACGACGATTGATAGTTCTGTTATTTTGACCGTCCTTTGAGTCGAAATCGATACTTGAAGAGGAAGGTGGTTTGGTAGACACTTTCTGTCGTAAGATCTTTATGGCGTTGAGAATCCTGAGTCTGTCGCCAATGCTAGCGATGCCCATTTCCAGGAGAATATTCTGGTCAAGGTCGAGCAAAACATGACCACGGATTTCGTTGGCTTTGAAGGTGTCTTCGTGGCAACCACACTTGATATCGTTCAACCAATTTGCGACATGTTCGTCTGACCAAGTTCGCAAGAAGGCAGCATAGGACATGCCCGGAGGGGGTTCTGTGGGAGTATATTGTTGGTACCTGATAGGTTGAAGTGAGGGCCTGACGGAGACATCTGAACGGAAGGAGCGGGATGCAGCAGGTTGTTGGGTCATGAAAGAAAAGTTGGCGAATAGTGCGGATGTTGCGGGATATGTTGATAATTGATCTACCTGACAACAAGACTAATGACAATAATGAAGTATATATTCTCTTTTCGAGTCGGTCTTTGCATGCAATACCAGAGCTCACCCTGTTAAAATTTTCAAGACGACCCTTAGTTTTAGACCCAGTATAGTGCCCAGCGGAGAGCTGTTACGGCAATCTCCGGAAATATAAGCCTTGTTAGCCTTGTGGCCTCTATATAGCCACTTCCCGAGTCCACGCTCTCTTTTCAGATTCCCCTCCTTTTCCTGCTGGCATTGGTTCTCCCTTTATATCAATACTTATTTCCTCTCTTCTTTCCTTAGAGTGGATACACTTTTCTTTCCCTCCCCAGCTATGCGTCTGCTGCTTCTCGTCTCTCTATGTCTACTACCCCTCGTATTCGCTGCACCATACGACGAGAAACTGGTCGACTATAATATAAACATCAACAAGAACGCTCAGTCCGTTCTCGACTACGATTCTTCTCGCCCAAACCAAACTTACACTCCTTCTCCCCAAAACTGGCGGGCTCTCCCTACTTACACCATCCTTCTCGACAAGTGGGCAGATGGCGACCCCTCGAACAACGATTACTTCAAAACAGTCTACGAGTACGACTGGCGCGAAACTCAACTTCGCTTCGGTGGTGACCTCAGGGGTTTACGCGCAAAACTCGACTACTTGTACGGCATGGGCGTCCGGGTCATTTTCATGTCAGGGACCCCGTTCCTGAACATGATTTGGCAAGCTGACAGTCTGTCTTTTTCCCCTCATCTTTTTCTTCCAATTTTGATCCCAATACCCCGTCCCTGAACAGGTTACTCTCCTGTCGACTTCAGTGTTCTTGATCCTCATTGGGGTACAATTCAAGACTGGCGGGATACCATAGATACCATTCATGCTCATGGAATGTATTTCATGGCGGATTTTACGGTCGGTACCATGGGTGATCTCATCGGTTTCCAAGGGTACAGTTTCCATTTATACTACTCAATTCAGTCTCTAACGGAGTGAAAATTTCCTTTGACAGGCACTTGAATACAAGCACTCCTTTTAGTCTCAATGAATACAACGCCCAATGGAAAAATCCAAATTATACACCGTGGAACTTTACTCAATATCGTGACTTTTCGGTTCGTGATTTTAGACTTTAAAAAAAAATTATTGTCATTCAACAGTCGCTCTCAGATCGGCAATGAACGCAACACTAGTTGTGAGCTGCCTAAATTCTGGCAAGACGATGGTACTGTTGTCAAGGTCCAAACTGACGGTTGCATGAAGTCGGAGTTCGATCAGTATGGCGATATGGAAGCCTTTGGTGTCCATCCTGATTGGGAGCGTCAGTTATCGAAATTCGCATCAGTGCAAGATCGTTTACGCGAGTGGAACCCGGACGTCATGAAGAAGATTCAAAAGTTCTCTTGTATGGCGATCAAGGCGCTCGATATTGATGCGATCCGTATTGATAAAGCCACGCAAGTCACGGTTGATGCTCTTGCTTCATGGGCATCAAATACACGTGCCTGTGCTGCACAGGTTGGAAAGAATAACTTTTTCATTCCTGGTGAAGTCACTGGTGGTGATCGTTTTGGTTCTCTCTACATGTAAGTTTGCTGTGCATTACTAAAACCTGTCAAGATGCCTAACAAGTTTCTGCAGTGGTCGAGGACGAACACCAACACAGCTCCCCCCTGGTTTCATCGCCGCAGCGAACCTGACCGCAAGTCAAGATGTATTTTTCCTCCGCCCTGCACCCCTCAATGCACTGGACGCAGTCGCCTTCCACTACTCCTTTTATCGTGCTATGACACGCTTCTTGGGAATGGACGGTAATTTGCAGGTGGCTTATGATGTTGATGTCAATTTCGTCACTGCATGGAATCAGATGTTTGTCAATAATGATTTCCTTAATCCGAGTACAGGTAGGGTTGATCCCAGGCACATGTATGGGAGCAGCAATTTCGACGTGTTCAGGTGGCCCGGTCTGGAAATGGGTGTTCAGCGTAGTGTACTGGCGACCTTTATTGGAGCTCTCGTCATGCCCGGCATTCCTTTGGTAAGTATCAGTATGGTTATCAATTTTTTCACACCCTTACTATTTTATCTTAGTTCTATTACGGCGAAGAGCAAAATTTTTATCTCTTCGACAATGGCGCATCCAACTACCTTTATGGGTAAGTGCGACATGTTCTAGAGTGGTACTCAACTCATTGACTTTTTGTCCTTTAGCCGTCAGGCCATGGTCTCAAACAGGGCATGGCAGAGCCGTGGATGCTACCGTCTTGGATCTGAGCAATATTTCAATATTCCATTGGAGAAGTCTTTGTTCGGATGTCATGATGACTGGAATTCGTTAGACCACTTTGACCCCACCACGGACAGCCGTCTCTTATTCTCACAGTTCAATTATCTCCGAACTGTCTACGGATCGCTACAGGATGGGTTCGGACTCGTTCAACGAGGAAACTGGACGTACTGGATCGAACGGCCTGGTTCTAACCATACTGGGACTGAAATGGGACTTTGGTCTGTCTCTCGTGCACCTATTGTTGGTTCCCAAACTGTGGGTGGCAGGTTTCAAGACCAAGTCTGGATGCTGTACACAAACGAGAACTCCACGAAGACGTACAACTTTGATTGTAAAAGCAACAACTGGATTTCGTCCCCTTACGTCTCGGGTACCGTCGTGAAGAACACCTTTGCGCCGTATGAGGAGTATACCCTCCAGGATTCTTTGTCATCGTACTTCAACGACAGTAGGGCACCTTATTACGGGTGTTTGAACAGCGTCTCGATGGACCCTCTGGGCTTCAAGCTCCTTGTCCCTTCCACGCAATGGGTACCGCCCCCTCCGATGATTACCAAATTCACACCAGGCCACGATGCACGTCTCCTTTCCACGCCTGGAAGCCAGAACAGCACATCAATCAACATCGTCTTCGAGTTCAACACCGCCATGAGCTGTGATGGTGTTACTGCAGCCGTTTCGCTCAACATGGGATCTTCGGGCAAGGGCACTGCACCTTCGATTGGGAATGTGAGGTGTGACGCGACCAAGGGCCAGACGGGAAGGTTGCCTGGTGCACCTGTTTCGGCGTGGTATTGGTCCGCTACGTTGTCAAGTATTCCGGATGGTATTCTAGAACTTATCGTTAAGAGTCCTCCAAATGCAGCTGGTGATAACACTACTATGGTAAGCTTACTTTTTATTCCCCCGCCGAGTCTTCATTTTGAGTCTCTGTCAAGGCTACCGATCACTTTTTCTTGAGGAAGGGCGCTGCTGACAATGTTATGATCTTCCCCGAGAACGATTATGACAAGAGTGGTATCACTTACACTAATGGACATTACGAGTACACCCACAAAGCGTATGGTGCTGACATGTTCCGATATTCTGGAAACTTTGGTAGAACTTGGACGGATTGGAAGAAATGGGAGGACACAACAACGATAGAGACGGCGTATTTCGATAATTCCTTGAATTTCTGGCAGGGAGAGCATCTTATGGTTCAGTGTGGGTTTTTCAGAACAAAATAACCTGTGCAAAGTTACCGAATTCTCTTGTAGATTGGAGTCAGACCACTTTGTCCGCTGCGCAAGTCGTCCATGTAGACCGTGGCTTCTCAGGCAAAGCCCGTCGGTATCCGCAATTCCTCGTTCGTGGACCTTTCAATAACTGGGGTTTCGACAAGGGTATTGAGAACCTGATGAAGCAAAATGACGATGGCCTTTGGGAGTTGGAAATTATGGCCGCCTGGCCGACTTTTATGCAGCTCAACGTTTGGGGCTTTGACGATTTCTTCTATGGTGATATGGACGGTGATGGTATTCTTGACCGTCTTCCTGCCAACACGGTTGCGCCCAACTATCTCAATATATCTGCCCCGCCCGCGCCCCATCTTGCTTGGTCCCTTCTTGTGGATGACGCGACTATGACTTGGACCTTGGTACCTCGAGGACGAGCTTCTGTTGGTGCCATCATGTATGCGCTCCTTCTATCTATTCCCCTCGTTACTGGTGTCCTTGCTGTTATCGTCTTCATGTGGACATTCTATGGCATTAAACACAATCAGTATGGTGTCAAGACTAAGACGTCTAATTACTTCCCCATCTTTGGCAACAAGTCGGCTGCCGATCTCAAGGACTCTCAACCCATTTCTGAGAAGATCTTTGGGGCTAAGCATAATACAGAAATTATCGGATGGCCTGAGGACAAGAACAAACGTCGAAAGGTTCTCATCGCCACTTTGGAATACGAGCTAATTGACTGGAAGCTCAAGGTCAAGATTGGTGGTCTTGGTGTTATGTCCTCCCTCATGGGTAAGGCGATGACGGATGTTGATATGATATGGGTTGTGCCTAAAGTGAAAGATCTGGAATACCCCGCTGGCGATCCTGCCGAGCCGATTGAAGTTATCATCTTTGGCGAGCCGTACTTGATTGAAGTCGAAACCCATGTTTTGGACAATATCACCTATATTATCCTCGACAGTCCCGTTTTCCGCGCACAAACTAAGGCTGACCCGTATCCCGCTCGTATGGACGACTTGAGTTCCGCCATCTTTTACTCGACTTGGAATCAGGCTATTGCTGCCACTATTCGTCGTTTCCCCACTATCGACATCTATCACGTCAATGATTATCATGGTGCTCTGGCCCCTATCTACCTCCTTCCCAAGGTCATCCCCGTCTGCTTGTCCCTTCATAATGCCGAATTTCAAGGTCTCTGGCCTCTTCGTACAAAAGAAGAGATGAAAGAAGTCTGCTCTGCCTTCAATATCAGCAAAGAACACTGTACGAAGTATATCCAGTTTGGAAACACCTTCAATCTGTTGCACGCCGCCGCCTCGTTCATCAGTGTTCATCAAAAGAGCATTGGTGTTGCTGGTGTGTCCGACAAGTATGGTAAACGTTCCTGGGCTCGTTATCCCGCTCTTTGGACTCTTAAACACGTCGACTCGTTGCCGAATCCTGATCCTAGCGATATCGCGGCGTTGGATGAGACACCTGTGAAGTCTCGTGATGTACAGATCGACGAGGCGGCGGAGGCTGCACGTCCAGAATTCAAGCGGCAGGCCCAGGAATGGGCTGGAATCAAGCAGGATCCTAATGCTGATCTCTTTGTGTTCGTCGGCCGTTGGTCGAAGCAGAAGGGTGTTGATCTTATTGCCGATGTCATGCCTACATTGTAAGTTTTCTACGATCTCGTTTTTGGACAGCCGGCTTATTTTCGTTATTCTAGGTTAGAAAAGCGGCCTAGCATTCAGTTGATCTGTGTTGGACCCGTCATTGATCTTTATGGACGCTTTGCGGCTGAAAAACTGGCTCGTCTTATGGAATTATACCCTGATCGCGTGCACTCTAAGCCGGAGTTTACAGCTTTACCGCCTTATTTGTTCAGTGGTGCTGACTTTGCTCTCATTCCCTCTCGTGATGAACCATTTGGGCTGGTCGCCGTTGAGTTCGGTCGCAAAGGTGCATTGGGTGTTGGCAGTCGTCTTGGTGGTCTCGGTCTGATGCCTGGTTGGGTGCGTCGCACCACCTTCCTCTCCTGTTTATGATACTTATTTACTCAACTTTTGCAGTGGTACCCTGTGGAATCAAGTGCAACGAATCACATGCTCTCCCAGTTAACGAAAACAATCAAAATGTCTTTGAAGTCAACTGAAGACGAACGGGCTGTTCTGCGAGCCCGATCCGCCGTTCAACGTTTCCCTGTTGTTGAATGGCGTCAAAGAATGGAAGACCTTCACCGACGGAGCATCAACACTAGTCGCACAATGGCTGGTGGAAACGCTTGGAGAGAATCTGATTGCAATGGCACAGGATTACGACCGATGGCGGAGACCGATGATTGGAACCCTATCTTCCAAGCCCAGCCGACACAGCCGGACTGGGATGCTCGCAGCATCAATGACCAGTCGATGACCCCTCAGCTCCTCACTCCAACAGGGCAGGGCAGTCATGATAGTCTTTCACCAGGAGATTATGGATATAAATCAGGACAGGATGCGGATCAACGCCGTAGTGTGATCTCTATACAAGGCGACGGGTTCAACAATTTCCTTGAGCGAGCCAATAAGACAATCGGCCGAGACCAGAAGAACGTTCCTGATCCGTTTTTGGACGGTGGACTCCAACCCAATCGACCATTTGGCCCTCACTCCCGAGTGTCTTCCGTGGAATCTATTTCTTCTATTGTTTCCGAAAAGTCCAACTCACCCCTCAACAAGGCTATCGCTTCTGTATGTTCATTCTATTTTTGTATCTTTGAATTTCTCTGATTCGGTTATTTAGTTCACTGACTCGGACGGCGGTGTAGCAGCTGAATTTGTGCAGATGCTGCAGGACTTGAATGCCAAAAATTCTGAACATGAGCTATCCATTGAGAAATTCCTCACAAAGAGCGAGGAGGCGTTCTTTGGTAAAGTCCGCAAACAAAAGCTGGATGATGCTGCTAGTATCCGCTCTTCATATCGTGATTCAATGTGGGGAACACCAGCTGTTTCGATGTATTCAACTGCTGCTTGTATGACTTTCTTCACTTACTTTCCACGAGCGAATTACTCAACACCTCTTCTAGCGCCGAACATGCATGCATTCCCTCAGTCCGAGTATGATCCGCCTGCTGACCCGAATGCACCTCCTGTGACGCCAATGACTGGGCTTCAAATTATCATGTCGAGAGAGATCAAGGGATGGCCCCTGTACACGATCGTTATAGCCTTGGGACAGGTCAGTTAAATCTTTATTTTTTGGGATTTTCCTTAATCCTCTGTAGATGTTGAGTGCAACGAGCTTCCAAATTACGCTTTTGACAGGACGGAATTGGCAAAACGATGTCGGGCTCTACGTTCTCGGTGGTGTTTTTCTGGCCGCAACTGCGGTCTGGTATCCCATGTTCAGATTGAAGCCCTCAGTTTATGTCCTGTCCCTCCCTTGGATATTTTTTGGATTGGCATTTTTGTTGATTGGTGTCCCATCTGTTCACCCATCTTTGGCGCCAGCTCATCGGGCTCTTGGCAATGCGGCAACCTGGTGTTACGCTGTGGCCTCCGCTGCTGGTTTCTTGTTCTTCGGTCTCAACTTTGGAGAGGAAGCAGTATGTTTTTCTGTCACCAATCATTCGTCCGCAGTATTTTCTAATTCCTTGTAGGGCGCTGCTACAGAGGTTTGGACGCTCCGAGCATGTATAGTTCAAGGATCGCAACAACTCTGGGTGGCAGCTCTTTGGTACTGGGGCTACACGCTTAACGGACGAGAAGATGGCTACATTCCTCCTTGGTGGATTCTCTTAGCTGTGTGGCCACTGGCTTTCTTGAGCTTCTTCTTTGCATACCTAATGCAGTATGGCTTGCCAGGTCAGTTGTCTTTTATTTAGCACTTTCTTTTTAAAAAAACTGATGTCTCTTCTTGCAGAATACTATCGTCAAACGCCTCCCAAAGTGCCCCACTTCCTCAGGACCTTATTCAGGCGTAAGCTCGTATTGTGGTTCCTTGCTTCCGAAATTCTTCGCGATTATTGGTTGAGTGGAGTAAGTCTTCGTGCTTTGTCAAAAACTTCTCAGTAATAGTTATTTAATTGATAGCCTTATGGTCGCAATTGGACCTTCCTCTGGAACGTACCTATTCCCAAATGGCAAATTTTGATACTCGTCATCGTTTTCTTTGTAGGAGTCTGGGCAGCGATATTGACAGTATTAACTCACTTCAGTAAAACCCACACCTGGCTTCTTCCTGTGTTCGCTGTTGGCTTGGGCGCACCTCGTTGGTGCCAGATGCTCTGGGGTACATCCTCTCTTGCACTGTACATTCCGTGGGCTGGTTCGGGAGGTCCTTATTTTGGCATCTCACTTTGGCTCTGGCTGGGTGTATTGGATGCCGTACAGGGTGTTGGATTGGGTATGATCCTTCTGCAGGTACGTTTTTACTTTTTGATCAGACTCCTCACCCTGAATATTTCCAGACTCTATCACGGTTACATGTGTGCGCTACGCTCGCATTTTCCCAAGTTATTGGATCGATATGTGTCATGGTTGCGCGTGCTACTGCTCCTAATCGTGTTGGTCCGCAGTCGGTCTTCCCTGACGCAAGCAAGTGGGATTTCCAGGAAGGTCTAAAGGGTAAGGGCGAATTGTGTTTGTCATCAACCTTATAACTCACCCATCTTAGGGAGCCCAATGGCACTTCCTGCCTTCTGGATCGCTCTTATTTGTCAACTTATCATTGTTTGGGGTTACTTCTGGTTTTACCGCAAGGAACAACTTGGTTTGTCGTTCTCCTTCGAGCTATGGTATTGATGTTGATGTACTTCATAATTCAGCACGGCCCTGATTGGGATTACTCATTAAATGGTCTTTCTCCACTTTTGGGTTAGCGAGCAATACGAAGAACAGCAAGACTAATGACTCACTTGACGGACAGGTTATAATCTACATACTCAAAGTGTTAGAATAATTCATTTGCTTTAACTTTCGCCATTCTTTCATGGACTGTATTTAAACTGATATCATTACTACTATTATTCTCCATAACAGAGACGGATTTTGTTTGCAGCTTGTTACATATATGTAAATTCATTACACAAAATAACATGGAGTACTCTTTCAATAAACGACGGAGAAATCTCGTGCAAATGTAATTACCTTGTTGGACAAACAAATAGCACCGGGCCAATGAAAAACGATTGCAAATATCGACACCAACAATGCTCGGGCTGGACGACTATGGCAGCGACAGTGATTCAAGTCGACCAGGTTCACCACGGGCGGACACTACGTCTCACAAATCTGTCCCCAAATTACGGCGTGCCCCAAAGAAAATCACAATAGCTTTACCTACCATTTCTTCCAAGGATGACAATGAAGAAGAGGACTTTGAAAGACCTGCGAAAAAGCGCAAGACTGCAGGGGTCTCATCCTTACTTTCCATATTACCAACGCCGAAACAAAGTATTCCCGTCCCCGTACCTCAACGTGTTCTGGGTAGAGGGTTGGGTCGTGGATTGCACATCCGCTCTCAATCAAGCGCTGAAAGCACAACACAAGATGAAACAGAGAGTACGTCTACTGTCAGCAAGGTGGACAAAAACCCTTCTACAACCCTCTTTCGTCCAACTTCCTTGGCTAAAGGGAGGAAGAACATTTCGGTAGAAGAGCACAGTATCAATCAACCGCGGACTGAAAAACCCCCGCTCCAGGAGCCTTCGACTTTGTCTGAGCCTGCAGTTGACTTCTTCTCAATCGGTGAGTTATTATGCTCTTTTCCTTCGATTTCATACTTGACATAATATATACAGGAGCGACAATCGGCCAAACTTCAGTAAAGACATCTGCTCCGTCATCAACACCACTTCCGATTTCATCCTCAGCCCCCGCAATACCAACATTTGAACCACCTGAACCTACTCCTACAGACACATATCCTGGCTACTACCAATTACCGTCAGGGGCTTGGGCAGCGTATGGTCCTGAGTATTACGCCAAATTTGCCAAGAAATGGCAGGAAGAATATAATGCACAAATCCGGGCTCTAGAAAAGGGCGTTGTGAAGGGCTTTGAGGGGCTCGAGGATTCTGCTGTCGGTGAAGTTGACGCTATGAAGGAGATGGAACGGGCAAAGAAAGAAATTCAGGAGAGGGAAGAGAGAAAGGCGATTACTATGGGCGCAGGCGGGGCTCCCGCGGCACCTCGTATGAATATAACTGTATGTTTTATTCGCCAATTTTTTTTTTTGATACAATCTTCAACATTTCTTTTTCCAGGCAAGCAAACTGAGTGGAATAGCCCGCTCAAGACATCAATTATCTACGCTTCTTAGAGAAGCCTATGAGAACCGTGAAGCCCTTGAGGAGAAAATTGCACAAGGAAAGCGTAATCGCAAAGAAGCTGGAAACAAATATGGTACGCATTAGAAAGTCTGTCTTGAATATCTGTACTGAACATCATTGGCAAGGTTTTTAAACTTCATCATTGAAATTTTATTTAATATAAAATCTAATTGTCATCAACCACCAACACCTTCTCGACGATATCTTTTTTTGCAATGGAACTCTAACAATTTTCGCTTTAAGTGATAGTTGAGCAAGTTGGCACTGCATCTGTGCTCTGCACGAAATGTGCTGCTTCAACCGGTTGACCGTAGATGAACTAATTACAACAAAGGAATATAATTGGAGTTTTAATTGGAGTTGTGTCTTCCATGAAGATGCAGCACTCGCAATAACAGAAGTTGTCGGACATATCGTCAACCTAATGGAACCTACAATCTTATGCAGCTTCCATCCAAACTCATCGCCCCACTCCAAACGCGAATCGGACGACCGTTGCAATGATGTTTAGTACCCACTCAGTCCAATATGATGAAGAGCCTAGTTCCTCTCTTCAGTATTCTGACAATAAGGTGTGCTCCATGATGTACTGCTACTTTATTCCATCAATAACTTTCTCATATCACAGAATGGAACCATTAAACGAAGTACCCGACCGATTTGATTCCTACTCCAAACGCATACGAGTTCTATCCATCCATGACCATTCTAGCAAAGAAATTGCACCCATGACCGTTCTTACCGTCGCGGTCAGACTTGAGAGAATATGTTTGTTGCCTTGTCTGCGATGTCTTTCTCTTGGAGGTGCACGTATGGAGCAAGCTGAGCTTCTTTTCCTTTTATCCCCTCAGCTCAGCCTCACTTTTGCCGCTCTCGACACGCTGTGCAAAACATCTCGCTTGCTCACAGCTTTACAGTCACCCAGGAAACCTTCATCGAACTTCGTGAAATTCCAAATTTGCAATACTTTATATTGACAAATAAATTAGATTCATCGCCGTTGGTCGTTCGTAATAACTTCTTCCATTCCTTCACATTATCCAGTGAAACACTTCACCGAGTTACCTTACACTGCTTCATCCAAGTTGACTTTTTCAGTACTGAAGGAGCTTGGCCACGAATGCCATCTCCCACATATCACGACTTCTCTCCACTGCAAGGTTTCCACGATTGAAAATATTGGATATTGAATTCAAAGCTAGCAGCCACTAGTGACTAGTCGTTATCGCCATTGTCTTGGGAATCATTTCAATCTGTGCCTCAGGCAGTTTCTCGCCCAATGCAACCTTGATATATCATTTCCAAATGCGCTTATACAAGAAGTTAGCACAGCAAATGAGAGATCATCTCGAGTTGGAAGTCAATCAACAAATTCCAAATGCCGTCTAGTAGAACAATTATTCCTTTTGGGGTGCAAGGGGCTCGAAAGTTGAGACGTAATGCCCATGCATACTTAGAAGTGTCCCTAGCTTCTGATGAACCTCAACCTGGAATTCTTCGAGAGGATACGGCTCGCCGTCAACAGAAAGGTGTCCATTATTCTTCAAAGGTTTAATCCGGTAAGCATTGGCCTTCAAATATTGCAGCTAAATCACGAGAATTCAGTCAAGGTACAGACATGTCGAATGGAATTGACCTTCGGATGCCAGAAATTGGAACCATGCTTTGCACCATTCAAAAGATCGATCATAACACTCCTTGAGGACTAGAGTGGGAGAGTATCAACGTTGACTGTTTGCGCTGGGGAGTACACCTAAGGAGGGGAATGGACATACATTTGACGTAATCGTAATGTCAATTAAACCATCGTCGGGTAGAGAAACCGGGAAAGCCATCATGTCACTACCAGATATAATAACTTTTCATCCGCATTGAGAAGCTCGGTCGACTCACCGCGAAACATATGGCCCTTTTCCGGCAAAAACGTATAAAATCGGTTCATTAAATGTTGTCCAGCCATCAGTATCGTTTTCAAGGTGTTTTAAGGGTGGCGAGCCATTCACCCAATTTTCGCCTGTGCTAGCACCTAAGCTCTGTTCAGTTTTCCTTTCTGCGGCAAACCCTTTCGTCCTTAGTTGAAGACTATCTGCCATTTTCTGCTTGTCACTCTCTGCCGGTTTGTAGGAGAGCTGGACGGGGCATGCCTTCATCTGGATTACTGATCGAGAGCACCTCGTCATGAATGACTTCAGAGCAGAAAAGGTTCGACATACATCCTCTGAAAAACCCATAAATGAATCGAGCGTCGCCCATCCAACGAAGATGTTCAGTTCCGATGTCCAAGTCTGCCATTAGACCCAGCGACTGGGACATGAAGGATATGGCTCGGGTCTTGCCCTGTACAAAGGAAAACAGGTCGACCTTCATAGGTTTGCCCTTTATAACGTTAAGTGCAGCCGTGCAGACATCTAATCCTTCCTAAACCCATGTGAATGGTTTGAATAGACCTTGCTACTTCGACCAAGTACCTCAAGTCCAAGCAAGTTGAGCGACAAACCGTTACCGGAGCCTGTTGGGATGGGCGCTACCGGAAGAGCAAAAGCTCGTATGGGGTCTGCATGTTGAGCGAAGCCGTTCAAGATTTCGTGTACCAGTCCATCGCCAGAAACGGTGACAATCGCATCATACTTTAAAGTAAGTGACTTGACAATATCATAGGCGTGTTTGTGTCGCAATGTGTCTAGAAAATAAGGCGTCGAGATCTGTATATCCAAGAGAGTGGCCAACATCACTGACAAATGACTTCCATGGTACAACCCGCCGCTTTGAATATGGGTTGTACTTTCTTCACAAAGACAGAGGCACCTTGTTTCTGTTTAATAGACGAGATGTTAACTTTTGAAACAGGTTCTTTGGAACTGCTTAGCGCACCGTCCCTCCATACGGATTAACGAATATGAGTAAGTGGCGTGAACGAGGAATACCTGCAGACGATTGGTGATTTGCCCAACTTGACTTCAAATTATACTCACCATCATAAGCAGCATCCATAAGCGAGTCAATCCATTTAGAAACATTGGCAGTACTGATGTCAGTTTCTTCTATTGCTCCTTCAACAGTGATGAGCTTCAATGGATATTTCGTCTTCGACCGAAATAGATAGAATAATTTCACAACCCGCGTTTTGGTATCAAAATTTGCGTTCAGGATATTCCGGTAAGGTATTTCTGCACTGGGTTCTGGTGAAATTTTGTAACGTTCTTTCAGTTTCATAGAGGAAACGGAAACTCACTATTATGTACTTGTAATGACAAAGTGGTATCCTTCAACGAGAGCACGCTGATATTAGAACCTGTTCTGATAGAAATTGTATTCTTGTCACCCATTCTGTGGATAAACAAGTGAGGGAATTGGAAACGGGATGTTAAGACGGAAGGGTACGCATCAATAAATTACTGACTCGGGTTGCTAACAATATCCTCGTTGCAAACAGACTCGGAACTCTCGCGCAGCACACATCTTCTTCACATTGATGATGCGACGAACACGCCTAAAATTTCTCTCTGGTACAATCTACGAATATTACATCCGAAATAATATGCCCGAGTTATAGGGCGTCGTGCATCACTGGCACTTGAGGCGAGTAAACTCTCAAGATACCCAACGGTGTTCAGAGATAAGTCAGAGGGAAGCATACTTATCTTTAGCTTCTCATTACTGTTTGAGTTGCCTGATAAGCGCTTCCTGCCGTACTGCAATCAAATCCACTCTCTTTTGCACACCCAAAACGGTTACAGTGAACATGAACCCGAAGGATGTCTATGAAATAGCTCGGATAGGATTCGGTGAAGGTACAAATGAACATTACGATCGGTAAGGTTGATGGTGAATGGATTGCGAACAGACGACTAAATTCATGTGTTTACTAAGGGCTCGACCGTCCTATCAAACCTCGGCCTTGACTTTTATACGCGAATGTGTGCAGGAGAAAATTCCTTTAAAAATTGTCGAGTGTGTATACAGCATGACTTGATTCCGCATCGCTTTTATTCCCCTAAAACAGGGTCGGTTCTGGGACAGGACTGTTTACCCGTGCTCTCCTTGTCGATCCGATGTGGACTTCAATGATACAGGAATTGAAGGCCGTGGAACCGAGTGAAGGAATGCGAGAAGTATTTTCTAAGAAGATCAAGGACGACAGGATATCCGTATCTCATGGATTATTCCATTCTACTGGTGTTGAGGATGGCTGGGCTGACCTGGTGATTATTGCCCAAGTGCGTCCTCGTATCAGAGTTTCTTGACTATACATCCGTCTGACAAAAGGTAGGCTTTTCATTGGTGCCTAGACTATGACGCAGCTTCAGCAGAGTTCGCCCGCATTCTTAAACCCCGAGGAATCGTCGTTTTTATTTGGAATCTTGAAAATAGGTGCGTTGTATCATGTCCTCCATTTCATAGCTGATATATATTAGAGAAAAGGCCACGTGGGTCGCTCAAGTCAGGGATGTTATTGAAGTCTACGAACAAGATACACCCCAGTTTCGACGTATGCTCTGGCGACAAGTTTTTGACACGCCTTCGTATCAAAAGTTTTTCGGGCCTCCCCAAGAGAAAACATGGGATTACGTCTTGCCGGCTACACAGGAATCTGTCATAGAGAGGGCCTTTAGCAAGAGCTATATCACTATTTTACCGGAAGACGAGAAGACTCGGCTGCAGGATGACCTCCGCAAAATCATTAGTCTGGGAAATAAAGTATGGATGGATGAGCAGGAAGGGATTTTCGAGTATCCTTACACGACTTGGGTTGTCGTTGCACAGAAGCGGTACCTAGTATTGGAGAAATAAAAGGCCGCGAGACAAACGCAACACAAGAACCGGAATTGGTAGCGCTGGTGTAGCGCGTGAAGATCGAGTTCTTTCATGCTCTGTTAGATTTTATGATTGTTCTTTTTATTTAGTATGTATGGACTCTTCTACTCTACGTTTGGTAGATTACTTCGTACCGTAAACCCGGGTCTTTGTGTATATAATCTACCAACGAAAATATGAATTATCGAGCTTTCCTTCCCCCTGTTTTTGTCCGTCCAACACCTAGATAATGATAGAACCTGGTAGAATTGGATAGGGTATCATCAGAAGCCAAAGACACACCAACAACGCCTATCCGAAAAAGGAACCATAACTGGAGCTTGCAAGGACCAGTAAATTGTGTCAAGTTCTAATTATGGCGACCTTCTCACCTTCACCTGCTCCCCGTCGTTCTTCCAGACTTCAAAATCGCGGAAATTCTCCAATAAAGCGGATTAACCGTCCAGCAGCGACACCCAGTCAATTGACCAATGACACAAACTCGATCGCGTCCGCGATGGATATTGACGAAAGGGCGTCAACAATCACGGACAGGAGTCTATCTCGAATGGGGGTTGACATGGTATTTGCAAAAACGGATGAGATGTCTGTCCTGTTCTATGCTAGTTTGCCATTAGAGGTGAAGCAGGTCTTGAGGGTTTCCGGTGCGTTTTAACATGATGGAGGGCCAGTGATCGCGTCACTCATATGTATTCAGACTTCAAGGTGGATCCGTATTCTGGTGAGATAGACACAGAAACAGGATTCGCGCTTGTTGCTTCTGTACAGACATGTTTCGTCTGGCAACATGCTCAGGTATCCTTGCGAACAGATGTTTCTTTTATATATTTCCTGATGTGTTCTCCAAGGCGTTAAAAGGCATTCCTACATGCTATATCTTTGCTTGTCCTCAAGATGCTTCAATTCGGCCACCTTTGCATGCTCTCGTGCCTCAGGGATTTTCACGCGAACCAGGTCTCATCCTTGTTTCTGCCGGTGGTAATATTCGTTTCTGGGACAGCATAGGAATTGGATTGGCTGGCGGAGAAAACTATAGTGCATCTCAATTAGACGACATAGACCGTGACGAGGAAGTCACCAATCTTCTTCGAACGGATGTAAGCCTTTCCTTTTTGCGAGTTTCGTGAGTTTGCGTAATATTATTTAGGCCCAAACATATATCCTCTCCACTTCTTATGGAAGGCTCTACCGTCTCGTCCTCTCTTCGACTGGCGGAAAATATCATTTAACATGTCGAGGGTTCGCACGACCTGGCTCAACAAGCTCTCTTTCTCGACTCCTTCCGTCCTTCTTTTCCTCGGGGCCCGTCTTTGCCTATGATATTAAGGACAAAAATAACCATATTCATGCGGTGGCACTTGGTCCCCAAGCTGCAAATGGTGATCGTCAAATATGGGCGCTTGCCAACGGACGTGTTCAGTTGTGGAATATGAAATTCGAAGGCTGGGAAGACCTAATTCTGGAACATGACTTGGTTGAAATTTTGTCAGAAGAAGTAGCCAAGAAATTTGATGTTGGAGACAGAGACCCAAGGCAGGATCTGGAGCTTTCTGATTTAGCTGTGTTCAAGTGAGCCTGTTTGACATGAGTCTGCGACCAGAACATTCATTTATCTCGTTAGTGATGGAAATCTTGCCGTTCTTCTTTCATACTCAGGGAAAGAAATATCAGACGACTTCCGACGCCTATACGCCCTCGTTGAACTCCGTCTTGCTGGCAACGGCTTCGCGGTTGTTCACTTGAACAGTGTACCGTATCAGACAGTGAGGGATTCGAAAAAAAATTTAGCAATCCTATTTCTAATAATTTATTGAAGACCAGTCAACCCGGACCGCCAGTGCATCCTCGAATTCAACTCGTATATGGAGGGTCAATTATCAGTGTACAGTTCGGTGACGCCGTCGCACTCTGTGCCAGAGGTTTGCAAATTTACACTTCGACCAATCTATTTTCTGAATCAGGAAACGTACTAGAGTCTGAATATCGAGACCGCTTAGAATTGAAGTCTTCCAGCGACAGGACGCTTGGAGTTGGCGTTAATTTGTCGACAAATTTCCTGCTCATTCTCACAGCAACGAATATGATGAAAGTGTCGTTGGATCTGGACAAAATTAAAGCCTTTAAACCCGAGTTAGTATCAATTTTTTTTTTGAAGTGAACTCCCTGACTTCCTATGCAGAATTGGACGGACAAACCTCATTAAATCGATTATGATGCAAGCTATCTTATATGGTGCTTCTCCAGTGGTCGGTTTCATATTCCTTTGACGATAATCGGTGTTTTGCTTATCATTTCCTGTCTTGCCCAGAATCCACTACGATTCAGTTTCCCTCCAGATTTGAACGAAGATTCACTGATGCAAGGAGCTGAACAACTAAGTTCGGCGGTATTAAAATCTGGTAGGTTTCAATTAGAATTGCTGTACAGCTCTTCTCTCACGAAAGCAGATCCAGAGGTTGTGCAACAGAGCCCGGATATGACGGGACAATTGACACGACGCAAGGAACGATTGAGCTGGTTAATCGGCTTCATTAATGAAAATGTCGTCTTGGTGAAAGTACGGTAATTTGCTCCGGACATCCATAGACCTAATTTTTCAATTTTATCGTTAGATGTCCCAACGGAGTCGGCAACAATTAGCAACAGACGCCGAAAAACTATATGCGTCGCATCAACTTTGGTTGAGTCACAACCAGTTCTTATCGTATGTCAATCTCAGGATGTCTTCTTAAACAGAGTATTAACATATCCACAGCACTTCTCTTTCTCGAAGTGTGCTTAAGGAAGCCGTTGTGGCTTATATGGAAGAGGTTGGAGATACAACACATGAGGACCTAATGCGAACTTTTTTCCGTTCGCATGTGGGGAATATTGGGCGATTGCTGAACAAGGTTGCAGACATAGCTATTGTCTACGCAAAAACTTCCGCTGGCAACGTTCAAGAGTTCCTGCCAGAAGCAAACCGCACTATTGTGGTAGGTTGATTTGTGCATCAATGGATGTAATACTTTTCTTCTTTCCAGACCGTGTTGAGATCTGCATTCCAATATCGGGCATATAATCTTGGTGTGTATGGTGTCGAGCCTCCTATGATCAAGGCTTGGACAAGCAGGCCAATCATCATCGACGCCGTCTTGTCCTTGTTTGATCTTACAACCAAAACCATCGAGTCATCGGCACGCACAAGAGATAGGGAACCAAGTTCACAACTTCCAGCTTTAGCAGCTGTACTGTTCAAGTCTATCAGAGAAAGGCTGGACTGGCTTTTAAGGCAAGTCTTGCCACAAAACTACTTTATGCTTCCCATTTGTTTACCAGTTCAATGGCCTGGTAGTGGGATAGACAGCCAACGTGATGCAGACGAGCTCCAACAACGGTTTTCCTTGCTACGACCCGAAGTTCTTGAAACACTACGTATATATACAGATATATGACTATTCTCTGATTACTCATTTGCAATTCTTAGGGAGATACGGTTATGAAGAAGCCGCATTTGATCTCGCTGAACAATACCAAGATTTTGCCAGCTTGGTCAACTTGTGCCATCGTGAAACTGTATATCCACCTTCTGAAAACCCTCATCTTGAACGCATTCAAACCTATATCGAGAAGTTCAAGGATGACTTCACGACGGAGCTTCTCCAGTGGTATATTCAACGTGGTATGTTATTATGATATCTATGGTGTTCATACTTTACTGAACACCGACACCTTTGTTTGCAGGTGAAGTGCGGACAATGTTTGAGCAAGAAGCGGCCAACGCGGCATACATGGACGCATTTTTTCGTGAAAAGCCTAACTACGCAATTTCTTGGTTGCACGATCTTGCCCGGGGAAGATATGGAGCGGCAGCTCACGCACTTTTGCAAGATTCTGAGGGTGCAACCAAATTGGAAGGAAAGCACGTACGGTGGAAAGTTTTTGGGTTATCCATCTGTCGAGTGCTGATCACTACACCAGTTGATATCTAGTATTGGAAAACTATCACAACTGGTTCATATGCAAGAAACAAATACTTCAGATGACATTGTTCTGGATGGTATATGGTTTTACGTCACTAGAATATTTTTAACCACTGATCATATACAAAGCCTTTGATGACGGACTGGACCTTGTAAGTGTCCACGAAAGCCTTCTTGAAGACTTCCGGACTTGTTTGTCGGCTATTCGAGCACGCCAATCACTGGATGGTCAAATCGATGCGATTCTGAAGGCAAAGGCGAGCAAAGTTATTGGAAAGGTTGCTTTCACACATGTTTGTCCCAGAGTCAAAGCTCCTATTCAATTTCTAATATTGAGTCCTTTCTGCAGATCTTCAAAGATTTCCTGCGGCAATTATTGCAAGGAAAAGCACTTCCTGCGGAAGATGTTGTCGATCTGCTAACTTTGAAAGACAACTCATATTCTGTTGAAGATTATGGAACGAGCCTGCACTTGTTGAGCAACGTCAAGGTCAGCAGCTTTGTTGGGTCAATATCTTAGTTTTTTTTTTTGCTCATTACAAACAGAATCTCCCCGAAGTGAGGAGGATTTCTGCTTTCCGAACTGTTTGGCGCCGCGTATATTTGCACGATGAGTAAGTGCTAGCGTCCTTCCGTCCAAGATTTTTTTTACTTAGGGAGCATTGTACAGTTGGGAAACGCTACAAAAAACATCTGATGTTTCCGACGACGAGCTGAATTCTAGATATCAAGGCACAGCACTGTATCTCACACTTTGCTCCGCACTGGAGCGTGATGACGGACCAATTATCCAACCCAGTGAAGCTCTGTTGATTCCTTCGACAGAGGAGATCATCTCGAGATGGCCGGGAATGTCAGCCGAACAGACAGAGTCCCTGACTGTTGATTACAATTCTGAGCAGGACAGACTTGGAGAGCTGGACTTGGAAGATATCTTCCTTCGAATTCACGAGCTGGCTGGAATGGCGGTAGAGGAGACTATTTAAGGGGCAGTGTCGTTCATAGACAACTTTTTGAGATAGACAATGAGCCGCTTCTTGAATCTATGCAATTCGACGCGTGCTCCGATCTTGATGAGCTGAATATTCCGTCTTCTCCACTCGTTGGTGTACGAATCTGCGCAATCTTTTTCCTGCATGACCCATTGCTTGAGGGAGATAGAGATTGCTTCTTCTTTGTCTCGAGCGCTAGCTGTCGAAGGTAGACTGCTGACCACAACTTCTTTTGCAGCATAAAATCGTGTATTGCTCTACATAAAATCATCCTCCATCAACGCTGTTGTGAGTAAAAAGACAGAACTTAGTTCTCACATCTAGCCAAAAGCTGTGATGCAACGAATCTAGTTGATGTCGAAAGAGCTTGTATTGCAGCTCGTAGTCGTCGGAGTCATTTATTACACCAGTTTTGAATTCGGACAGGGAATAAGGATGCCTTAGACGTGGAGCAGCTGACTGGGAAGGAGCACCCTCGTAAAGAATCGGACGGATATGTGAAATTGGATGGGGTGGTGCAATGAGGTCACGGCGGCAGATAGATACGTGGAATGCACGTAAACAACACTTGACCCTAGGGCTTCGGCATAATTGAGAGGGTAAATAATATGAAGACATGTGGAAACCTTTCAAGTTTGTTCTCCTTACTTGCCTAAATCTGGGTTTAAACTTTATTTTCGGCTTGTCATATGATCCATTACTTCCCTTCTTGAATCAATGCCGAATCGTGTCGTTTATCAAAAAATCTCATCATAAAAATCCCTGAGAAATCTAATGGTGTCCCGCCCTGAACTTCATGACAATGCAATAAAGATTGAAGAATGACAATCCAATCAATCTGAATCTTGGTAAATCTGTATTGGAATTTTCAGTTTGGTGCAATCATCAACGTCCATTTTTATCGTGTTGAGCTATGAATGCTGAGTACCCAATTGGATAATCAAAATATGATTGGTGTGGTGTCCCCAAGACCCATGTCAAATATTGTACTATGGTAGGCAAATAATAAGCATACGTGCAGCTGAGAACCAGTGCTGAAATTGTCAGGAGGCAGAATGTGGATTTGAACTTTGGTACCAGATGATCATATTCAAACACAATTGAAGATTGAGTCCGCTACTAGTCTATCATAATAGTCAAGACAATTACAAGTATCAGCTTCCCCCCACTTTTCCTTCCAACGACCTTTTTATTCATTTCACTTTTCGATTCCGCCCTGAAGTCAGGAAGCCGATCTAAAACCGGATTATCAGCGCGGTGAAATCAAAAAATGTCACATCGGGCGCTTATCGATTTTGTACTAAACCCGGTGCCGCTGCGTAAATAACACTCTGGAAAAATATCTTCGCCATTAGGAAATTGACATATAAGGATGAAGGCAGAAAAAAGTGAGTCTGATCCATCTTCAGTGAGTCAAAAAAGCTCACTCAAATTGAACGATTATTTCTGACACTTTGCAGGTCAAATGGTCCATATCGCCATGCTGTAGTTCCACTACCTGACGCCTATTTGGTATGGTTGTACTTATGCTTTGTGATTCTTTGTTCACCTTTTCTATCCATTTGAATCTGTCTTCTGGTTCAGGCTGCTATGCGTGAAGCTGTAAGGATTTTCTATCCAGAAGGCCAGATGAAACAGGCCGATGTCATTTTGAAGTACGCGATGAAGAGAGCTAATGGAACTTGGGCATGGGCCAGTCTTAGCCCTCGAGACTGGATTAGTGTTGTAGCGCAAGATGGAGAAATAGGTGTCTTTATTCAGACGGACTCATTAGATCTCCCCTATGAACCTACCAGCGGGAAATAGGTGGCGGTAGGGACACTTCAGCTTTGGTGTTATATATGGAGATTCATTTTTTCCTGTGGCCCAGATTGAGCACGTTGTGTCATCGGTAGTAATACCACCCCATGCATCGGAGAAAGGAAGTACAATCATAGAGGCTCCTCCAACATATGTGGTCCAAAGCCCTGCTTTCCTTCGTCTCACTTAATCAGATTCATTACAGGAATGCCAGAATCTAGCTAATGAGGCCCTTCGGAATGACATTCCTCACAATGCAAAGGCAACTAATCTCCAGTTCAAAGTTGGAATCCAAGCATGATACAAATGTCTCGCTCGTCAATTGGTCTGTTATAACACCCTCAGGTTACAATGCTGTGTTGGCTAGTACAACCGGTCGTGATATTCGGATTTCAACCCCTGGGTGGGATTATGATTGGTTATTGTGTTAACTATGAAATCCTTGCTCTATGAGTGCCTTCTCTATTTCTCTTCCAAATGCGGCCATATCTTTAACAGAAGGTTTTACAGAAGAGGTGATATATTTTCAATCCGCGTTGCACTGCCAGTGGTAATTTCGATATTTAATCAGAGCTATATTATTACAATTGAGCAACGGAATCAAGATTTGGTGGAAACCAGCGGACAGCAAGCTTGTGAAGCAACATCGAACGGAACTTTTACTCGACCGTAGTGCCCGAGAGAACCTATTATCAAGGAAAAGTTTTGGGTACGGATGAAGGTAGCAGAAATAAAACAGACATCTTTTCCTGTTTTCTTAATTTTCTCTAGTATTTCGTCGTATGCAAGAGGGCTCTCCACGATGACTTCTTGCTTTTCGAGACTAACGTCGAATGAAGAGACACCTGTAATGAAATAAGAAGATGGGGGAAATGGTACATAGTGTGAGCGCGCACCACCGTTATCTTTTGCCTTTTGCAAGGCACGGGTAACGGCGCCGGAGCAACCTCCACAGTGCATCTGGTCGTCTAGTTAGCTCCCATTCGGGAAGAAAGTATTCCACGCTGACCTTGACATTGAATTTATAAGTGTGCCCACTCTGCAGGGTGATCGGGTCAGCCATGTGACACCAGAGAACGTAGATACTTGCCTCAGGAGGAACAACGGTGGGCTCCAAAGGTGGCTCTGTAGCTGGATCCATGTATAACAAGTGGTGAAAGGAAGGATGGCAAAAGCTGTTGGAACGGTGCTTTATAAATGCAAGGCCGGCGAGTTCTGGCGTACTTTGATTAGATACCAAATCCGGGGTCTCGTGTGCCTTGGTAATGATAACGTTATGCTCTCGGGGTCTCCGTGTTGATGAATGTCAATTTAAATTTTGTTTTTTTGGTTGTCGTTGCCGCATCATGGCTCAAACGTCGTGTGTGTCCACCCCCACACTCACTTCTACCGTCGTAGACACGTCCCAATCGCTGTCGACAACAACCACCAGGGGTGTGTCTACTTTACCTGGTTCGGTTGTCACTACTTTGTATGCGACGTGTAACACCATTTCCCCGAACTCGACTGCATGCACCACTCGAACGACCGTTGTAACACTGCCAGGAGACACCACCACCACCAACGTGGTGGTGACTGTCACTGTAAATGTCCCTTACACGTTTCAGACAGTATTCTATGGTTCGTCTTGCAGTGCTGTCCAGGGCCAACCTCATGATGTTTCAACGTCAACGTCAACTTCCACAACGTCCACGACTTCCACATCCACTTCGTTCTTTGTTTCTACAGTCACGAGTTCTTCCTTAGTTGTATCCGACGGCACTACCTATACCTCACTCGTTACTTCGACCACTACTGGCATCGTCAATAATCCTCCCCCTCCCAACAATACGGCAACGTCTAACAACACTGGCGCCATTGTTGGTGGCACACTTGGAGGCATAGCTGCTCTCGTTTTACTGGCCCTATTAACTTGGAAAATGGTCCAAAAGTCAAATAGATTTGATAACTTCTTCAATCCCGACGACGATATCAAGTATCTCAAGAAGGCACCAAGCTCTGATCCTTATCAGTATGGTCCTGTTGGACAGCAGGATGCCCAACCTATCGGAATTTCCCCTCCCACTTCTCCAGGTCTCCAGCCTACCAATATTGGCAACGATACTGCTCCATTCAACAGTCCCAATGCAGGTAATGACGCTTTAGGACAATACAATGGCTCCGCAGACAACGGCGTTAATGTCGGTCCTACCAGTAACGACCCAGGACTGCATCCTGGCAACGACGTCATGTATAATGGGCCAAACCATACTCCAGTCTACGGCCTCCGGGACCCGGGTTTTACGCCTCTCATAGTCGGTGTCGCTGGCGCTGCTGCTGCTGCAGGAGCTGCTACGGCTGGGCGAAATAACAGGCCGGGCACATCTTCCTCTGGACGATACTCTTCTGGCTCTGATTTAACTGGACCGCAAGCATCTCGCACGAGTTACCATCCTCAGCAATTTAACGCATATCCACCGGCATTGGCAACCTATGCTCAGCAGCAACAACAGCAACAGCAACAGCAAGGTTTTGGGTTGCCGACGGGGCACGGTCAACCAATTTTTTTCCAAAACGCTGGCAATTCAACCCTGTCTCCCCCTTCTGGCAATCTCCCCGGAAATACCGCTGGCGCGAGTGGCAGTTCCAACTTACCACAGATGGGTGTTGCTGCTGCCATGCCTATCATGATACAGGGTCAGTTCCCTCAGCAACAATACTGGCAGGCGCAGCAGCAACAGCAACAGCGGTACGAAGACACCTTCGCTCGAACGGCGACTTCGGGTTCTACCACGCAAGAGAACCCGAATCAGGTTTTGCAGGTTGTAAATGCGGATACGGGCACGTTTGCCGAAGGGTCATCAACGCCGGGTTTGACGATTGTGGGATCATCGCCTTTGGGTTCTCAAATGGATGGAAAAGGCAGACAACTGAATTTGATAGGAGAGAAGGTGCCGTTGGTGCATTTGGATGGAGGAGCGTATCAGGAAGCAAGTACACCTGCTCCGCCCGCGTACATGGAATAGACGGGTTTGGTTTATTGGGAATTCGACGGTGACGCGAATACCACAGTTTTCTTTGATTATTTTTTGCTTCAGTTATTGGGTTTAACCTTTGGACGCTCTTATCAATGACTGGAGTATTAAGGTGTATGGCATTGCAAGGAACCTGTGACACTATCTTCTTTCTGTTTCTCTATTGTGCTTGGGCTCTGGATGCTATAGTAGATCATGGACATATCATTACGCCCATCACCACTGTTGGTGGTCTACTTTTTTCCCTGTTCCTTCTCTCCTGCGTCACATATTACTCTCTTTCCACCTTCCTTTGTATTTAAGTGTTCCATCTATTGTCTGTCATGTCCCGAACACTACTCCACGATTACTGTGGTATATTATAACTAATTCTATCATGATGCCTAAGACGTGCAATGAATCAAATATGTTTCTTATCGGGTAGGGTTTAATTCCACTGTCTCCTCGGCAGCAACGGCTTCCCAACCTTCACTTGCTCTTGAACGATCTCTCAGTCTGTCGATCAAGCCCTTGATCCTTGCTGACAATGTAAAATGGTTATTGCGCGGAAACCAACCAACGAAGGATATTGCCGCTTACAGATAATGCGAGTGCGTCCGCCATAGTTTGATGATTGGGTAAGGTAATAAACAGGAATCCCAGAAAGCACAAACCCTATAAATAATACTTCAATAACTGGCAAGAAATATAGTCAAATGAAATCGTCGTACCCAGTACAGCAGCAGCCTCAGTAGGGGCAGCTGTAATTGGCATACAAAGTAGAAATATTGCGACCTAAGGAAAGCTTGAATAGACAATCCAAGAATGTGCTCTCTAGGACTTACAGCACAGAATGTTAATGGAGTGATGATCCAGGTCTTATAAGGTCTAAAGTTTAGAATAAGAAAACAGTAGAAGCACAGAAACGGAGAGTGGAGAGACCTTTCAAGCATTGGTTCCTTCACTCGAAGGATCAGGAGCCCTAGCACCTAAACAACCTCATTTTTAGAAAAAGAACGAACCTGAGGGGAAACAGATAAGTTCACCGTCAGGAAATAGAACGACCAAGCAGCAACGACCGAGAAATTGATGAGTGACCTAAACCCGTTTCCTACCAATATAAAAGCAACGGTGATGGCTGATTGTAGTAAAGCTGCGTTTAAGGGGGTATGGCGTGTGGGATGAAGTTTTCCGAAGACAGCCGGTAGATATCGTTCACGTCCTGCAGCATATACGAGTCGAGCGGATGTATAAAAAGAGCCTGAAATGGGATGTCAACCCTCGTAAACTGGAGACTGCAAATAACCACTCGCCGTTCAATGCACCGAAACATGAAAACGCCACCATAAAAGCAAAGAACGCGCCTCCCACAGGACCAAACAGAGCCCGTCCGAAGTCCATGGCAACCGTATTGCTGAGTCCAACAATTTCCTATAAAGAACGTTCAGAAAGCCGACTCGACGACTTCGGTTAAACTGACCTTGTCCAATACCACAAAGTAGGAGACGTTGGTCAACAGGAATAAACACTATTTTTGTTTAAGTCATATGATAGAGCATTGTAATAGATGAATTTTTGGGACTCACCGTAACAATAGCCATGCTGGAGTGAATTACACGAGGGATATTCTTGTCTGGTTCGCTAATCTCCCCTCCGACATAGTTAGCCTGGTCCCATCCATCAACAGCAAAGAGTCCAGAATAGAGGGCCAGAGAATAAGCTGAAGGACTTGTGCTTGACCCAACAAACAAAGGCTTTCTGAAGGAATCGGATTGCTTTCCACGAGCAAGCTGCACGATTCCAAGAACGGTCACAAGGATCTGAGATATCCGTCACGACTGGGATATATTATCCAAGTGAACATCACTTACAAGAGACGAAATCTACTCAGCCAAGATCAGCCAAGAGCATTCGAAAGGGAAAAAAACTTAGCACCTTGACTATTGTGAATACCACTGCAACTCTGGTTCCCAGCTTCCTGGCGGCAATGCAAACGATTGTCACCATAGCTACTGCTGCGACTGCTGTAAGTTTGATAGCCCACTGTGGAATATCATCAGGCGACACGTCTTTTTTCGTCGTGTGCCAAAAGATTCTATTCAGATACTCGGCGAAGATGAGGGAGATCACAGCATTTCCGCCTGATACAATTTGATTTAGTCCTATCGAATGATTCAAACAAAAAACGCAATCTACCTGGTTTCAGAGCAATGATGGCGGTCCAAGCGAAGAGGTATGAAACCAGAGGACCAAATGCATACGAAAGGTACGCTTGCGGTCCTCCATTTTGCGGAATTGCGGAACCAAGTTCAGCGAAACTGCTTGCGCCGGTCCATGCCAAGAGACCAGCTCCCAACCACACGAGTAAACTAGCACCCACACTATGTGTATTCGCGACGACGACTCCAGGAGAAGAGCTAAGAAAATGGTCAGGATTGCAGACCATGTATCTTGTAGGAAAACACCTACAATATCCCTGATCCAATCTGCAGGAGGAGTTGTAAGTGTCGACGGCAAAACCAAGGTCATCTCTCACCTGCAGACCCACAATCAGTGCAACACCTAAAAATACAGCAATTATCAGTTGGTTTGGAAAGAAGGCGGCACCATAAGATATACCATTTATTAGTCCGATATTCTTCTCTGCTCCTTCGGCATGCAGGGTTCCTGGATCCGTCACACTATCACTCAGTGGTAACTTGCAAAGAAGAGTGAGAAGCAAGTTGAACACCCAATTAGCTGAACGCACCAAATCACGTTGAAAATCAAAACCTGATATTGAATATGACCTGACATTATAGAAAGCTTGAGTATCTGGTTTAAAATTGTGGTGACTAGGTGCCGCACCGTCCTGGTCGGCGTGCGTTCGTGGCTGGTCCTTGGGAAACCTCAAGCGCACGTAAGGAATCGTCAGAGTCAATTGAATGACGTGGGGAATATGGAGGGGACTCAGTCTCAGGATACGATCTAAGGACAACATAATCTTCTCGGGCATGATTGGACATGGAGAAGTAGCCAGGGAAGGCGTTATTCAAGTTTCCTTCAAGTGATATACCGCGTATGGCCGGGCCGCTACGCAATAAAAGCTTGCAAGGCAATTTATTTACATTCAGGTAACACTGAAGGCAACAAGTAATACTACTAAGACGACCGAGCGCGCTCTAATAGTGCCTGCGCAACAACTGCATGGATGTCGTTACAACGAGTTTGACAAAGATTCATACACTGGGGAATGCCTGGAGTCGACAGATGGAATTCTAAAAAACATGAAAATACTCACAGCGAAAACATCACTGGATGTCATTGAACCGGTTTGCCAGACACTTGTCACTGTCTCCAGGGCAGGCATGTATGCTAGGATCAAAGTGCCGGCCGCTGCACGAGCTTCCTCTTCTGTAGGGTCCAACCATACCTCTGTACCTATTAGAGCCTATTGGAATACATAAGGGTGAGCTCGGATAAACGTTGTTGGAAAGACAGACTGCTGAACATGCTACCACGATTCCGAAAAGCTCTATGCCTGCATCCGCCAGTGCCGTGCTTGCAGCAATGGACCCAGCAGCCACACAACCCTCCATGCCGTCAGTTTCAATAATGGTGATGAAGATGTCGATGGTCGCCTTTGGAAGCGTTTCTAGTCTAACAGAAGCCAGGATGGCTTGGTAGATTGCCATCGAAATGGACCTATCTTCAGCATCCTGTATTAATGTATGATTTGGATAAATAGTTTGAATTTTAACGAGAACATACGCGCATAGGTGCCTTTCGGCGTGTACAGGAATAAGGCGCAAACTTTACTTCAAAATTCAAGCGACCTTTTTCATGGAAAGCCGTGGATTTCGACTGGCGCGGTCCATATCTGACCTAAAGAGTCAGCGAAAGTGAGCAAAATCCAAGATTTCAGTTCTTACACCGCACAGGCAATCTTGTTTTTCTCGGTTTCTATATAAGCAGAACCAGTGGCTTGATTAATAAGTCCTGGCTGCAGAACTTTTAAACCGTTGGTTATGTAGAGCGTAGCGAGAATAAGCGCCTTGCCTCACTAACATATTGGACGTATATCAGACGGGCCTCTGTTTCTCCTAGGCTGCTCAGGAATCCATTTTTCTACATCATCGAGCGCGTCGTCTGCGAATAATGGCGAAATGCTTTCTTCTGGCCCGTTAATTCGCCGACGGTCGAATGTAGCCTGAGCCATATCAATTGATCAAACGACAATCGTGTGTAACAGTTAACCAATGCGTTGTCGGACATCTCCGACGTTGTTTCTGCTCTCCTCCATGAAGCTTTCCATATCTCTTAATAAACAAAAAGCGACCTCACAAAAACCTATTCTCCAGGCTTCGGCTTTTGGCGCCAATGCCGACGATGACCCTAACCACGACAAACATAAAGTAAAGGGACCAGTTGCTCATGTAGATGAGACTTCAAAGGCTATGCGGAAACGCATGGCTGCTGAGAAACAAGTGGACGCAACTGTGTATGAATATGACGAAGTATGGGACAAAATGAAAGAGGCAAAACAGCACCAGCAAGCTGCTAAAGAAGCGGATGTTGCGGCTCGAAAGGTGGGTTTATTTGTTGCTCCCTCGTACATGTACTCACAATACACTAGCCCAGATATATACAAGGTCTCCTAGCTTCGGCTGCAACGAGAAAATTGGATCATTTGCGCGCTGAGGAGAAGATGATGCAGCGTGAGCGTGAAACTGAAGGGGACCTGTACAAAGACAAGGAATCATTCGTAACGCAAGCATATAAGGATCAAATGGAACAAGTCAGGAAGGCTGAGGAGGAAGAGAAAAGGAGAGAAGGTCTGTATGCTGTTGCAAATTATCTGTTTACTGTGTAAATTTACTTTCCTCTTATCAGAGGCACGCAAAAAGCAAGGAGGTGTATCGACGGGGTTGTCATACTTTTACCGTCAACTACTTGAGCAGGAAGAACAGAAACACCAAGAAACTGTGGAGGCCACAGAGAAGCGCCTCATTGGGCCACAACTAGGCCCTAATCTAACTATCACTAAACCACCCGACTCTGTACCTTTGGCAGATGTAGAGCTTGCGAGCCTGGCGCGAGCTGAAGGGAAGGAGGTAGAACTGAACGACGATGGACAAATCGTTGACAAGCGAGAACTTCTTTCAGCTGGTCTGAACCTGTCACTCCCAAACACACGTCATTTGGGGAAATCAACTACTAGTGCTCCCGCAGAGACGGACCAGATCGTTCAGCATCGTGCTGTTGGCACGGCAGCTTCTCGTAGAGAGATCAATGAACGACGGGCAAGAGAAATTCAGCAGCAATTGGTTGAAGAGCAGGACAGAGTTGAGCAACAGACGAAAGAGAATGCCGAGAGGGCACTACAACGGGCTGTGACAAAACGCAACAACGAAACTGATGTCGAGAGTGCCCGTACTCGTTATTTGGAGAGAAAACGACGGAAGTTGGATGAAGACCAAGGGGAGGAGGGTGCTTCTCAGTGACCACGGCAAGCCTAATGACTTGTCAAATATCTAGACTACATCTGATATATTTTATAATAGCTTTGTTCAATTTCAACATCAAAAATTGAGGCATTCTGGTCCTAGCCTATCTCCAAGAGATGCTACTATTTTGTTGAAAGTCTGTAGAATGTTATTTGCAGGTGGCCGACAAACTGGCTTTTCATTAAGCATAGGCGAAATGATGTCCATGAGTTCCGGAATCCAATGTCCTGTCAACTGGTTCCAGAAGGTAAGCATAACTTCGTCGTTGCATATTTTTCGTTTAACGGACCTTACTCGCACGCAACATAAGGACACCCAGCGACCATATATCGACTTTGAAGGGATTGACACATGTCTGCCCTTCGCACTCCGGTGGCATCTCTGTTCCATGGTAGTTGTAGACCCAATGCGATTGTTTTTGGATTGTGGGAGAAAAACGGCGACTATTCTCATAGTCGATACAGGCATAATGTCCTTTAGAATCGGTCACTAGGTTTTGGAGAGAAATATCGAGATGAGCGACATGATGACTGTGCATGAATACTATGTGCTAAGAGACATAATTAGTACCCCTTACAATTGAATGGGTGGAATTTTACCTCAACGCATTGTCGCAGCGCTGACACAAATTGTCGAGCGCAACATAGTTGTGATAAGACTCGTGACGACCACTCTTCAGAGACGACGAAAGCGATATTATCCTTTGCAAGCTCGAATATATCCAGGATACCTGCGACATCGATCAGGGTCCGTGTTTGGGTGAAAGTTGCTGGACGCATGGACTAACGAATGATATGGTTCATAGGGTCATCTCGCAATGGAGGGCGAGACAATGCGAATATTACTTGATGCTCACGACTACAAGCGTGGACGGCCTTCACAATAAATCTTTTTCCATCCACCAACCTGGTACCTCGGAACAATCGGTCGGGCTGATGTAAAGGTACCCAATTCTTAACATGAAACATCTTGAACGATTAGCAAAAACTTACCAAACCTGAGTCAGGACAAAGGGTGTTTTCATTTGCGTTCCAGTCCGTTTGGCCGTAACAGTGTAGATATTGGATATTATCTCCAAAATACTTTTTCACGTCTCGGATAGTATCTAGTTGCAAGCCCCGTTCGTGAAAAAGTCGTTGATACTTCGGCCAGAAAGGGTTCAGACGCCTGTTCACATCCTCCTCTTCATCCGAAGAAGACGAAAGGGATGAATCGGACGAGATATTTTCGTCTCTATTTAGCGTACGATGACTGGATGCCCCTTTGCATAAGAATTCCCGTTGTAACAGTTGAGATTGCATGCCAGGTACGATGAAACGAGTGTTCATATATAAATACTGCCAGTGGAGAGTGGGATTGCTGAGTTGAGCGACATCTTACGAAGAATCGCATGGATAAATTTATTAACGCCATCTCTAGCGACGGCGTATGCCACATAAGACCGATATTAAGACCAGAATGATAGTTCTTGGGAGACGATGGCTGATTAAGGTAAGTGCTTCCCTGATCCGAAGGCTACTACCTATTAAGGTATTTGCATCTCACCAACGCTCACGACACTCAATTTCGCGGATATGTTCAAATAAGATTACTGGGCTGTATTTAGAATAAAAGTTCGAAAAAAGTGAATACATTCACTACCCAATGCGTACACTGATACTCACTATTCCGCATTCATCGGCTAATGGTTACATGCCAATGCAAGGTGATTGAAAACGATCTCATCTTCTCATGCCAAAAGAAGTGTCCCAATAACTCCCATAGAAATACAGAAACGTGTAGGATTAAATTAGTCTTTTTCATCCTGTCCTTTCCCATGAATTTCGAGATGGTGGGCGCTTTCCATCATATCTTTCAATTTATGCCACTCCACATCGATGACCTTTCGCTGGTCCAGCCATTCGCACAACGCATCTGCATCTGACAGGTCATCCGGTGGCTCGATGCCACGAAAATAGGCAACCCGATGGAAACCTGTTGCAGACGAAGAATCGCGAAGCTCGTCGATTTCTTTCGAAATACACTGAAACAAAGCATACTGCCAGTGACAGTGAGATTATTTGAAGTCAAAAAAACAAGCCGACTGACTTCCCAATGAGAGAACTCATGGTAAACTCTGGTCCGCCTTGCACAGAAACGACCCAGGTGATATTCTTTCTTAACGGGGTCAGAATCTTCTTCGCCGTCGGAATTGGACTAATAATGGGACAATCAGAGTGACAATCTCTGTGATTAATTGCAAATCCCACAGAACCAAAGCCAACGGCGTCATACGGTGACCCCATCAAATGCCCAAGTAGAGTGGACATTCTACCTCCAAGGTTGCAGGCATCGCAATAAGGAACAGCGAAGTCAAGATGGATTAATGAAAGCTCTGGAAACTTCTCCAAATGCTTTTTGAAGTCTGGTTTCCACACTGAAGAGGATACTAAGGAGTCTCTCATACCCGACAACTTTCTTCTCATCACTTGCAGCGGAACTGCAAAGTAGTCTTCATCTAGCCGATGTAATGCAATTATTGAAAATTAATTCAACAACAGATGATTGCCCACCTGCAAGTCTACTCTTCATGAAAGACTCCCTACGCTTGGGGGTTTGGACAGCAACATGGACGAAAAATTGGAAAATCTTCTTGAATTGATGTGAAAGGTCCTGGTGAGATTCCATGCTGAACTGTACCGGCAGCTCAACAACGTTGTCGTCCTCAACAATAAAGTCGGATGAATTGGACGAGTTCGATCCTTCGTCTTCTGAACCACCAAATTCAGATGATGGCTTTGAACCTTTGAACGGCTTGTGGGATACCCCTTCATCGACACCTTCCATGTCGTCTTCTTCATTGCTCTCAGATTCACTCATTTTCAGCTTGCGTTCTGAATTTCGGGTCAATTAGAAAAGAGGTTGAATGGTTGGGCCTATGGACATACTCTTCAGTTTCTCCAGATGTTTTTTGTACGTAGATTTCTTGTCCCGAGTCCGAAATCTGGAGTTCAAGATGTCTGCTCGAATATTAGTCACAGAGTGCATGAGACAGGTATGACCATACGTTCTTGGTCAACCTCATCTTTCAAGCGGTCCACATCTTCATCCGCACTGTCAGCGACAACCTCTGAAGAAAAACGACGCCTTAAACGACGCCTCTTCCGCGGAACTGAATCCTCAACATCACCGTCATCTAGTGTCGGAACAACGACCGCCTTTGGCGACGACTTTTCCGCGTCGCTTTCGGTGACAAGACGCGTTAAATTTCTCTTGCGTGTTACTTTGGAAGGACTTGGACCATCTTCATCACCACTGGATACATTCATTGCCGTTTTACGCGAAGCAAATTTTATTTCACTGATTTCATCCCAAGAGGAGGGGGATTCCACACGCGTCATTTTAGTTTTCCTATATTTCTTGGATGGGCTGAGTGCATTCGCGATTTGTCTCGTGGAAGATGAACCCATGAGGGGTTGGACATTAAATAACGTAGTCTGCTTGAATTTTTTGGGTTTGTTTTGCGGCATTTCGTGGAGAAGAGTGTACTTTATCGGATACCAATTTGAAATCAAAGATACCAATGCGCGGTGATCCCGGGACGCTCCTCCTATTCAGCACACTCCCAGTGGGACCCAGGTAGGCGAGCAGCTTGGGAGGACTCAGTCGAAGTATTTACCCATTCTGCAGTTTGTCCAGCCCGATCGAAAGGCTTCATGACCCCCTCATGAATTTTGCTGTTAAAACAGGTGGCCTACCGCCCATTGACACAAGTTTTACACTCATTGTCAACGATGAGCTTTTGGAAGGAGAGGATGGAACGTTACCCGCATCCCCCACCACACGTCTGTCGCTCTCACCACCACTGGTTTCGTCACCTAGCATTCCCCCACCCCTAAGACCAAGGACCAATATACGAGCACGGAACGAGGCTCGAAAACTACTCTCACATGTCTTACATCAGCTTGCGAAACGTCGTAAACCTGTGTCTGTTGTGGAGGCCTTCGTCAATTCAACTTATGACCGCCAAGCGCCAAGTTTCGGGCTCTTTTCTGTGGCCATGAAAGGTATCAAGTCTGAGACCAAACCTGAATGGATTTCACAATTGCATGAAGACTCGGACGATGAGCAGCTGGAAATATTTTCAACGGATGATACGATCGATCTTATAATGCAGTTGGAGGATGTTTTGGCAATATCTGTTTCCCGAGGCTGGCAAATTTTCGATGACAGGTTCGTTGTATAGCACAGAGATTTGGATTATTTGATGCAAAACTTAGCACCTATGGCAAAACAGTGTGGCCGAAGGTGGCTCCAAGTCTCCACCCACGTTCCGGCTCTCTCGAAATTCTCGAAATAGCGGAAGACCCGGTGGCAAACGTTCAAAATCCTTGTCACCGAGTAGAGGAGAGGTTCCAGTACCAGAACTTTTGTCACTTTGTATCTATATCATTGGGTCTATCGTCGCAGAGGATTGTCGCTATCGAGTAGCCTTGCCTCGGCCGTCACGACCTCCCAACACTTTGCAAGCTTTAGTGCTGAATGTTGCTCAATTCCTCGTCCACGCACATCGCAACGACCCGCGAGTTATATCACTAATTGCTTTTGCTATTATTCCGGCATTTTCGACTTTCGAACCGCAAATGCACCCACGCCTTTTATCATTCTTTGAAACTAGTATCATTTATCCTGTGCTTTTGAAACTCAAGCAATTGCAAGGGGGAGTTATGCACAATCGCTGTAGGTTGTAGTTGTCTACTGTGGTTGTTTTATTAATACTCTTGCAGCAAATGATGACAAACTGCCACAATTTTTGTCCATCAAGGTCGAAGAAGTGAATGACGATCAATTTCTACAAGGATCTCGATCAGCTACGGGTGCAAGTGGGCAAATCAACTCGACGAATACCCCTCGCCAATCCTCGCAAATATATTATTTGGCCTTCATCCTTGCACCGTTGCTAAGTGCTATATTCGACTCTGCTGAGGTCTATGACGTGAATGGGTCTTTTTTTCTGCCCTTGCACCTCGTCGACCTTCTCAAAGGCATTGAAGCCGCAAAACCGGATGTATACAATGACTTTCTGGAAATTATTGCTTTTCGCGCTCCAAAGGCACGAAGACTTGCCATTGCATGTATGGCCTACCTTTGGCCGAGGGCTGTAGGGCACTCAGTAATAAGCAGTCCTTTCTTTCCATCCGAATCACAGAAGTCGAATGCGCCTGATTATCATATCCATCAATTTACACTGTGGTTTTTTAATTCGACACCCAATCGAATATATCTCAATGACCTTCACGACAGCTGTAGGTCGTGCTCAAAATGCATAGTTGGATTTGGTCTTAGATGCCCGCTTTGCTTGACCTCTGTGCACACTGATTGCTACGACTTCCCTGAAGGAAACTGCGAGGTTCAATACTCCATGGCGGACGACTCTCGTTTGCAACGCATCGGCATGTACCGATTTTCGTACCTACAACCAAACGGGGACATTAATCAAGGGACTGTCGTTACACAAGGGCATCGGTTTAGACCCACAAACTGGCTCACTCTGTGTCTGTGCTGTGCTTGTCGGAAGCCGTTGTGGGGTTGTTATTGTCAAGGTTTGAAGTGTGAACGATGTAACAGACCCATACACTTAAAATGCCTTCCTTCATTTGAATCCCACGGGAATTGCAGCCTCTTGACGACCACATCCAGAGACATGACCATCAGCTGGAAAGCCTTGCGACAGTCTTGCCTGGAGCACTTCCCCGTTATCCGTGTGGCGAAGGAGCAGCTACGCGATCAGAGTTACGAGGAAATCTCAATTCATCGGGATATCCTGCGAACTCAGCTTCAAATACTTACTAGTGGCGTACTCATGGGATCCGTCGTTGTTTCGGGCAGCAGCTCTACTAGCATACCTGAATTTGAATTGCAACTGAGCATCAATTCTTGTGACCAACTCCTGGAATCTGGACTGCTTCGACATGGGCCTTTGACGGAACATTACAAAGACAATGTCAGCAACACGAAACTCGGAACGTCACTTCTGTTCGACCAAACCTATTTGGACTACTTGACCTCATCAATCAGATCACCTTCCCCTCAAAGTCGTGGAAATTCCTCTACTTTCTTGAATGTGGAAATTCCTTATAACGACTCTGATGATTCTACACGCTCTTTACCACATGAATGCGCGCGCCTATCGCACATGACGCATATCCTGTCTGTGGATTTCGCTATCCAATCTAATGACGCCTCCTGTCTCTTAATCGACCACTTGCACCAGCATGCTTTCTGTGATCGCAAAGATCACCGCCTTCACCCAATAAAGCATGCAGTTGAAGAAAGCGATTTGGAATATATCTTCCCTTTACCCTCTGGCTTCGACATCTCGCTGCACTCGGGGAACCTTATTTCGGCTATTGAATCCTGTCTGGCGGACATCGATTTGGCCACCAATGAATTTGGTTTCCTGTTGCTAACTCGACGAATTTGGCCCAATGGACTTGCTCCTGAGCAGGGGTTGACTTGGCTGGCACGCAAGGTGTTTTCATGGATCTTGGATGAAGTGCGTAGCTCTATATCTGTCGATATTATTATTTAACATCAACAGGACGATATACTTGCCATTGTTCTACGAGAATTCGTCGCTAAGCAAACCAACTTGCCAGGGATGCGAACATTACATAGTGCTCAATCTTGGCCTCTTGTGTCCGACGAAAGACAGGCTTCCTCTAACTTCAGTAGCAAGGGCGGAGAATTTGTGGTGGCCCGGCGATCCATTTTAGCTCGCTTTGCTCTGCCGTGGCTGTTAGAACTCCACGATCTTGATCCAATTTTATATGACAGGATTGCGTTTGAGACCTGCCTGGAGGTGTCCAACGAAAAGGTCTTGGACGGTGAACACCAACTCCATAGCAACAAACAGGTATAGTTCCTCCCATCTCCAATGCAATTTTTGATTTATCTTGAAGGATAGATTGCGAAGCGGAATGACGAGTTGTTTCGCAGTATCGTCAAACTCCATCAAAGCGCTGTTTTGTTTACATCGTGGGATTCCATATTACAACGATCAATACAACTGATAACTGAATCAAATTCCGAAGAAATGGTTTGTCTTACCTTCCTAAAGTGATGTAACTTGTTGAATGCTCTTTAGACGAGTCCTGTAATACACAGGATCTTTGATAATGAAGCTACACCACGCACGAGTTCTTTCTTAGATTCTTCTCAATCAGATAGACAGACAACCGTCCTCGTGGACCCCTTCCGGGTTATTCTCAATCTTGCGCAACAATCTGGAAGGGGACTACATCAGAGCTTGGCAATTCTTCCAGTAATCATTAAATCAGGGGTCACGATCTCATCATCATTTTTCAATGAGATTCAGAACTTGATCCACCCAGCCAACTCCGATTTTCTCCAGCAGAGTAAAATGTTTCTTAGATCCCTTACTCTTTGTCTCTGGGCCCGTTCTCTTGGCAGGCAAGACCTACAACTTATTATTGCCTCCATTCACGTCAGACTATCTGCACATATTTCGAATTACCTGAAAACGGGTCAAAATCTTCCGTTTGCGTAAGTGATTCCTTTCTCGGTCCAGTTCTGTATTGAAAACTTAGCACTGCTGCTAGGTTGTCCATAATTCAATACACTCTCGCAAGTTGCCTTCTGATCTATGGTTGCGAAAGGTCAGGTATCATTGCAGGCAATTTTATATCTCAAAATGAAGCAGACTCACTGTCATCACGGTAAGGCCAAGCATCAATTAATCTACTTTAAGTTTTCAAAATACTTTAGGAGGAGAGTTAACATACGGGGCTCCGAAGTAAACGATCCTATACATATTGAACCAACTATTCTTTCTGCTCTCCAGCTTTACATGGAAAGTGACGTGGAAGAAGTGTCGTGTCTTATTGCCATATTCCTCCACTTATTCATCACAGGATCGCCTTTTCTCGAAGCACATGAAGTCGACAATTTCATTTTAAGAAACGGAAAACTGATTGCTATTTGGTAAGTGTCTTGCAGTTCACCACGCAGTTGATTAAAGAAACATTTCTTGTAGTGTATGGGCAACCTACAATATTCAGAGAAACGACATTGCAACCGTGCGGACTCATCTTCTCCTCCGAATGTTGTTGGTGGATGCAGAACCATTTGAAGAAATTCTTCGCGTCAACTTCGATTCTTCTGGTAGTTCAATCGAGTTGCGGTCAGTCACACCCTAACCGTCGAAGCATTTCTCATATCGCAAAAGATTACAAGCAGTGAATCGTCTCTTCCGCATCATATCAGACGTTACCAGTCCTGCTTTTGTTGTTGAGGGACAGCAATGGCATTCAAGCGTGATTGAGATATTCTACCATTACTTTTCAGCCTTGTGGTTTGATCCGTCTGTAAGATATCTATACAACTCTTCCTGCTGTATCAATCTCACAGGCAATTCAGGAGGAGATCCGTCTGGCTGTTAAGGTTTTCTCTGCCGCTCTTCTGCCCGCGCATTTTAACATAATTTCTCAATGTTGGAACGAAACATTGTTGAAATCCCCCGTGGGTGAACGAATTCGTCTGCTAGGGTTTTTGATTCAACTGCGTTCGCATTTCCCGAGCTGGAGAGGTGGGATTTCTTTTTCTTTTTCTTTCGTGATACCTTCTCACTACATCCAGTCCTTTCCTGGGAAACAATACTGGATGCGCTCTCAGAATACGAAAATTCAAATGGCCACATGAACGTCGCAAGCGGCATGGTATTCTGTTGTCCTCGAATTTTATGATTGGACGCTTGTATTAACATTAATTCATAGGGCACGTCAGATCAGGAGAAATCTGATCATTTACTACCCAGTACTGATCCCGACATGGCGCTTCTTCGTGCAAGTTCCACCGTTCAGAGAAATTACTTTTACTTTCTGATTGACAGAGACTATTGCAGGGTTCCGTATTGCTTCTGAGCCTCACAATGATCAGCGATGGCATCGAAATCGATTGGTTCCCTCTTATGAAACTCAAGGTTCACTTTGTGCAATTCGTGGGCTTCAGCAATATTTCGGTGATTCCCACTCAGAGCCGTCAGTCATTTTATCTTAGGTATGGTGATGTTGGAGAGATCTCAGACGCATCTGTTCCCTGTCTGGAGCAATTGATTCATGTCGTGGACTCGCCATACTATGTCAAGCTCCCGCATTCGGCGCTTGGCATTGTTGATGACCATGACGACAAGACTTTCTCCGTCCTTGTTGGGTCTATCTTCATCGATGCGATTCTATGTATAGTTTGCACGTTGCGGGATATGACATCGTTACCAGTCCTGACGCTGAAGGGCATATTTGAATCGGTTTACATCATCACACAAAAATACGACTTTGAGGATAGCTTGTTTACACCCCTGCATCACCTTCTTCGAAGAGCGATCCTGCGTATCGTCGAGACGTTGCCACAAGATGACATCAGCTACGAACTACGGCTCTTATGCTTGACGATTGCTCAGGCTTCTATCAAGCGGTGCTATGCTGTGTTAGGTTCTACCATCTGGTGCGTTCCATTTCTCCGATTTCTGCTCTTAAAGAATCCATGTTCTTCACAGCGTAATCCTTGATATCGTCGCTACAGAAGTTGCTGCCCAAGGTCAGCACAGTCAAGATCCTTTAGCAGTACAAGGCAAGCTTCTGATCGGGAATACGCTTCAATCGTAAGTGGTGTTGCAGTTGAGGCTGGAAATTTTTACTCAATCCGAGAAGCTTTTGTCAGAACGGACTATTCTTAAGGATAATGAGGGTTTGTTCAATTGGCCATGCATCGCCTCTGAATTTTGAATTGACATCGTACAGCGGCCATTACAATCAGACTTCTTCAAAGTCCTTAAGCAGATTTTCGTTCAAAACACGGAAACCAATGCACCTGTCTTTGAATCACTGCTGCGAGACACTCTTTTGCGTGTATTGGATGTTGAGTCGGGAGTGCTGCAGACGTTGCTACAAAATATATGCACGTTCATAGAGAACGTTTACTATCAAGGATACAGCGTTGAGATGATCATTTGTACAATTTTTACACTTTATGTGCATTGCTTATTCTGACACTTTCAACAGTCACGGGGCAGCAGCTCACGCAAATTGCTCGACGAATGTCAGACGGCACCATCGAAGGAGCGGATCCTTCTCCTCTCATCGTAATATCGGCTATTCTCATGCAAAATAACAGGAAATACCTCAGAGTACATTTCTTGCACTCAGCCGGAGGCAAAACAAGGCTCATCTTTATTTAGGAACTTATTCCATATGTCGATGTCTTTCTCAGAATTTCACTGAACAGACTGAACGTAAATACGTCCACAATAATGCGGCTCATGCAGGCAGCGCTACCGACTCGACCGAAGACAAACGACTCTTCAGCAGGCCCCCCTGATATAATCAACGTTTTATGTGAAATTCTCATAGACGGTTTACGCATGAAAACAAAAATGGCCCCGTTAACCATCAGCTCTCTCATTGAAGTACGTTAACGAGCCTAAAACACCCGCTGGATTGACGTTCAAGTTTTGCAGGCCCTTTTATCAACGGCATTGCATCATGCAGTTCTTCAATCGAGAATTCGTGACCAAGTCTTTCGGGATGCAGTTGGTGATTCATTCACGTTCTTGCAAAATCACGCATGGACCGAGGAGAATATCGAAAACGACTTTAAAGCAGTTGCTGCTGCTGCCACGTTGATACTAAACGAAACAAATAGGAGCGGCCTTTTTCAGAAGTTCGTTGATCCTGTCTCAGAGGTTTGTAATTTTTGCAAATTTAAATCACCGTTGTTTTCTGATGTATGGTTGGAACAGAAGTCTGCGAGGTCTGCGATCAGCCTGCGTTCGTGGAATATTATGTTGCTCATCGCACTACGGGAAGAGAAGGAAGATTGGGCAGCAATGCTCTTCTCCCACTTCAGCGCATTCAGCAGCATGTTTGCAAGCACCCTGCGATCTTACGCAACTTCCGGGATCAGTTCAGCAACAGTGGCTACTCACGATGTGAATCAGTCACATATTGCCATGAAACTCTGGCTAATGCTCTCCAATTCGAGGTCGATGGTGGTCCCCGGAGGAGAGACGCTGGTTTCTGAGACATGGAACGAACTTTGGTCGGCATACGAGGCCTTCTTGGATGTAATGGACAACGAAGCTCAAGTCGGCCTGCATCTCGTACGTTTTATCGACATTCCATGTGTACTGGGCTAATCTGATGTCGCATTCTTAGACACTCGTGTCTCTTGCACTGGCATCTGTTGCTGACCTGTTGCTTTATATCCACACTCTGAGGACACTGTTAACATTGGAGAAACACTCTCACTTGGCAATTCTCTATCGGTTGAAGATGATAAGTCGTGGAGATTCATCTGGTAACAAGGTGAGGCCATTAAGACGTTTGACTGCGATATGTTGATTGCTAAAACTCCCAACAGATTACACGGGTAATTCAGAGCTTGTCTGAGCCACCATCTAATGTCCCCAGAGCCACTCATTTAGCTCAAATTCAAAAGGAGCTCATTGCTGCCGAAAGGATACGTGTCGTCGAATCAAAACGGATGGGTGACTTTACTAGAATTATGGGAGGAGACAGGTCACGAAGAGAAGGGCGATAAGTGACGTCAAATCCGCTCTTGGAGACATTGTTACTATTTTAGGAAGTTATGGTGAATGATAATATGAAAAATAGTTATGCTGTCCTCAGTCTTGCATGTTGTGCCTTTCTTTGTTTCTCTTTGATTACTGTTGAACCGAGGAAAAGTCCAATAGCTGATAGTCCGACAACCAAAATGAAGGCGGGCAGTCTTACAGCCCATTCCCGTGAAGGAAACCAGCTATGAATTGCATTGGAACTATCAAAGAATGGCTAGAAGAATTGAATTACTGAAGCTTAAGCAGCGGTCCTCCAAGACTCACCAGCAGCATGGCCCAGATGGTGTAGTAAGTGAACACACTCGACGCAACGAGTAGCATAACTCCTCCGAGAGTTTTATCGCTTATTCCCTAAAACAAACGGTTAGGCTGAGCGCTTACTCACGTTGAAAATGGAAAGTCTACCATGATGCAGAGTCTCAGTCAAGAGTCAAGAGTCAAATGTCAAGATTGACGCTCATGTGACTTAGAATACCGCAACAGTAAACGTCGAGTTCACCTTCACTGTTTTCATGGAGACCTATGCATTTGCTTCTTTGGCGCACATCCGAATCTTATTGGTCCCTGTGGGATTAATTCCTAAGGCTTTGTTCGAGAGCTATGCAGCAGAAATCCGAAGCTTTACTACTTTAAAATTAGCAGAGATACCATCCGACACGAAGGATGGTAGAGGTAGCATTCTAATTTTCTACGTCGTAAGAAATTTCTTTAATTACTTGCAGCTGCTCGTTTTTTGCCTAGTCCACTGTCGACTGGACATCTACATGTTAGCTTTCCTACGCACCCGCAACCTCAGACTCATGGCCCCCTTTCCCTCATTCGACCATCCCATTTCCCTCTGGCTGTCTTATGTATTGGCACATGCTCTCAGACGGATTCATTGAAGTCTCTCTTCGAACAGTTCAATACAACCGTAGACGATCTCTTTCCTATAGGATCCACGTATCCTCTCGTGAGGAACTGCTTTGTCTTTGAGGAAAGTGAAGCGACTGTAAATCTTGATTCCGGCGAATTTCTTTCAGGCCTTACCGTAGTACCTCGTATTGCCAATCGCAAATTACATCTAGGAACTCTTCTAGGTGTTCTTTGTTCACAGATATTGGTAGAGTTTGGTGTATTAGTTGAGTATTTTATATTTCTTTATCTCATTTCTGATTGTCAATAGGTTCAAGCTTTGGAAAGCCCGATTGGCAACGAATATCTGAACGCTGCTTTGATGCCTTCATTACCCCCTTTGTCAGAATTACCCTCTCCTCTCAACCATTTGAGATCAGAATCCGTATCTGGCATTCAGTCGCATAATAGCCAGCCTGAGGTATCTCGAACTCCATTCACCCTTAACGCTGCGCCAACTCTGAGGCGAAATGTATCTACTGCAGCCACCACCAGCCGCCAGTCAACCCTGAATGTTCAGGTGCAAAAGAAAAGATTGAGTACAATTGGATCGAGCTCCTCTCCAGGACGCCTGTATAAGGTGCTCGGTGATTTTTTCCTTCTTGCTGGCCGCAGCGAAGATGCGATGATTTGGTGCGTCAGTCCCCCCATTCTTTTTACGTCCGCCTCGAGCTAAGTACAGGTACAATGAAGCCGTTCAAGTCTTTCGAAGTTCACATGATCCTTTATGGTATGCTTGCACTTGTGAAGGAATGGCGACGGCAGCTATCATCGACGCTTGGTCTAATGGGCATGGCCTCGTAAATTTTTTGCAGTTCTTCTATTATGACATTTGGATCAATCGTACCTTTCTCAGAATACCTCAACTGCGGCAGTGAAGGAGCCATGGAACGATATTAGTGACAAACTGCAACAGGCCAGCAGCCTCTACCAGAAAACCCCTACTCCAGAAGGAGAACAAGTACATTCTCTTCTTGCACTCTTATATTGCACTTGCGTATTGCGACAATCATCCCTCCTTTTCGCAATCTGGTCGGCTAAGGGGTGGGGTCCACTTGCGTTTACGACAATGCTCCATCCTGGTCCAAGGCCATACGTACCTCCAACACTAACAGATAACGACTGGTTTACATTGGATCGCCTTACTTCTCTTTCGGGAATATCACGTTCAACCATAGCAAGTGTTTTGAGTCAATTGCATGGGCCATGGCTGCTGCATCTTGGGCAAAGGGAACGAATTGCGGTGCTGGAGGTGACGGCCAGCCTATATGCTAGTCTTCGCTATCAACGCAAGGAGGCATATATCCTTCGTGAAGTTCTGGGCTGTCTTCTTGATCTAATGGTCTGCGGAAGGGAAGAAGATGGATATATTCAGACTCCAAATGTCCCTCAAAGTGCAAGTGTGAGTATTCATAACATTCACCCTGTATCAGGTGGAAACTCGGGCACAGTAGGAGTGCGGTTAAGCGAAAGCACAGTGGGAAACGAAAGCATACTGAGGCTGCTGACCTATATATGCAGAGTCCTAGGCATCAACCTGGAAGCAGTGGGCATATCAGACTCAACAGAAACCAGGGTCGTCGGGAAAGCCCCTTCGCTTAACGACTATGATGAAGATATTGTAGAGGAAGTCAGAGAATCTTTTGGTTGGCCTGAGCTACAAGTTGGTGTTATTCGTGAAGCTGTTGCAGTTGCAGAATCCTTGCCGGGTACGACCGCTATAGTACTCGCCTGTTTCTTTTCGTATCCAACTTGGTGTTACAGATTTTCCTGCTGTGGCACAGTATGCCCTGTCTGCCTTGAAGACCTTGCAAACGATTTTATCTCCGGGAGACCAGTACCACCTTTATAACACAGCCACGAGGGCTTTGATGACTGCGCGCAGACGAGGTGATCCAAGATCGGTTGAATACTGGTCTGGTCGGCCAGTTGTCAGCATATCAGTTGCACCGTAAGTTGTGTGATACTTTGATAATTTTTTTCTGATGCTTTCATACAGCTTGCCCAGCATCCGAATACCAGTCGAAAAGCCTCGTTCCATTCGCCATAAAAATGAACAGGGGCCCATTCTACGGGGTATCGAAGATCCTTTCTTATATAACCCGAGAAGGGTTGCAAACAAGGTTTTTTTGCTTTGATATCTTCCACTGACTTGTTTACAATGGAAAAATTGAAAATTCAGGGGCAAACGCTCGTCGTTCAAAATGAAATGTTGGAGTTCATCGTTACACTTCAAAATCCCTATATATTCGATTTGGAGCTCCAACAGCTTTCTTTAAGGTAAAACTTAATTTGTTTGATCTTCCCAAATTTGTTAATCCCTGTATAGCACTTTTGGTGTCCCATTTGAGTCACAACCGACGCATGTCGTGATTCCAGCCAATACTCTCCATCAAGTTGTGATTACAGGGACGGCTACGCAAGCGGGAATTTTGACTCTCAGAGGGTGTTTTGTACAGGCTCCTGGAGGCATAATGCGGGAGTACATCTTACCTCTATACACAATCGAAGAAGAACAACGCCTTTCTCGAAAGCGTCGTGCAATTCTTTCAGAAATCGGGCGCTTTAAGTATTCAGGGCCCGATTGTTGCCCACGGACGAAAGTCGGAAAGCGTAAGAGTGTGGAGACTGATGTAGGGTCATTCCAATTTTTAGAATGTAAAGTTGTCCCAGAGCAACCTCTACTTCGGATAAGAAGGGCATCTGTCACGCATGGGGCGTTAATGTTGTACGATGGAGAAAAGTATGTTGAAATTGTTCAAGGGCTGCCATCACATTTCTTTACCTTCTGCCAGATCAACTCTTCGAATAACACTAGAAAACGTCTCTTCCATTCCCATCGATTTCCTTCATCTATCTTTCGAGGACTCGACAATGGCGCCCGCCCAAAAGTCACTTCAAGAAGGGGATTTATCCGTGTTCGAGACATACGAAACAGAATACAACCTTATACACAAACCCGCGTTCTCGTGGGATCATGACGAGGCCAAAACAATCTTGCCCAATCGGAATCTGACATTGACTTTGGGCTGCTTCGGTAAAGTAGGATGGTAAGTTTTTGGCGTTTCCATTTTTTCTGTGGGATTTACGTTGCTTCGTGTATAGCACTGAAGGAACAGTCCATATCTCCTATGCTTATTCGAAAGACCCAAAACTCGAAGAATCGGATGTCATCTACATTCGTCAGGTCTCTTATCCTCTCATGGTCACTGTATATCATATGTTGGAGTGCGGTGGCATGGGCCTCTTACCGTTCCCCATCTATCCTGAGATACAGCGGCCCATGGACTTTAATCTGAAAAACGAGAAGCTTCCGTACCTGAACACTAATGAAGATGTTGAATGGTGCTTGTTTTCAATAGAAGTCAGGAACTCATACGGTTCTCCGTTTGATGTTACGCTAGAACGAACACAAGATGGTAAATCAACTGCATCATCTACAACAACTATTCCTCCTGGATCTGTCTCGCGGTACGAATGTTGTTGTGTATGCTGGAAGGGGAAGGCTTACCCTTGATTTAGGTTGGTTATTCCAATCAAGAAGATAGTCTTGGACGAAGATACTGTCACTAGGCCGATACCAACTCTTTCTGATAAGCAGTTCGTGGTAGTAACATCGAGTTTGTCCAAAGCCGAGGAAATGGCTCAACGCGAATTGTTCTGGTACAGAGAAGAGCTATTTAAATTTGTCAGCGCTCATTGGAGGGAGGTAAGTACTCCAACGTTTTTTCCCTTATTCATGCTCATTATACTCCTCAAGACTGGTGGAACTCGGTCAGGAGAGCTATCTTTCCGAGCTCAAAGGATGTCACTCCCTATGCTCGAAACCTTGCGTCTGGATGTTGCGCGGGTTTCACTTTACTTCGATCCTGGGGATAAAATTTCGACGAATCATATGGGTCATACCGGGGCACGATGGTATCCGAGGGCTAATGAATTTGTGCAACTGAGAGCCAAGGTCACCAATCTGATCTGTATGTTTTGCTGTATGCTTTTCTTGACGATCTGATTGACATTGTACCCCAGCATCACCTGTCGTGTTTACGCTCGACTTCGAAGCGACTCCTACTGAATATCTTGTTTACGAAGGTGTTTTTACGGATCTTGCTATTGGTCGCTTGAAGGGTGGGGAATCAAGAGAAATTTCAACGCCACTTTGTTTCTTATCTTGTGGTCGTTATGAAATTTCCGCACAGGTCCGTGGGATTGATAATTTGGAAACAGAAGGAAGGCTGGCCAAGACTTTTATAAGTGTCATAGTCAAAAACGACATAGAAATGAGTTAAATGCGCTGGTAGAGGGTGATTACAATTGTTGTATTAATATTAGACAGACATCCTAGTCATAATCTGATTCGTCTTGCTTGAAGGCGGCGGAGTAAGCTAAGATGGTGGTATAAACCAACCTGGAACATCTATCAGCAGAATCCTCATCTCAAAATATTTAACTCACCCTCCACCCATTATTGCCATCACACATGCCTTGGTATTTATAATCCCGGAATGTGCCAAAATAATTGGTAGTGCAAACCCTGTTACAACAATTGTTGCTGTAATGAAGCGGCCCAAATCTACTGGAGCTGAACTCTCGTAGTTAGACGATAACTCATCACCACCGCAATGTGCGAACAGAGCGTTTGGCAGAGGAGCGAGTACAAAAGTCAAAGCTAGAAAACCATTTAATGAGAAGGACATAAAACGAAGCTTGCTTCGGACTAACCAACAAGTAATGGCAGCCAGTTCTGCCAGAGTGCGCATGAAAGGATAATCAATAGAAAGCCAACAGCGAGGACGAACGAGAGAAGAATGACAACTTAAGGGATATGTCAGTCGTCAGTTATGCGAAACATGCAAAAAGGTAATTACTTCTGAGTCCTGCCGCCATGGGAGAAGTTTCTGAACGGTGACACCTTGTACTGTGAGCTTACTGCGAGCGCAACGCAACGGTATATTACATAATACAGCGTACAGAAAATAACTAAAAATTATCGTGCTCGTCGAGACGCTCGAGTCGTAGACACATTCCGTCGCCTCGACTCAACCAAAGGTTCGACAGTAAATTCTGTCTTCAATGGTTCTACATTTGTAGTACTGTGGGGTATTTCTATGTGGGGTACTTCGTTTTCGATTTCTGTTGAAGTAAGCCTCTCGCTTTGCATTTCGTGGTCGTCTCCTAGGGGCGTTCGCTGTCTCCGACTGTTCAGAAGCTCGTCACGACTTCTAGTCAGAGTCCATTCATCTGTATATTGCCATTTGCGCTTGCGTGGTGTGCTGCCTGTAGGTGAATCGTCTTTGATACCTTTAGACAGCAAGCTATTTGCTGCTTGTTCGATGGACTCCAGATTATCCATCGCAAAGTCTTCGTAATCCTTTGCCCCACGTCCCTGGTCCTGAATCTACGATAGATATTAGAAAAGTCAAGATTTCAACTGGAATATTACTTACGTATGACAGGGCTTTGCATGTGTATGACTCTGTTCTTTTTGAACTTGAGGCCCATCCAGATTGTTCTACTGCGCGCCATTGAGTTAAATTGGGATTCATTGCATCTGTCGCGTCAATGCGGGCTTTCTTGGCCCTTGCATGCTCTTCAAGTGCTGTCAGAAAAGTGAGTTACACCTGGAATTGCTTGGTCCTGGCATAACACACCGTGGCTGCAGGTTTCCTCCATTTCCTCCAACCTTTTATGCGTCCAATGCGAGTAACCCGTCGCCGAGTCGACAATAGCATGTTGCACCTGATCTATGCCGATTTTGAGGACTTCTTGCATTTTGCGCGTGGCCTGGAACAAAGTGAATTAAACTGGTCCCAAAGGCAAGATAAGGTGGCTTACCTGCGCTGCGTCTTTCCTCGTGCCAGTACCTTGTGTTTCCATGTCTACTAGACGTCCGCTGATCTCATCGTTCTGTTGTATTATGTCGTTGTGAACTTGTAGGTGACGTCGAGAGGTGGAAGCAAGCAGATCCTCTGCTTCCTTATTGTTATGCTGCAGGTTTCCTATCGACTCCTTCAAAGATTCGTCCCTCTTCTGCAAAAATTCTCCCAAAAGACCAGAAAATCGTTGCAGTAGCTCCGATTTTGCCTTGTCCGAATTCCTCCGCTCCTCGACGAGCATGTTTGCCAGGATCTCGTTTTGTTGCCTGAGATGAGATGTTTCCTCCGATGTGAGCTTCTTAGTGACTTCATGTGATTGAGTCAATGACTCCTGTTCATTTTTCAGATAATCCCGAACTTCTCTACATATCGATTCCACTAGAGAATGAAGAGTCGCCATCGATTGGGTAAGGAGCGAAATTTGTTTTATGCCAGCATCGTTAAGTTCTTTGCATCGGAGTGCACAAGTTGATGTCAATTCTTCGCTCCAGGTGGAAACATTTGACTTGAAGGTCGACGTTGCAGATTGCAACTCTTGTTCGAGTGAGACTATAGTTCGGTCCTCAATGCCCTCCTGTGTTTTGGTTTTCTTCAAGAGCTGTTGGATCGTAGAGAAATAAGTATCAATCCGTCGAATGTGTTCAGAGCTCTCCTTTTCCTCTGTTGAGTGAAAAAGTTGTGTCTCCTGCTCGAGACTTTGCCCGAGGGAATGCGACAATCGACTCATTTCAGCTAATTTTTGCATGAGAGCGTTTGTGCTAGAATGGATGAGCTTCTGGTTTTCCGAGACAATTTTCTTGTTGGATTGGAATACTTTGTTTTTCCGGTCTACATAGTTCACTCAGTAAGGAAGACAGTTAACATGGTAATCACACCCACCCAACTTCCCAAACAGTGCTGCGACATCCCGGAGGCTCTGTGCTGTAATGTCTTTCAATCCCAGGGCGACGTCATTTAATGCAACTTCGGTTTCTTGGTGGGCTTGACGGACAATAACTTCTTCTTTGTATGCATCCGTAATTTGTTGCAACTCGGTGTCTCGTTGTCGTAGAGTTTCTTCCTTCTGCTGAAGATGTGACTTGGTCGTTTGTAATTCTTGCTCTTTCAACTTTAGAAGCGCGATGCTCTGGTCGAACTCGTCGCGCACGTTCCTCAGTTGATTTTCGATAATGGAAACCTGCTTCTTCGCTTCAACTAACTCTGTTTGTCGTAGCTCGTTCTCCACAGTCATCTTGTTCCAAGATTCCTCAGAGAAGTAGATGCCATTCTTTTCCCGCGCGGCCAACAAATCCGACTTGAGACGATCTATTTCGGCAACATATTCCTTTAGCAGGGAATTACGGTTCATTCGTTGATTAAGCTCGGGTTTATTTCTAATGGACTTGGCGCGAAGAGCGTAATCGAGTGTCGAGAGGGTTTCTTCAAGGTTAGAACGCGCAGGTGATATTGTTGCGATAATGCAAGTTTTCGTGCGGCCGCCAAGTGAGTCTTGAAGAAGGCGGGTAAGCTTCGACTCACTGCATAAAATAATGAGAAATGATGATGTAAACAACCACACCATATTACTTACCGATAGGGAACATGCTGCGCTTTGTCGACCAATGCATTGATTACTCGACCAAGGGTGAGTAAACTCTGGTTGATCATACCAGCTTCTCTCGCCCTCTTGTTTTCAGCTCCAGATCGGCCAATGTTTTCCGAGCCAGCTAAGTCGACAAGATTCAGTTTCCCGACTTTCAATAAGTCGTCGCCCATGTTAGTCTTCTCTTTGAGATGAACAGTGATCGAAAAGACAGAGTGTGAACGAGAGGAGTGGTCGTTGAACTTCGTAGCAGCAATTTGTCTTCGTTCGCTACCTTTTGTGAGGAGGGCGAGAGCATGTGTTGAGTCTTTCACAGGGATTTCCTCGAGTCCTTGGATGAAGACGCCTCGCTTGCTGGCCTCGTCAAAAATTTTGAGACCTCCATCGGCGGCCTTTGCATCTTTGGCGGCCATGCCCATTGGTTGGGTGAGGGATGTTGGTACTCCAAGGTCATTCGCTAGAAGGTCGCGTAGTTCCTCGTTATAGAGTTCGACGAAGGAAACTTTTACAATGAAGTCTGTGTATGACTTCTCCAGTTCATGAAATAGGCGAAACAGAACTCGGGGGATCACGCCTGCATTGGTAGAAGGATTGCCCATAGGTGTTGGAGATAAGTCACCTTGCATTGTATAGCTATGAAATATTTAGATCAAAAGACGTTGTAAAAAGGGTAGGGAGATCTACGTTTTTCCTGTCCCTGTTTGTCCGTATGCGAATAAAGTGCAATTGTAGCCCATTAGCACCTCCGCTAGCATTGGACCAACGACTTCATGGTAAATCATGCTCTGCGTCGCCTCAGGTCCAAAGACCAGATCAAATGGATATGTTCGAGTGGGGGGAGAAGCAACCATGCCCAGACTGGAGACTGGCGTAGATGTCTCAACTGTGAGGTCTTTGCGCTTTGGTCCTTCAATCTGAACGATGGAAGGGGAATTCTCCATTACCTCCCTTTCGGATCGACCACGACATCGTAGTATAACTTGAATATTCGTCTCTCCGTCGTCTTTATTTCTCGATCTCTGTGGTATTGACGTATCATTTGAGCGTTCCTGATCCACAGTTGTACGACTTGATGACGCCGCTATAGGTTTCGCCATGACAGATTTCGATCGTGGTTGCTGTGGTATAGTTTCGTTGTTATACCTAGCGCGAGAGGATGCTGGACGGCGGCTCGCCATCACTTAGTCGGGTCTGAAGGAACGAACGCGGCAGAAACTCAACAAACGCGTCGAATCACGTGTTCGTTTTCGTGCCGGCCATTTAAAATTACTACAGCTTATGATTCACAACTTCTGCTCGACTTCAGATACGAAATTGACCTGGGTGTGTGCCTATGTAATCATACTCCATAGAAAAACTCATCTCTGGGCCAGAACCATTATGGGGAAGCGCAAGAAGTCCTCACGAAAACCTGGGGCTCCAAAAGTAAAAATTCCCCTTGGTATGTGAAACAGGGATATTCGCTGCAAATCCTGATGACATCTTCAAAGACACACAGTTTACGTGTCTCTTCTGCCACCATGACAGATCTGTGACTGTGAGGATAGACCGGAAAGAGGGTGTTGCTCAACTCGTTTGCAGAGTTTGCGATCAGAGATATCAAAGCAAAGCCAACCGTGAGCCTCATTCTCGCATGCTATGTTTCACCTTATAAACGAAAACAGACTTGACAGAGGCAGTCGACATCTATTCGGAGTGGATAGACGCTGCTGATGCCGCCCAAAGAGAGGAGTATGTACCTCGCCGCCCAGCGGCTTCCTCGTCAACAAGTCGAGCGGCTCCAGCTCCAGCAATTGATGAAAGCGGTGACGAAGAATAGAAAACTTACTAGTAGTCGAGGAGTATTTATACTGAAAGTGCTTTATCGGCGTCTATGAATTTGATAGTTTTCCAAACATATTATACAACGGTGAACGATTTGTTGCTAATACAACATACACAAACACTTCACAGGCCCATCGTTGCAGCAGTCTGGATAGACAGGTCCCATCCCTTAAGCTATCCATCCCAACGCGTCCATTTCAGTCTGGTTCTTCCAACTGAGTTTTATTCCAGTGAAAATACCCCCACAACCCTTAGATCATATCCAGAATACCTAGAGACTGCCCCTGACGGCTGTTGCACTGAATAATTCTTGCAACGAAAGGCCGATTCACATCATGGCGAGCTCAACTAATATCAAAGTCGTTTGTCGGTTAGTCTAAATATCACTCTTTTTTTGCGTGTAGCAGTGCCTCATTAATCTACTCCAGTTTTCGCCCCGTCAACGCAATAGAACAGCGTGAAGGTGGTGAAGTTGTTGCGTCTTTTGACGAAAATCTTCAGACCGTGCATGTGAAATCGGCTCAAACGATGTCGGGTCCAGAAAAGGATGGGTTTACATTTGATAGAGTCTTTCCGATTGGAACGAAACAGCACGAAGTCTTCGATTATGGCGTCAAAGAGTGAGTTTACCGCAACGTGTTGCAACCCCGCTGACTTTACCATCGCCAGCATCGTGAGAGGTATGCAATGAATCCACCAATGATCCAATATCCGTTATTCTCCATTGCTTCACTAACATTTGTGATCTCAGATGTTCTGGACGGATACAATGGTACCGTTTTCGCATATGGGCAAACGGGTAGTGGAAAGACATTTACGATGATGGTAAGCGGTATTCTTTGATTATATCATCTTTATTGGCTAATTCATCCGTGCAGGGCGCAGATATTGATTCGGAAGACTTAAGAGGCATTATACCCCGGATTACGGAACAAATTTTCCAGTCCATCGTGGAGAGCGATCAACGTCTTGAATACCTCGTCAAAGTTTCGTACATGGAAATTTATCTGGAGAGAATTCGTGACCTTTTGGCGCGTATGTGTTTCGTTTGTTTTCCTCCACTGTTAGTTATGACACTCCTTCAGCCCAGAATGACAATCTTCAGGTTCACGAAGAGAAGTCGAAAGGCGTGTACGTGAAGGGCTTGTCGGATTACTATGTGAGCAGTGCTAAGGAAGTGTATGAAATTATGCGGATGGGAGGTGCTGCTCGAGTTGTAACTGCCACAAGTACATTTTCTCTTTCACATCGGGTCAAAATACTGAATATTGTTTAAGATATGAATGCCGAATCTTCACGTTCGCATTCGATTTTCCTGATCACGATTGTGCAACGGAACACAGAGACTGGTGCCCAGAAAACGGGTAACCTCTACCTTGTTGATTTGGCGGGTTCAGAGAAAGTGGGGAAGACGGGAGCTTCAGGTCAAACATTGGAAGAGGCGAAGAAGATCAACAAATCTTTGTCCGCACTTGGAATGGTCATCAATGCACTGACAGACAGCAAGGTACTTATCACGAACGTCAATGGTTTCACGAAGTCTAATCCATTTTACAGGCGAAGCATATTCCATATCGTGATTCTAAACTCACCCGCATTCTTCAAGAATCACTTGGCGGTAATTCAAGGACGACTCTCATTATAAATTGTTCTCCTTCATCCTATAATGAAGCGGAAACATTATCCACACTTCGATTTGGTATACGAGCCAAGACTATCAAGAATACTGCCCGTGTGAATGCTGAGTTGTCGCCGCTCGAATTGAAAGGCCTTCTCCAGAAAGCCCAATTGGCAAATACGTCTTACCAGAAGTATATTGCTGCATTGGAGGCGGAATTGGCCCGATGGCGGGGTGGGGAAGTTGTGGACGAGGTAGATTGGGCACTTCCAGGGAAGACGAGTGTTGCTGGGGCTACTGCGCCAGCGAAGAAACCCCCCACGTCTCCTACACCATCAACGCCTGCATCCATATCTCGTAGCATGACACCGATCAACCATAGCATTGAAGGTTTAAGATCAGAGCTCGAATCCCGTCCTCAAACACCAACCGTCATTGGATTGGACAAGGATGAACGCGAGGAATTTTTGAGGCGCGAGAATGAGTTGAGCGATTTTCTTGCTGAGAAGGAGTCCGTTCTTGTCGCTGCAGAGAAGCTCGTCAAGGAATTACGGGAAGAGTTGGCGTTCTTAAAGGAACAAGAGTCTGCCGTTAGCAAGGTTTGTTTGCGCTTTCTGTACCGACATCGCGACTGATAAACATCACTTCCTGCAGGAGAATAAGACGATGTCCAGTCAGTTGAATGAACTCAAATTGCAGGTCGAACGCTTGGATTACGACAACAAGGAAGGAACTATCACTATCGACATTCTTAAGGAGCAGAATCAGGACGTGAATGCAGATTTGGAGGAGCTGAGAAAGCAGATCGCGGAGTTGAAGTCCGCTCAGAAGGACGTATCCGCAGAGGACAAGGAGAAACGCAAGCAAGAGAAAATGGCTATGATGATGGCCAAGTTTGATAGTGTGAGTTTGCCAATTCTTATCCTCGGGACATATTGTAAAGTTATATTTCAAATGGCACATAGCAAGGTGCATTCTCCGAGAAGGATGAGCAGTTACGACAACTTCTGGCCAAACTGGATGGCTTGGATCATACTTCTCCCGACTCGCTCTCACAAGATGACCTTATTGCCATTCGAAGACAGTTACAAGAAGGTCAAACCATATTGAGAGAAACTGTCGATAGACTACGACAGAGCCAGGAAGAGAACGAGATGATTTCTCGTCGTAGAGATGAATTGGAAGCTCGCGTGTCAACTTTGGAGGCTGATTACGAAGAACTACTAGGTGTGTTGAGTTCCTTCTAAGTTTACGACGAAAACTGATATGTTTCTGGATAGAGAAAACAATTCACGACGAGGAAGCTAACGACGTAGACGTTGGTGAGATGATGACAGATCTAAAGGTGACTTATTCTTGTCCTGCCTAGAGTCGAAAACTCAGAGACTCCCAGAATAAACTGGAGATTCAGTACTCTGCTAAGCGCGATGCTCTTTTGAGCGAAGTTTCTGACCTTAAACAGCAACTTGAGGCGAAGAACAATGAAGTTCGCAATCTTAACGCGTCTATCGATAGCTTGAAGAGCGTCAATGAAGAGCTTAAAGTATTTTCTTTTTGTAAAAATTTCCTGATGAATTCTTAACTTAATGGATCCTTACTATTTCAGCGCGCGTTTGCTGTGACTTCTGCTGGAATAGAAGGCGGCAAGAATCTTGCTGAAAGTGCTCAGGACCTTGAGCGAACACGAAAGGCTATTAATGTGCAGCTCGCTGAGTTCGATGGCGTGAAGAAATCCCTCATGCGGGATCTGCAAAATCGCTGCGAAAAGGTATTTCATTCAAAATAACCCAGTTTAACTAATTCAAATGCAATTACAGGTTGTGGAACTCGAGATTCAGTTGGACGAAATCAAGGAGCAGTACAATAACGTCATTCGCAATAGTAACAACAAAGCCCAACAGAAGAAGATGGCTTTCCTGGAGCGCAATCTGGAGCAACTCACTTTGGTTCAGAAGCAGGTCCGGATTTGGTTTAATATTTGTACCCTGACTCCACTCCTGAACCTGAATTGTTCAGCTTGTCGATCAGAACTCCACATTGAAGAAGGAAGCTGGAATTGCTGAGCGAAAACTCCTTGCTCGCAACGAGCGGATACAGAATCTTGAGGCTCTCCTCCAGGACGCAGACCGGCGCCTTTCAGCACAGAACCAGAAATTCGAGACTCAACTTCAAGCTGTCAAGGAGCGGTTAGACCAGGCTCGCGGTAAGTCTTTCTTGATCGGACCGAAATTCCGTCATTCTGGACAATTTGATATTAGCGCAAAAAGCCGCTGCGTCGTCTTCCCTCAACTTTGGTCGCATCGCGAAGCCTCTGCGAGGTGGGGGAGGCCTCAGCAATGTTGCTAGTCCAGTTGTTCCTCCTGTTGGAACTTCCTCAGCAAGTGCCCTTTCAAGGCTCCAGAATGAAGAAGGAGGGTAAGCAACACCTTCACTTTCCCACTTTTCACACGCTCACTCTCAATAATTTAATTTGACTTGTCCAGATCGGGTGAGTTTCGTTCCTGGCAACAAATACTGACGAATTATTGACGACTATTTTTTTTTGAAATCTGTCAGCCAAGCGTGCTTCTTGGTTCTTCAATGCTCGGTAGCTGATCGTTTTCTTACCATATATTTGCATGTTTTCTCCACTTTATTAGAAATATACACTCACATTCAGCACGTGCTCGTACGTCAGCGCTTCTCCTTCATGAATGATGTGAGAGTATCAATCACCACCTTAATTAGCGTGCAATTATATGAAGACAGACTTGTCAGCGGGCATAGAAAAAACGGAGGGCAGAGGACGCCAAAGCATGACTGACAGAGATGGTTTGTGTCAGGCGGTGAACTCGAATCGGGGTTCTAGCGACGCGCTATACCAAATTTGGATAGGTTAAGATGCCGTCCAACATTCGGTAACATACATTTCCATAATTGCCTCCGTTTGCAATCATTTAATTCCATACCCCTCATTCATTTCTTTTTCGCGGAGTTTTGTTCTCCCAGTGCATGAATCGTCTGAAGATCCGTCTACCCCATTTTCTCTGCTGTCCTACTATTGCTATCGTTCTTTAATCTGCTTTCACTATTGTATCCTTTTGGACATTGCTTCGATATTTAAACACACTGTGAGTCGCGTTTTCTACGTCTTCGAAATGACCTGCTGCGGTTGTGGTTAGTGGGGACCACGGTGGCGTTGCGACTCATGAATCTCGCGCACGCGATCACTGTGTCTGCCACAAGCTTTCATCCTTGTGTGGCCTCCATGTCAAATTGTATTTTTGCTCGAACATTATCCAGAAATAACATCTGACAGTCACTTCCACGCGTTTTTAGGCTATCGTTATTGGATGTCTTCCCCTTCGTCTCGTAACGTTTCCGCGTCGACAACTTGCTCCAGAGGCACGTCGCCTAATTCAAATATTGAGGTTTGTTTTGAAGCCACACTCCACGGATTTCGGCTGAACCCCAGTTTTTGTTATAGAATATATTAACCACGTACACTCCCAAATCTAATTCAAGTACTCTAGGTGCTCCTAACAAAGATTGGCAGGTAAGTTGTTCCACATATTTTGGTTTCGACGATAAAAATTATGTTTCTACTATACAGGTCTGGAGTTCTCGGTCGGTTTCTCCGCGAGTGGACGCGTCAACACCCCACACCAACACTTCCGGTAGAACTGAGTTCAGGAGGCCTGTTCCCGAAACTGTTATTGAGGTCGCTGATGACGGCTGGCAGACAGCCCCACGAAAACCGCAGTTTGTGAGTAGCGAACTCAAATGATTCAAGTAATCTGTTTACAATACTTCACTAGGATTCGGCTCATTACAGTGGACCTCTGAACTCAAATCCAGGTCTGCAGGTATGTGGAAATTCGTCACAATTGCAGGACTTAAAACACATATTTCAACAATAGATTGAAACACCCCCTGCTGCCCCAGCGGCACAATGGTTTTCTCATCCTGCGAGACACGAAGACACGTCAGCTCGGCCTGATGTTAGTTTCCTGTTACCCCGTACTTCAATCCTCCCCTCCGTTTACCCGTCCTTTCCCCCAAATGGTTTTGGCAGTCAGACGTACCCTCCTGCAGACGAATTCCATTACGGGCGATTCCTCAACATGCCTACGGAAGACGAGTTTCGACGTGGTGTGCCAACTCAATTGGTACACCCCCCAATGCAGCAACCTACATTTCTCCAAATACCTGGTCTTTGTAATCCTTATTCTTCCAGACAATACGGAACATACTACTTAATGTCTCCTGCCGACACATTTACAGATCATTGCTTTGCCTTCGAAGCCCGAAGCCATCCTGGTCCATATCAATTTCCAGTACCCTTTAATCACATTAATATTGCTACTCCGCCCAACGTTGTCTACCCTCATCCACAGCCCATACCGCCTCCCGTTCAAGGTCTGACGGACATGAGGCTGTTACCGATGATGCCTTATGAGTACGCACCTCGCCCGCCGCCGTTCTTTTTCCAGTCACCGTCTCGCATGTCGTTTTCGCCTCAGTCCCCTGTGCATTTGAGTCATGGTGGGCTGCCGACCAACACAATCAGTGGGATGAACATGGCAAATGATTTTGCCACACAGGTATAGATCTGGCCACTCGTTGCAAATTTTAAGTACTCAAATTTTCTGCTAGTCCCGTCGAAAGTCCCCTCTTCTCCATGCTTCCGTGTCACCGCGACAACCCCGGTTTAGCCGATCTCAAACCAAGCAATCCAACCATTCTCCTCATTCTGTAACATTAATACCGCAGAACGATAATCGTATTGCTCGTCGATCCCATCAGATGGGAACCCCAAGCGCTCGGAGTTCTTTGATGGAAGCCTTTCGAAATTCTCATAAAGATAAAGATTGGACCCTCCGAGTATGTATCAATGGTTCCTGTCACTTCATGTGCTGACTTCTTGATAGGACATTTTTGGGCACATTGTTGAGTTCAGCGGGGATCAAAACGGTTCTCGCCTTATTCAACAACAGCTGGAAGAGGCAAGTGAGGAAGACAAACAGAGGGTTTTCGACGAAATTATTCCTACGGAAGCGGACCAACTGATCCAGGATGTATTTGGAAATTATGTCAGTCCTTTCATGTTTTTTGATCGTCTACAAATGTTGATGTTCATAAATAGATTATTCAGAAATTTTTTGACGTCGGCACATTGACACAGAAAGAAGCAATCTCCCTAGTGATTGAAACAAATGTCATCGATTATTCGCTTCAAATCTACGCCTGCCGTGTTGTTCAGAAGGTAGTTTTGAATCGCAGAATGGAGAATGAGCTGATGGTTTGCCTTGGAATGTAGGCGTTTGAATATATGTCAGAAGATCAACAAGGCAGAATCATCAACCGTCTTGAAAAAGACCTTCTGGTGTGTATTAAGGATGAACACGGGAACCATGTAAGCCCTTTTCCCTTGAAAATCTGATTATACCCAATCAATTCAATAGGTAATTCAAAAATTAGTGGATTCTGTATCCCCGGAACGCCTAACGTTCCTCCGCATCATTTATGCCAACGTCCCCGAGTTGGCAGAAAACAGTAATGGTTGCAGAGTGCTACAAAAGTGCCTGATGAACCTTCCCCATGCTTACCGCCAGCCATTGCTGGATGCCATTGATTGGCACTCTGACGGTCTCATGAGAGACCAATATGGCGTGCGTCTTCTATCTCGTTTTATATAATGTGTCGTTACTGACAGCACGAGTAGAATTATGTGATTCAATACATACTCCAGCATGGCCAAGCCCACGAGAAGGCCAGAGTGCTTGGCCGCATACGAGGCTCATTGGTTGACCTTGCCAAAAACCAATACTCGTCGCACGTTTGCGAGAAGGCTATCACTTACTCAACTGCGGAAACCCGCAGACAGCTTATCGACGAGATTATGAGCACGGGAGATGGGGAACATTCCATCTCCGTAATGATTAAGGATGACTTTGCCAGTGGGTCTGTTTTTGACGTCAGATTTTCAATAGCTCCATTCTTTTCTCCTAGACTATGTTTTGCAGAGAGCATTGGCGGAAGCAGAGGGTGAACAAAGAAAGGTCTTGTTTCACTCCGTTAGGGCGTTCTTGACACCTTTGAAAACATCTCCAGCATCATATGGCAAGCAGCTGGTTCGGAGTGAGTGGTTCACTTGTCTGCACCCTTTTTCATGCACTCACCATCCGAGGGCAGTCGAGCGCTTGCTCGATAAACACTTTGGAAGGAAGGATAAGGCCTTACCGGAAAGCGGCACTGACGCGTAGTCCCGTCGCCGACATTATCTTTTCTTACACTTATCTCACGTGCATGATGTTATCTCATTCACGGACAAGATTCCAGGTATTTTATAATACTGACCCATTTCTTGAACACCCACTAGCACTAGTATTTTGGAAATATGTATCCCTATTTACTCTACGATCCTTAACATAATCTTTACTTCAGCAATTTTACAGATATGACTGGCTGTGGCTAAATTAGCACATGTGCACATAAGTTTTTTTACATTTTTACAAAAAACAAAGTTGTAATATATATGAATTTCGAAACAACGTAATGATATAGGTGCAACATCAAACTTTGCATTAGCGTCAGGGAACTATTATTTCTCCCTCGAAGCGCATTGAACAGTCTCGGAGTAACGAGTTCCAGTCGACACGTCACTGATTCGGGGGTCACGCAACCAATATTCAGACTCCATAAGCCTAGTCACCGCAGAGTTAACCTGCTGATAGGGTATCCTCTTGTTTTTATTACTCTTAAGGTAATTATGAGTACCGTTGAAGCCGCTGCCTCTCTGTTTGGTTCAGAAGACTCGACTTCGGACTTGTTCGCGAGTTTGGGCACCGATAATAATTCAAAGGCTCCAGCAGATGACCTATTTTCTTGTGATGTGCAGGCAACTTCTGGGGAGGCTAATACCACTATTCCGGGCGTCTCGAACCAGGAATTCGTTGTTGCCAACACTCCGTATTCCGAATACAATTACCCGGCTGAGCCGCAGGTCTTGGGCGATGGTTACAATCCTCATAATACTCAGAGTACGTTTACAGGACAAGGTAATCTCAATCATCTCAGTGCATTGCCGCCGTCTTACCTCTATCTCCTTGCCAAATCGTTTGTAGCTGCAAGCCGGAGGGCAGGACCGTCAATGACCAAAGGCCTTCCGAATACCTACACACCTCAGTCATACGTCCCCCCCGTAGCCAGCGCAAAGGAAGTCCCTCCAGCATCAAATTCTTACACTCCTCAACCATATGCAGCGTCGGCGCCTTATCCTTCATATACACCATATAATCCCCCTGCGCCATCTGCTTTCTCTTCAACTATTCCGTCAAATGGCCCTCCTCAACCGGTTTATGGTTCTTTTTTGCCATCTGTTGCTGGTAATGCTACTCGTGCTGGCACCAGATCTTCTGCGCCGCAACTTCCGCCTCCTGTATCGTCTACAATTACCCGACCAAAATTGTCGAATGCATATGATCCACCATTTTTACCCACAAAGGCTACTCGACGTGTAGGAAGAGCGACAGATGCGCAACAGGCTTACAATATTTACCAACCTTCGAATCCTCCGACGTCGTATCTGGGTTCTACAGGAACAGCGACCGTACATTCTGTTGGTTACGATGCAGGGGTTCCTCCTGCATCGGAAGGACACATGCCTTCTGTCATGGAAGCGCCTGCCGCTCATAATTATTCGGAAAGTTCCCTTACGGGTCCAAGCTCATCGTTGTCCAGTTATAGTCTTAATCCGGGTTTGAAAACCGCTCAATATGCTGGTACTTTTTCTCAGGACGCAGAGACAGTAGCGGTACATAACAATCACATTGAGGACGTTAATCCCAATGCGACGTATTTGTCCGATGGAACCAATGAAGTTCGTAACCCTGACAGATTTTTTTCGCCGCCTGTATTTGTGGGTCATTCCGGACGTTCACATACACCTCGCAGTTCTTCTATTGTTTCGAGTTCAAGCCTTATGAAGTCGGCGCAATTTTCGGCTTCCTTCACTGGCACTGTCAATACCTCACCTTCTAAGGTGCCTCTTCCCCACTCTCCTCCTCCTAAGTCGAAGGTCGACCCATCACCGGAGACATATGGTCTTCAAGAGAATTTGATAAAACAGTCATTTCACCACGGTCACTACACACCTCCGGAACCTCTCAAAAGAGAAGCGACTCCCAGTGATCTGTATACGCCTGTCAGGCCACATGTTACCAATCACGTTCCGCGAACGACATCCCCCTTGCAGAATGGATACCTTCCGAGTCAATCCTATAAAGTTCCTGTATCATTGGACTTAAAGGATGATAACTTTTATCCTTTCAAACCTGTCTCCCCGACAACGACCCTTTCCACCTTTCTACGCCCTCTTGATATATCCCCTACGGTTCACGACAGCCTTTCTCCTCGTCATGCTATTACTTCGTCTCATGACATCGGTGTAAAGCCTTCCTTGAACCAGTATGCACCGTCACCGTCGTTGGTCGGGGCTAATGATCCTCTTTCGCGGACTTCTGCTCGTGCGCCAGTTGTAAGCTTTGGTTTTGGTGGAAAGTTTATAACATGTTTCCATGGCATGCCGGGTCTGAATGCAGGTTTCGATATCGCTCTATCGGCTCGCACTTCATCCGAGTTGAAAGTCCGTGTCTTACAAAAGATTCTCCCAGAATCGGCTTTAAACTCACCAGGACAATCCTATCCCGGCCCTTTGGTCTCTGATCCTGGGACACCATCTTTAACTCTTGTTAGACCTGGGGCGTCTACACAGGTAAAAACAAAAAAGTCTGGAATATTGACCTATCTATCAAATAAAGTGGAGGAGATCAATCAGGGTCTTGGGTATTTGACGCCTGTTGAACGGCAAACAGCAGAAAATAAGATGGTCCTTGTAAAAATTCTGAAGGCGCTGGTCGAATATGACGGGCGACTTTTTGGAATGTGAGTTGAACTCACTCTTCTACCTTATGTTCCTGACTCTATTCTATTGCAGACCCCAAGCGGAGTCTGCCGTTCGACTGGCACTCGTACCACGGCTTGAAACCGAGTTGACTTTGCAAGACGCACTTCACGGTATTCAATCTCTAGCGTATTTGTTACTGGTGCTGATATAAGCGTATTATTTGTACAAGCATCCTACCAGGCGACACCTCTTGATGAGGTCCCGATCGGCGTGACAGACGTGCGACCGTCAACTCTGCATAAAATTGAGGGGTATCTGATACAAGGTGATCGCCGTCAAGCATACCAATATGCCTTGGATCAGAAACTATGGGCTCATGCTATGATCATCGCGAGCAGCATTGATAAGGAGTCCTGGAAAGAAGTTGTTAATGAATTCTTGCGCAAAGAACTGGCAGCGAGCAGTGCGCAACTACGAGGCTCAAATGTCGCCGCACCACATTACCCGCAAAGGTCTTGGGAGAGTTTGAGAGTGGCTTACAGCTTTTTCTCTGGGCAAGGTCCTGCTGCTAGTGAGTATCGTTATCTATTATTTTCCCCTTAGTCCTTATAAGTGTTTTGCAGTTCAAGAGTTAGCACCGCCGGTATTGTTACAGAGACCTGCAGGTATTCTTCCGTCGCTGCCAGTGTCTGCAATGACGCCTCGCACTCCGAATTTCGCAGTCTTGCAACCCCCATTAAACATACCCCCAGAGAACCTTGCTAAATGGGCGGAAACGGTTGCCATGATGATTTCATCTCCGTTTACGCCTACTTCTGAGACTTCTGGAGCCTTGGTTGCACTGGGTGATCAGCTGATGGCCAACGATTGGACGGAAGCCGCCCATGTTTGGTTTGTTGCTTTGATCCGTACTGACGTTTAACCGTTAATGACAATCTTTATCCACCTAGTTATCTGCTATCACCCTACGCCTTTTCATCTCAGCCCCCTTTAATTAATGGCTTCGGTGCTCCAGGTGTTAGAATCACGTTAGTTGGTTCTAAGAACCCGGGAAGTGTTCTGAAAGACTCAGATTCACTCCTTTTCTCCGAAATTCTGGAGTTCGCTGTTTCTTTGTTGCCTATTGCTAAAGGGCAGGAAACATTTCATGGTCTTCCCCACCTACAGGTGTACCGATACGTTAGGGCGGTTTGGCTAGCGGAAATGGGTGATATGCAACTTGCTAGCCGGTAAGCCTTGTGATAGTGGTGAGATACAAGGAAGCTCATAATAGATGTAGATATTGTGAGGCTGTAACGGCATCTCTCAGCCAGTCTTCTTCCTATACAACTCCGGTGCTACTTGAACAACTTCATGGACTTCAGCTGCGTCTTACTGGAGTATCTCATAACGAAAAGTCAAATTCTTGGATCGGTAGTAAGATCAGTAAACCTAGCTTTGATTCGATTGGAGGCTGGCTAGAAGGCAGATTCACGAAGCTCGTAACAGGCGATGGTGACGCGTCAAATCCAAAACGCGAGTTCACTCAGGCAACAGATCAACATTTTGGACCTTTTGCTCATTACAGTACAATTTCCTCTGCTACACCGTCTTCGAGATCTTCTCCACAGCCAACGACTTCGAATATTCCGCCACCACGAACCTCTTCGGCTATGGGACCACCTTCTTACGCCCCAGTCTCGATCAAAAGATCGTCGTCTGCTATGGCTATGCGTTCCAAGCCACCTGTCCAAGTGGTGCCTACCAGTACTTACTTTTCATCTTCTCAATCATCACCTACGGGATATGAGGCCAATGGTTATTCGCCTGAAACAGAGACCGCCAGATCGTCAGATGATCAGAAAACCCCCCTAGCTGGTTCTACTTGGTGGAGTTCCAATGCAAATGAGACAAGCAAGACTCCAACAGCTACATCGTTCATGCAAGTGCAAGGTGATGTAGTGCAAGCCAACTCTGATGGCTTCATCTCTTTGATGGACAACCAAACATTCGCCTTCGAGTCCCAGCCTCCATCACGACAGGCGTCACTTCTTGGTACTAATAATTCTGACGATGAAGACAATTTAGGTCTTGGGAATCCCAAGCCAATACCAGAGGAAAAAGCAAAAGAACAAGGAAGCCCAGTTAACGAAACTATTTCCCCTGAAAAGAAGTCTACCGAGAATCCCCCTTGTATGTACTTTCTGCATTATCCTTCATCACCGTTAAGTGCTCATACAATTTTAGTAGCAGGTTCGTGGTTTGGTGGTTGGTTCAAGCGAAGTACTAGTACTTCAACTGGGCCAGTCAAAGCTAACCTAGGTGAAGAAAAGAGTCTCTATTATGATAAGGAACTCAAAAAGTGGATCAATAAGGTCCCTTTTCATCTTACGTCCTTATGAAACTAAAACGCTTACGGTCACTTTCAAAGGCCGGAGTCGAGGATGCCGCAAAGGCTGCTCCACCTCCAACTCCACCTCCACCTCGAGCCCAAACAGCATCGCCTGGTATGAGCACCTCCAGAGCAATTCCCACTCCCCCAACAGGCGCTGGTCCTCCTCGAGCATCGTCCGTAGGATCGGGAGGTCCTCCACCTCGATCTGCATCGGCAATTGACCTCACCACAGAACCCCCAACTAAAGTTCCGCCAAGAATTCGCTCCAACCTTGCTCCTTCGGCGGCAGAAACGCTTTCCAGTTCACAATCGTCGCCTGTAGGCAGTTCTCCTGCAAGACCGAGGTCGCAGGCTGCAAAGCGTACTGTTCGTAGTCGGTATGTGGATGTTTTCCAACAAGAGAACAGTGGAAGTGGAGGAACATAGATTCTCTCATTTTGGAGTCGGAAGTATATAGATGCAACTTATTTCTTATAGACAATGTTCTTATTATTCAAGTCAACTCATCTATTTTTCACGCACACTGGTTCTTTGCATGCAATCGTCATATATTAAACGCATGAACGTTGATGGTACGATTACAAAAAAAGTCTGAAAGGGTACCCTGGCGTTCATAATCAGTGATACAAACACAATACACAAGCAAGATGAACGTACCACCGTTTTTTATCTTGAAGAGAGAAACGAGAACAGAGTACATGATCATGATAACTGCTGTCCACAGGTAGATCTGCATGCGTTGTCTCTGAGGCGATGTTTGATACGGAACCACCATGATTAACATAACATAGGCAAAAGCAAGTAGTCCATCTTCAAGATTGTCAATAAAATAAGATAAAAAACGAAAGGCAGATTTCGCTTACAAATGAACGCCACAACTTGAACTTCTTGGCCAAATTGATGCGAGAACCCTGCTGCAACCCACTGTCCATTACCACCCGTGTAAGGTACATTGCGTATGCGGGCAAACATGAAGCCGCCAGTCATGACGAGGATTGTGACCACAGTGATGGCAGCCCATGACCATCTACTTTGAACAAGAGGAGACATGAAGCGCAGGAGAACCGCGGCACCAAGTACACCGATAGCAACAGTTGTCCAGCGTGCCCAATCAATGGGGTCTTTGTATGGAATCGGTACGGGTGTGAACTTGGAGATGACTTCCGCGAGCGGCCCAGGGTCGAAACCGCTGAGTGCAAAGATTAGTCGAGTGAAGAAAGCGCGAGTAGGCCGCACTCACTCGCCAAAGTCGTATTTTATGGGAGATGTTTTTCCACTGGCAGGTTTGCGGTCACCTGCTTCGGGTGGATAGGTAAACACTACAGGCGCCGAAACGAGACCAAGCTACACTTGGGTTAAATCCAAAATACTGACTTTCAACGACTAAATTACCTTCTGGAAGACAGTTGGTGCTTCGTCGAAATCCAAGGTAGCAAAGAAGTGCTCATTCCGATGGTTGGACGATGTCTGAGACCACGCTTTCGCAATTGCAAGCCATGCAGGATCGAATTGCCTGCACAAAACATTAAAAAATGTATAATGGGCCAAAAAAATTAGTGCGACTAACCTGCAGGGGTGACAATGGCGTCTTGGATCCATAGCTGTGAAGTGCACCGATGCAGACCAAGTGCGTTTTGGGGAGGTTAACAAATCATATGTGGAAGGGTTCAATCTAATAACACCATTCCCTTCAGCGGCTAGTTTTGCAAGTTCTTCTTGAGGACTTGCTGCGATAGAAGGCGCAGGAGCGAATAAAATGGCGCACAAACTTACAAAGAGTAAGCCCCTCATCCTTGGTGTGTAGCAACTGTGGCATTGCAATGGACGTGTCATGGTTGAGGTCACATGACAAATGCCTCCTCTGATCCCAGCCAAGCAGCCCTGACATCAGTAAATTTTGGAAAGTGCTGTAAGGTCATATAAGGTTGCTGAAATTGCTGTAATGTGCTGCAACCGGTATA
>QDKV01005370.1_pt1 | contig 76252 bp, 90 predicted proteins | sample 1861101 | NCBI WGS metagenome assembly QDKV01 (sample SAMN04275158, study PRJNA302643) | Fungus metagenome, whole genome shotgun sequencing project. | isolation source: fruitbody | host: Mallocybe terrigena | place: Sweden | collected 2013
TGGGGGGAGGGAGAAGTAAACCAGCAACTGTGGTAGTCTTCTCAAGAGACGCAGGCACCGAGTGCGACGGCCTAGGAGCCTAGCAGCGGCCAAAGAGTCATCCTCCATTATTGAAGAGTTGAAGCAGCACCAGATCTGCCAGAATGAACCAAGAAATCTCAAAGCCCTAAGTTCTTATGGGTGGAAAAGAATTATCTCTATTCGATTCGGGTCTCACTACAGGAGCTCCTTATCGCTATAATGCCTAAATACCCCATCATCTGGTTTAAATTCTGCACCAACATACAGAACATGGAGGAAACGACACAAAAGCACATCGGTGGATCTACTTTTGCACATTCCCCCACAAGTTCGGCGACATCGATGCAGATTTCAAACCTTCAGACAAGGACTCAGACACGAGGTATTATGTATACTAAACTACGAGTACCGAGAGGGAAGATGGAGAGGAAGATGAGAGCGCCCAAGGAGGTTAGAATCAAGAATCGTGTGAATTTTACTGATGCTCACGCTGATATATAACTGATAACAAGAATCCCACCGTCACGCCAATTCCATTTTTGGCGATTGGCCAACCTTAAAAACTTAAACTAGTGGTAGGTTCAGTTTCAGTATACTTAATCCAGGTTGTGGAATTGTTGGAACTCTCGTCTCCATTTCTACAGGACTCGCAAACACGGTAGGGTTCTCCTCGGCACGATGAGGAAGCATCAAAGCTGGACATACTATACTTCCCACGATGATTCCTCCTCGTTTATTGTTCCCATTCTTTCGATGGTCTAACAACGAAGATACTGGTTTTCCAGGATGATCAATAAATCTTCACTGAAACTGCTCGCCGCTACCACAAGCACGTCAACAATTTCTCCAATATAGTGCAACTCGGTGCATAAAGTATTTTTAGTTCTTTCCTCCAATGGCGTTCCGCATCTACTGGTCTGGACATCAGATTTGCCGCACAAACGGTATTAATCACTCAATACAATAATTGTTGACTAGACTAGAGATAATTTTCCTTCGTAAAAATATTCTTTTTCTCTTGTATTGTTATTTGCTTAGTCGCCATACATATATGTAAAAGGCAAATCAGTATCAGATCTTTCATATCAGCGTATCGTATCTCATTCTTACAACCATGTCCAACAAAAAGAAGTTTGAAAAGGCCGCTTCTATCATTAAATCTCTCCCTAAAGTTGGACCTGTGAAGCCTTCCGTTGAGGACCAGCTCTACGTAAGCATGATGCTTGTACTATATCGTCTAATCTCCAATGTATGACAACCTAGTTCTACAAGTACTATAAACAAGGTATGTCAACTCTTGCTCGAAGTGGTTGTACATGAAGCTAAATAATACGGTATAAGCTACTATAGGAGATATCAACACTCCTCGTCCCGGAGTACTGGACGTCACACACAAAGCGAGATGGCAAGTAGCAATAGTGGACATGTACAAGTTGGGGCAACTCCTCCTTATTCGATTCCAATTTTTTAGGGATGCTTGGAACGGCGTCAAAGGCACAAGTAAGGAAGAGGCGTACAAAAAATACGTCGAGAAGTTCTTAAAGGTACTAATAATGTGTTCGTTGGTGACATCACCTAAGCTTTATTCTTTCGTTTTTAGGTACTCAAGGCTGTCAGTAGTGATCAGGCCAAAAAGTACATTGCTGAGGTTGAGGCCGCTTAGTCAATTTACGGCGGTTAGTATGGCATCGTATGCGAACATTAGTTGGACAATCAGATGTAACTTCTTACCTTGACTCGGAAATTTTTCAACTTTGGAAACTTGAAGGAAAGAATATATCGCAACCATCGTGGCTAACATGATTGTGATCGTGTAAAAATAAAGTTGGGACAACCATGCTGCTTGTATGTTTTCATAGGTTGCGAACGACTTTGGAAATTCAGCGTGCATATTGCACATTGCACAGCCTATCAGTCCGACTCCGCGGCTTCGGGCGCGCGTTTGGTTCAGCGTCTTTGTATGGGACCTCGTGTACCCCGTGTACTATTTCCTAATAAGGCAAAAGCAGTGTCCTTTGATGGGGACATCAGCGTAAGTACTCAAACCAGACTACTAGTAGTACTAGAACTTCAGAATTATCTTCGCAGGACTCACCTTCCTTTGGTACGGGAACTTGTGTGGCCGGTTGAGTGTAGTAGTACGCGACGAGTATCGGACTCAATACCAAGCCGAATGCAGTTCGAAAGAATTGAATAGAGTAGTGTCGCCAGGAAAATTTATGCGATATATGTAAGATGAGTGGCAGATCTCCGAACGTGCTAGAGGCTCAGCACGAAGCATCAAAGATATTGCGGTCAAATGACCGCCTCGTTCTGTCATAGCTTTTACATTCCACTAAAGAGGCTTCTAAATGGAGTATCCCCCTTGGTAACGGTTTTTCTTGCACCCGTATGCGGTCAAAGTGCAATGACCGCGATTGTCACAAGGAGTGGAGATGAGTCAGAGTGTCATACAATAAAATTTTACCGATGTATACCGAGTTGAATAAGGAATAAGGTACGTTGTGGCGTTTTTTTTTGTGACCGACCGTTGGCGATGATCGATCCCCCAATTATGAGGCCAACCTGAGTCTTCTGACCTACAGCTTATACACGAGTAGATTACAGCAATTTCAGTTATATCACACTGTCAAATTCCAGTATTTCTAACTCCGCGAAGCTTACCGGACGATAGGAGAAACCGAGAATCACACGTACTTAAAACACGAATATCCTCAAAGGTGACCGTGTAAATGCACGACCAGTCGTCGATTCAAATTTCCCAAAAAAGTTTGAATGACTCATTAAGACAATCACTTTGATCTTTTTGAGAATGGAATCATGATTAAGCCAGCAAGAATGTTTAAAACATCACAATAGTATCATTTCGTTAACGACTGATGAGAAAGTGAGATCTATTCCGTCGCCCACAAGATCATTTTTTGGGGCTTCCAGATCTAACTTCTGAAAACAGCATGGGCATGACCATTGTATCAAAATTGCATCGGAACAAGATAGAGACCTTCACAAGAACTTCTGATTCCCGAGTCCCGAGTCAATAGAAACAAGAACACCGGGAGAAAAACTCGTGTTCGCGTCGCGAGCCCACAGATCATTACAAGACCAAAATGAAGGACCAATGAAAAAACCACCAGCACATAGAATTCGACAGAACACCATGGAAAGCATGAATATCTACCTTTTCCAACACAACGGAACGTCGCCGTGACTGGGGTCATCATGCTTCTGCCGATAGCAAGGATAGACCCTCCCCATGACCTTTCTTACAGATCTTGAGAATTGAACTATCGCTTGAATGTGGAACAGCCTCCTGTAGCGACGGCCATGAGACCATGAGATAGAGAACAGAGATATTCCAGTCAAGGGCAGCATGTCCTCTCAACCTCGAGACGATCTGTGTATTGGAACCGAGATAAAAGTGGGGACCATTCATTTAGAGTTTGCTGCGTATCGAGGCTACACCTCGCCGTTCTGATAAGAGAGGCGTTCGAAAATAGCGTGCTCCAGGATTCACAAGTCGAAGTGCATGCTTCTAGGTGTGGGGCGAGCAAAAATTATCGTCCACAGCAGCAGATATACAGGAAGTAAGCCAAAAAAAAACAGTCAAGGCCTCAAGTTCTCAATGGATAGAAAAGTATGATCACTTTCTGTTCGATTTGGGTCTCTACTATAAGAGCTCCTTATCGCTACAGTGCTATGATTACCCTACCATCCGGTTTAAATTCTACACCAACACACAGAACATGGAGGAAAACAAAAGCACATCTCGAGGGATATACTTTTGCACATTCCCGACAAGTTCGGTTGGTGTTGGTATAGGTTTCAGACCTTCACTTGAAGGGCTTAATAACACGATCGGTATTATATACTACTTTACGAGAGGCAGAGAGAAAGACGAAGCGGGGGAGAGTGAGCCTAGTGCAGGAGGTTTTGAATCAAGGATCGTGTGAATTCCACATACCTGTTGATATTTAACTGATAACAAGAATCCCACGAGTTCACCTGAGTTTGTTGGGACTGTAAATCGTGCAACCCGTCTTCATTAACAGGATATGAAAGTCACAATTACACAACGGTAACAGAATGAAAAAAGGGGGCATCAAGAAAAGCATGCAAAAAGTCGTAAAACGTCGTAAAAAAATATCCGAATGGAAATAAATAAATAAAAACCAAAAGGTGTTGTGAATAACATACGATAATAGTTCTAACATAGATGGTCTATAAATGTTTTCGAAAAGGAAGCAATGATGATGATGAGGATGCAGATGCAGGATGCTGAGAACTGTGGCATTGGGAAGAGACCGATGATAGTCGGGAATGAATGTGCCGATTTCGCTGTATGTTTGTTCAACTCCGAGCCACAAGGCGAACCATGGAAGATAAAACTTGCAACAAACAAATGGGAATACACTTGGAATACACGGGGGAAAAAGCAAGGGGCCGTATTGAAGCCACACAAGATTACAAATCCCCCGATTCAGACGTGCGATCCGGATTGGTGATGAACAAATCAGGCCTCCGAGCAAGCCCATAGTTCACCTCGACAACTTTCTTCGTCCTCTCTTCTCGATGTCTCGTATTCGTTGGAGGCGGGCTCACAGGCGCCTCCATCGACATCCTTCGGTCAAATGTTCGAACCCTCTGCGAAACATTACTTGAAGACGGGTGTGGGGCTGTACTGATTGGTGGGGACAAAGTCAAGTCCGACCTTAGAGTGGTACCAACGGCGGCAGGCTCATGATCCAAAAGTTGTGGACTTGTTGGAACGCTCCTCTCCATCTCTACAGGACTCGTAAACATGATAAGGTTCCTCTCAGTTCGGTTCTGACTGTCATCAGCTTCAGATATTCGATCTTCACGTTCCCAGATGTGTGTCGAAGCATGAGTATCGAGGCTCAACCCGCCTATGGAACCTATACTTCCCGTCCCACGATGACTCCTCGTCGTTATTCTCTGCACAATATCCATCGTACCCGCCATCCTTTCGATGGCCTCGGAATCGACAGTCTTCAACGAAGATACCGACTTGCCATGGCGATCAACTCCGTATAATTTCATTGGAACTCCTCTTGACGAAGTGGAGACATCTACTTCGTCTTGAAGGCGCCGTGCCTGTTGAGATGAAGAAGGTGGAGATACCAAGGATTTTTGCATAAGCTGCATTTCGCCGGTGGCACCAGAACCAGGTGGCAAAGTCTTCTCTGCATACGAGTTCCTCTCCTCAATAGCACTTAGCCTGGGTGGTGGATTGGGGTCTCTGAATTCCATCCTCCTGGAGGCTCCACTTGATCGTCGATCAAGCAAACCTGTTGGTGCAAACCTTAACCACCAAGAATTACTTCTTTTCATGGGTTGAGTCGAGTTCATCAATGAAGGACTAGAAGTGCCAGAAACCGAAGACGTTTTCGGAGAAAGGGTACGCGATGACGGAGCAAGAGCAGCATTGACAGCGGAGTTGACCGAAGTTGACCTTGGTCGACCTGACGAGCTGGAATCGAGAGCAATTTCATTCGCCGATTGGCCATGTGAAGAATCCGAACGTCGAGCAACTGTGCCTTGTGAAGTTTGTTCAGAGACTGGACTGAGCGGGTGACCGCCTCGTGTTATGGGAAGGACAGTCTCCAAGGGCAGTACATTCGGGACAAGTCGAATCGAGGACGATGTAGGAGGTTGCCCAAGACCTTCACCACGGCCGTAGTCTCTGTAAAGGTCGGTTGAGTCAAAGCTCTCCCTTTCCTCGTGGATGGGGTCAGCAAATGGATCACGATAGCTGTGGGAGCTCCTATTGACTTGACGGGAACCCCGACTCGTAGTTGCCCCATCAATGAGCCTTCTTTCCTCATCCCGCATCAGAGTCGGTCCATCCGAGAAAGGGTCCAACTTTTCCCTCCATGGAGCAGACCCATGACTCCCCACGCTCGGTTCCCTTCTTATCACCCCAGCTCCAAGGATACTCCTCAAGGACCACGAACTGCCAGCCATGCCATCCCCCCTCCGCTCGTTATACCAATCTCCGAAACTCCGTTCGTCCTCATCAGCAAGCATGTCTCTTCGCGGTGCAGCACCACGACCACTTCTCATTTTCAAAGCAGCACTTAAAGGACCGAGTGAACTTAAAATCCCATGCCGGGGAATGTCTGCGTGCATTCTCACAGCCGGAATGTGTCGCGGACTGGGATTATCACCGTCTTCATCATTAAGAACCATGAAATCACGGTCAGCCCTCTCCGCCTCCAAGCGTCTATGGATGTAGTATGCAGTCCCCAGTCCAATAAGGATGAGTCCCAGAACTCCGAAAACAGTACCAACAATAATGGCAGTTCGATTGCCATGTCGATTGCTATGGGAGGGGTCTAAAGTAGTGGGAATTGGAGAAGTCGAAGGGCTGGGTGTTCCTGTTGCAGAGCGCGAAGTGGTTGACCCCATGGTGGTCACAGTTGAAGTGGGTGGGTTATAAACAATATCAAAGGTATTTGAAGAAGGATCGTACACTTGAATCGTAGACGGCGCTGGACCATTATCTGAGTACCCTGCCACAACAATTAGAGCTGAACGTTTCAAAAAAATAAACAATCTGCGATGCTTACCGAACCCGAAAATGACTTGACCACCTATTGTCACGGCGAAGTGATCCCGTTTTGCGCCAATCTGAGAGAGAGCATCAACTCGAGTCCAGGTCCAACGGGTCGTATCAAGGATCCACCCATCCATAAAACAGCTCTGAAGGTCTGCACCACTTCCTCCGTGGATGAGGATCAATCCTCCGCCAATGTATGTTGCCGCAAAAGCAATTCTCGGTGAGGGCAGAGCAGACGTATCGGTTGTATTGACGGTCCATTGCATATTCGAGACATTCAATACCCATATGGTGGAGAAGGGTAAAAGCGTAGCTTGCGATGTGCAGCCACCAAAGACAAGGATACGACCATCTGGAAGAATAATAGAGACGTGGCCGTAGAGGTCTGGGGGAGCATTAGTGGTTGATAGGGATTTGAATGTCATGGAACCAGGATCGAAGTAGCAGTGGTCAGAGAAAGCTATATGAGAGTTATCCGCTCTTTCTCCTCCAAAGATAAAGACGAGACCGTTGGGAGCCGTCGCAGTTGAATGTCTGATCCTTCGAACGGGTTGTCCAGCCCAGCCTTCCGGTTCTTGGATCCATGCTGGTGAAGTACGAGACGATACATCAAGAATCCAGGCTGAATCTGTGCGATTGAAGAGGACTGTAGGAGAATTGGGGTCCGGCTGTCCACCGAAGAGTAGGACTTGCGAATTGTTGATTGCTGCGAGGGTGTGCCAAGCAATTGCAGGACCTTGGGATGAATCGAGAAGTTGCCAGGATGGAGACTGGACGGAAAAGGTGGTTGATAGGGAGAGGTAGAGTAGTTCGTTTGTATCGGGGGCGGAAGTGTATGAGAATTGGTTGGACTGATCAATCTTTCCCCCGTAAACGTAGAGGGCATCATTGACCAAAACAGCGGAGTGAGCCCATCTATAAAGTGTAAACAGACTTGAGAAGATAAATAAATGGACTGTAACCAACCTGGGAGGAGGGTCGTATGCTGCGACAAAATATGGCAACCACAGCAGCCAAAGCCGCAGTCGCAGGAGATTTTGAAGACGCATGTTGAAAGTAGAGGTGTTTAAGCGGTAATAACTAAATGCAGCGCAGTGGGAAATCCGCGAACTAGTACACATCCACCACAAAATTCATGGGTGACATCGCCTGCGGCCGTTGCGAGACAGAGATAGCACAGCCATCAGACTGTACTGAACTAATCTGATCATGCTGTGGGAACCTTCCACTAACCCACCTTACATTATCATGAACATCCTTCAGGATGTCTCTACACGAGTCGGGTATGAGGATTATCAAGACTTGGAAAGATGTTATTAAACCACAATAATTATTCGTGTAAATATCATTGCCTTGCAAGTGCGCCACACTGCTTTTTTTGGTTATTTGTAATTATGTATGTTCGCGGGCCGGCCGTTATTTTCTCGATTATCTGTTCCCCTGCTTCCACGTAAATAAATGACCAATCTCATCTCTGCCATCTCATGGGTCAGACGAGGCGTTGCAGCTCAAAATCCCGAAAAGTATGTCCTGGATGAAAAAGAACTCGAGCGCGTCAGTACCCTTGCTAGAATCGAGCTGGAGGATGCTCGAGTAGAGTTGGAACGTGCGCATTTAGCCGCGCAGTCGATGGGAAGGGATGCGGAAGAGGATGATCATGACGGTGATGATGACAATACGAATTGGGTAGAGTGAGATTCATTTGTCTTGTGGGCGTTTAGGAACTTCGACACTTATTCATTTTCGTACAGTGAAGATGATGAAGCCATGGATGTTGATTCTGGTGCAACAAAAAAAACCAATGCGGACGATCTTTCGGAATATAAACTTGATGAATATGACGATGCAAAAGCATCGAGTATACAAGACTTTTTGCCATATTTATGCTCTCTGTTGATTCATTTTTTCCCTTTCAGGTACGGGGATATTCAGCAATATCAAGGGGCTGACTTACTACAAAGATAACGAAGAAGACCCGTATATAACTCTGAAAACCGTATGTCCAATCAAAAAATCTTTTTATTACCCCTTCATTAACCAACCTTCCTTCAAGGAAGACGACGACGAACGCGACGAGTTAGAGATCTACCCTACCGACAACCTCGTCGTCGTAGCCAAAACAGAAGACGAAATATCTCAAATCGAGATCTACGTCTATGACGAATCTCAAGAAAACCTTTACGTGCACCATGATCTCATGCTGCCCAGCTTTCCTCTCTGTCTTGAGTGGCTTGACTTTCCTCCTGCTACATCTTCGTCCTCTGATTCCGCTTTCACTACAAATACCTCTCGCAAATCCGCTTTAGGGAATTATATAGCCGTTGGCACATTGGATCCCGAAATCGAGATTTGGTCTCTCGATGTCCTCGAAGCGATGTACCCCAGCTCAGTCCTTGGCCGACCAGACGTCACAAAGGCACACGTCCCCGTTCCAAGTGGTACAGGCAAAAAGAAGAAGAAGAAATCTAAACACCGCCGGGTTGAAACAGCGTACCATGTTGACGCCGTGCTTGGGCTGAGTTGGAACAAAACCCAACGGAACCTCCTCGCATCAGCAAGCGCAGATAGGACGGTCAAATTGTGGGACCTGACGCGCGATCCGGCGGCTCAGGGTGAAGGTGCAGGTGCGATTAGGAGTTTTGATGTGCATAAAGATAAAGTGCAGGCGGTTCAGTGGAATGAGAAGGAACCAACCGTGTTGCTGACTGGCAGCTATGATCGGACTGTGCGGACGTTTGATTCGAGGGCACCGACCACTGGTGTAGGTGCTATAGTTGGGAGCGATGTTGAGGCTCTGAGGTGGGATCCTTGGGACAACTTTGGATTTTACGTCAGTACTCTATTTATGCCATCTTTCACCATCACATGTTCATCTACCTTTCGAAAAGGTTTCGCTAGAAAATGGCCTCGTCTTGAATTTCGATGTCAGAACATTATCGTCGAATCTTGAAGAGCCATCGCCTTCTCGGTTTACGCTAGCAGCCCACGACGGACCTGCGTCTTCCATCGATGTCAATCCCCTTCTCAGAGGATGCGTCGCCACTGGCGGAACCGACAAACTTGTAAAAGTATGGAACATCCATGATGATGAAGATACGGGCAAAAAGAGCGTAAGCTTGGTAACTTCCAGAGATCTCGGTGTCGTAAGTCTTCTGCCACGTGTACCCTTATTGTCCTTGAACCAATATCCTTCCGTTGATAGGGCAAGGTATTCTCGACAGTCTGGTCACCCGACGACCCATTGACGCTAGCTGCTGCTGGCTCAAAAGCAAAGTTGCAAATATGGGATGTTGGAGCCAACTTTGGAGTCCGCAAAGCATTTGGTACCAAGTTGCGCGAAGCAGGACGGTCGCTGAAAGAGAGAGAGGAAGGGAAAGGAGGTGGCGTCATTGGCGTTGTCGACGACAACGAAGCGAGTGAAGATGATGAGAAAGATTGATAAAAATTACTTCATGTTCTTGTTCCGGTCAATCATCAGCCTTACTTCAACATGGCCCACCATGACCTGCCCCACCGATGGTCCATAAAAACACAGGGAATAGGTTCGAAATATTTAGTCAAAAATTTATGAGTGCGAGTATCCCTTTATTAGTCCCTGGAATATAAGACACCACGTAAGGCGATATGAATCATAAATAAAGGCAACCAAGGGGAAGCCCGTGTTAACAATAGAAATGAATAAATTTAGTGATATTTAATCCAATTCCCTCCTCCGATATCGAATGTTTCTCGGGTGTTTTGGCATCGTTATCATGGTCTACCAAACATCAGTTTACTCTCAACATAACCCAAAGTAGAAAGAATACATACATGATAATTATGTTCGGGTACCTTGTCGATCCGAAACTCCATCGCGCGAATGAGTGTGGAGAGGATAGTGCCCAATTGCAGGTACGCAAACTACAAAAGTAAAACCAATCAGCAGGGAAGACAAACTGGACAATCCAACATACCTGTTCACCAATACACCTATGCTTTCCAGAACCAAATGGCTGATAGGGACTTTCCGTACCCTTACTTACAGCACCGAAACCATAATCAATCTTTTCACCATTCTCATCAGCATACATTTTAAATGCTTGTGCAGCAACACCTTCAGTGTCATTCCACCTGTAAGGGTCCCACTGTTCCGCATTCTTCCACACCATAGGATCGACTTGGGAGATAGCAGGTGAGGAAACCACGTAGTGACCTTTGGGAACAATGTAGGTGCCGTCTTTTGAAGGAGCGGAAAGTGATGCGGGCACTGGGACGTCGTCGCGGACGTAGCGAATAATGGTGTGGATGGGAGGGTGCATTCGGAGCGTCTCGCGGATGGTGGAATCTAGGACGGGCAGCGAACGGATATCTTCATAGGTCATATGGCGCAGTTTGCCATCAGGGCCACGGAAATGCTCAACTTGTTCCTTGTACAAAGCGTCGCTATTTTATAGCCCCGCGTTAATCACAAAGATTGGAAAAGGAAAGACATCTAGACGTACGCAGCATCTGGGTTAGCGGCAAGATGGAGTAGAGCCCAGGAGCCAGTGGCAGAGCTAGTATGTTGGCCGGCCATAAGTAGAGCAATCATAATGTGCGCCATTTCCCTGTCTGTTAGAGGTCTTCCGTTCCTGTATGTCTGCTGCATGAGAGTGGAAATCATATCGGGTTCATGCTAGACGGCAACCAGTATCAGATTGGAGCCAGGGTTTATACAGAGACTTACATCGTCTTGCTCAGCCCGACGTTTCTTGATGATGTTGACATAGAAGTCCGACATTTTCTGCTGAGCTCTATCACGTTTTCTGTAGCTCTCCAACGGCAGATTTGCGAACATGAAATTGAGAGGGGTGAACCCGCCATCCAGATCTGTGTAGATCTGAGCGAATGTCTTATCCAAGCCTCTACGAACTTCTCTGCCTTGGAGTGTACGTGAGGCGGTCAGGATAGTGATCTCCGAAAGGGCGTCAACAGCATCAAAAGAGCCCCATTCATTAACGTCGTTCTTCTGGTAAACATGGAAGCTTGGGTCGCGTTTAATAAACTCCTCGACCTCGTCCTCAATCATACCAACGTAGGCTCTAAAATTATCTGTTGAAAGACCGATTTTGATGAACTTCTTCTGCTCCATAAAGACATCGTTAGGAACGTCGTACACGACGTCTTTACCAAAGACAGGAGTAGTTAAGTGCTGAGTAAATAGAATGGTCAGGAAAAACACTGGTTAAAAGTAGTAGTAAACGCACTGTGTACGCGTCTTCCGCGTTAAAAACTGCCGACTTTCCACCAAGAACAAAATTGTTTCCTTTGGGTCCGAGTGCGACGGTCATGCGGCGACCAAGGAGAGTAAAAGTAAATACATCGCCGTACTAGACGAAATTTAGTCCATTACTTTTTCCAGATACCAATTATGGATTTGACTGACCTTCCTCCTGCAATCGAAGAGGAATTGAATGGGGTTTGTACCATACGCCACCGCAGAACCAATAATTGGAAACCAATGAAAGACATGGGGTGGGTTCGTCGCTTTCCGAGGAACGACCTGTCATTCAATAACCTTAGCGCTATGAGATGAAATAAAGGTATAAGGATGAATCACCACTTGTTGAATGACGTTGAGCACTATAGCAAAAATGGGAACATTGACCAAGAAGGCGAGGATAGCGAGTTGTGAATTTTGCTTCAGGTGTTCCTGTGCATGAACGAGATACCCTGTCCACGCGTCGGAGACGGGGACGGTGCCATTGAGGTAGGTGGACATGATCGTATGTTTCGTGTGAAACCACTTGCTGCTTTTTATATCCCTGACGCCCGAAAAAAAAGTCGAACCACACCCTAAGTTATTACATGTCAGGTCATCACATATGGTGCTAGTTCTGGAAATTAGAATCCTGATGTCTCAAGCACATTGTAATTATTGTAAATTACTTGAGATATATATATTTATGCCAGTACGACTTGCAAGGCCATCCTGTTACTCGCTAACCGAATGTCTTTCACCTTCACTCTCACCTGGCCAGAGAGGGGAACTTCAGCAGCAAAATGTGCATCTAAATCAACGAGCTGAGCTTTAATCCCGAGCTCTGGCAAGGCCACTCCAGTTATGCATCGGTTGTCTGAGAGGTTCCGCTTCACAGGCAAAACCCTATAGCCTGTCAACGTGCCCGCCAGCGGATCCTTAAAAGCTTGTTCAGCTCTCCTTTTGCCATCCTCCATCCACCGCTTCATAAACATGAGTGCATGGAAATCCATGTCATCCCTAAGGATCTTGCGATTCGTTCTGTCCAGCGTTGTCACATCAATGCACAGTTGCTCCATGTCAGCACCACTGAACGGTGGTTTCGAAGGCGCTTTCGGTCCAAGCAACAAGTGATGCAGTTGCCAATGCACAATGAGGTCCTCGAAGCGTCTCAACGGTGATGTTGCGCGACTGTATCCTTCCCCGTCTGGAATACCAATCCCACTGTGCCTCTTCGGTTGCAAAGTATACACAGACGCAGGACTCGTTACCATATGACCCAAAAACTTGAACATCGGTATGTATCCGTTCGGCGTCCGCGAACGTAATATTTCCTGATGAGCTTCATCCGAAACAGGGATGATAGGATCCAGTGCCCTCCGTATCATCGGAAGATCGTGCTCAACAGCTACCCTCGACGCCACTCTCGACGCAATCTTCATCATCTCAGAGACAACCAAACGACTACCTTGGTCACTAGTTGCAGTGGATGAAACATAGTAGTTCATCTCAGGAAATCCTTCGTATTTTGCTCCCTTCATAAATGGACTCTGAATGTCTTTGCCAGGAAGGGTCAAACAATCGATGACAACGCGCTCGTTGTCCAACGTGAACATGCCTGCATCGAACCGTCGCTTAACTTGCTGTTGAGTCAACTGGTACAAGAGCGTAAGATCAGCTGCCTCCTCCTCAGTGAACGTCGCAGAAGGTTCGGGCGCTAGAGAACCGGGTTGTCCAAAAGGATAAAGCATTGTCATCGGCTCAACACCTATTAATTCATCACAGTTCGAGTACGTCACTTTGCGGACATTCCGAACCATACCAGCTCGAACCTTGTGATCGAGGATATTGCCTTGTTTGTCAACTTTAGCGCTGAATGTGAGTGTCCGGTCACCGAGTCCAGCGTTTGATCGGACTCCCAGTGACATTCCGAAAGTAGGATGATGCACGAAAGATTTTGGGAAAAGGGGGAATGTTTTCTGCCTAAAATAAAGTGTAGAGCCACGTTCTCGGGCTCGAAGGGATAGGATGTGTCTTGGATGGAGAAGAGAGGCTGGATCCGCGATATGAGCGTGCAACCAAAACTTGTCTGGCTCCGAGGGTATACGCTCAACCGAAATACCATCATCCAGTTCCTCCGCGCTCGCATCGTCGATCACGAACACCCTCATATTCCCAAAATCATGTCGAACAGAATCCAGAGGGTCAACAGGATGCAAGTCGTCAGGACCCAGGACGGTTCCAGCTACAGCTTTAGACTCTATTGTCCTCTTCGCAAAACCTTCGCATTCCTTCATAAAAGGATCCGGAGTGTAGAAATCGCCAGTGGGGTTGGCCTGCGGGATTAACTCAAAAATGTCCTGCCAGGGTGCAATGACGCCCAATTTTTTCAACGACTCGAAAGCTACTGCGTCGGATGCGGCGAAAACGTCGGGATTCAGTAGTTTTACGAGCACGCTTCGACAGATACTGTAAGGATCCTTCTGGATTGAGCGTCTAGGTGACAAAGAACGAAGGAGACAGAGAAGAATAGATTGGTCTTCTTCACTCCAGGTATGGCTGGCCGATTGCTGAGACATGGGTCCATGGCCATGCCACCCCATTTTGCTATGTTCTTTGAAAACTTCCCTTGCTTTTTTCACAAACCGACTGATCGGCCCTTCTTCGTCCTTCCGATGTTCCGCAATCCACCTCTGCACCTTTTCAATCTCTTCGACATCCCTGGACGGCCGAACATAAAAAGTCTGAGATTTGAGATAATTTTCCGTCGCTACAAAGTGCAAAGGATGCTCCATCAAATACTTGTGCGCCGCATAGTAGTTGATCATCGTGGGCTGCTGCCAGAGCAAGTGTGTTACATTCTTGACAGTCGTCTTCGCCCAACGGGTCAAATCGGGCGACTTGGTCTCGTTGTAGATGTTGAGAGCTCGCTGGCGTTGCCAAATGGTGGAACCTTTATACGACGCTTCAGTGTCTTTATTCGCCTGCTTCAACCTTTTGAGTGCCTCCACGCGGGCATTAATTTGCTGGGCATTGCTAGTGACTTCATCGGTCCCACACCGCGCAGCAAGGTCGGAAGATATGAAATTGGGAATGGCAAAATGTATATCGTATCGTGAATGCTTGAAAACCTCGCCACTGACGGCAAGGGAAAGAACGTTCCATTTACGTTCTTGGATAATTTCACCTAAAACAATAGCGGTAGTTGAAGCTTCGTTCCTGTGTTCGAGTAATAGAGTTTAGTTGAGCGTACAATCAAAGAGTAAACACTTACTTCCTCGTTTCGACGAGGGTTCCAGGTGGGAACGACATCTCAATCGACTCAAGCTCATCATACGCCACCGTGTCCATGTCTTCCCCAGAATCTACCATCGCCTGCATTGTAGTGTCCGCACTACGTCTCCCCCCGGTCTTCTGCAATGCCTCTTGTAAAGGAAAAGGATCCATCCCTCGCGGTGGTGTAGGCTGCCATTCACCTGGTGCTCGCTGAAGCGGCGGCAGCGAAGTCGGTTCCTTTACCCTTGGTGGCCGAACACGTTTAGGCTTGTGCACCACGCCGACTTTGTTGCCTTTCCAAGACATCCGATTATTATGATTTGGTCGCGTTGAATCCCTGTCATTTTCAGCAAACGAGGGTGTACGTGGTGGGATCTCGTGGTTCGCTTCTACATGACTAGCGGCCTCGTCACGGTGTCCTCCTCCAACAGGGGATTCTATATGCCGCGTCGAAACGCCCTTTGAGGGTAATTCTGAAGGTAGATTTCCTGAGTTGGTCGTTGCGGAATAAAGATGTTGTCGTATTTGGTTATTGGCCCTCTGGGCCTGTGCATGGACAAAAGTAGTATGAAGGCATCGTCGGTGCATAAGGGCGCAGTGTCAATTTATTAAAAAATTTGATGCGACATCTTTTGAGCCAAAGTCCAATTCTCATTCACCATATACGAACACTTTTTTTTGCCGATGTTTAAAAAATTAAAAATGTGTCGCACAGAACTTACAAGACGGATGGACACTATGCAAGCCATACACTTGACGCAAAAAAGTGCAGTGGAGGTACTACAAAGTAAAATTTCCACTAATCAATGATAGTAAAAAAAAGATAAATAAGTTCGTGTTGTGAAAAAGAAAAGAAACAAAGAAAACATTGAGGATAAACTTGAAAATACGTGAAAGGCCACTCACTTACAAGACTCAAAAAATAAGAACAAACCGCTCACACCTTGTCTCAATCCCACTGCAAGGTATGCATGCATTCAGCCCGATCGTGGTATATACATCTGACTGCTCATCCTCAGAGTGTCCAGTCGTACAACCTCTAAGACAAGTTGAGTACGTTTCTACTCACATCTGCAAAAAACATCCTGATGCATGTTACATCCCACCGAACTCTAACCGGGGGAATGATATTGCAGCGCTTCTACCCCTTCTTGGAACCAACCAACGCGAGAGGCACATCAGATCTGCTCTCTCTCGAAGGGGGTTACCTCTACGCCGCAGCTTTCGAGTCTCGGTATTGTCAAACCCAGCATATCTGTCCTGATTTCCATCCCTAAGCCTTCGTTTTCTTTCAAGTCCACCCCATATCCCAAACTCTCTGTTGTTTAGGCGCCAGAATGCCAGTTTTAAGCCCCGTTGGGACCGTCGCTCCACCAAGTGCGATGGACGGGACATGTTATGTAGCTCAGACGCGACTCATGCAGATTCTCAAGGAGAAACACATCGAGTACCCTGAACGTCTTTCTGTCGAATGGAAATCCACAGAAAGGAATGTCATGCTCGTCCATGCACCATGGTTGCAGTTGTCTGCAGTGTTATCCCTTCTTCGGACTGTCGGTCGTGCGGATTCTTGCTCCAAGACGACCTTCTAGTTGATCTATATCGTAATCGCCCTCGGGGAAGAAGTGAATCAAGACAAATGTCAGAATTAAAAAAGACGGACCCCGCTCATTTTGGCAGGTCGTACAGCTAAAGCTAGTCGGTGCGCATTCCAACTCATGCCCGTTGGGGAAAAGGTAAAGTCGTTTTCTGAACGCCCAGCTGCATGGCCCTCCTTGACAACCACACACATTCAAACACCCGCCGTCCGCTGCCGAATAACATGCTTGGCAGATAGAGCCCACAGCGCTCCGGGGCTTCTATTGGTGGGATATAGGAAACTTTGTGGAGGAGAGCTTTCGTTGACACGAACAGCATCCTCGGAAGCATGGAAAGCCACTGGCGATGCAACTTGAAATTCCTGTGCCCGTAAGCTGCCAAACTGTTTCGCAACCGGGGGCTCTGTATACCTTAACTACATTTTCCACTGACCGTACACCTGAGTTGCGAGGTCAGAATTTCCATTGATGGTTTCGTGCCTTGCAGTGATTTCTGAACTGAGAAAATAAGACAGTCATCTGACAAAAAGTGCTCCAATTTGAATTCTAGATGCATGCCCTAGAGAATGAACATACCTACATCAGGTGAACCATTTTACGGCTGGAAAATAAAAACTTGCCAGAAGTGTATCCTCTATTCCTATTCTCCGTCACTGAGCCCGATCTTTATCGAAATGACCGGAAAGTCCTTTCTCTGATGTTTTGGACTATCAATAGGAACTAAAGCCACGGCTTCCTCAACCGTCATGAGTCCCCGATTTAGACCATCCCAGAGCTCCACAATTTTCCTGCGACTACGAAGTCTTCTGACCCCAAAAAAGTGCTCCAAAAAGAACCGATCAGTGGGCGAAAGCTCCGTCAGTGAATCAGGGTATTTCCCTCGTAGGGTCCATACGTCTACGGTTTGTAATTCATAGTAGCCAGCAGGGATAGAAGATTGAAGTCGTTGAACAAGGAGCGACACAAGTGCTGCAATAAAAAGGTGTAGGAGCACAGTGCAACAAGGCCAAAAAAAAAAGTCAATTGACACACCATGGAGATACGAACTGAATTTGGGCAAGCGCATGCCGTCGACAATTATCGTCGTATCATCTGTAACTTCGAAATGCCAATGACTTGCAGGAGCCAGTATGACTGCCCCACCCTTACGTTCCTTGGGAGAAAGCAAGCGCCACTTCACGCCTTCCTTCCCATCAGGATCTGAGACAGGCGGTTGCAGCAACTTGTAGTCACTTTGATCCATCAAGACATCTTTGTACCCACTGGCGTGCAATACGTTGCATGCGTCCTCGAACGAAGGGTCGTTTACGAGAATTACACTTTGTACCCATAAGGTGTCAGAGCCGTAGAAGGCAGCAGTGGGAGGACCTGCAAGAGCAGCGAAGATGTTATTCGCATAGAGAATGTGAGCTGCTACCCAATCCCTTTTCTGAACTGCGCTCTAAGTAGTCGAGAAGGATAAGTGTTATCTTTCATCATGGTTCGTGGAATGGATTTACGGGCCGAGTCTGATAATCTCGTCACTTAGGTAATCAAGAGATGTTCGCGTTCTTGCAGTGGCCTCGCTTTCTCGCATTCTAGGTCTGGCACCATCCTCATTCACGTTCTAGGACCTGCAGCCCCGCCTTTTTGCATTCTAGGTCTGGCTTTCACGATGCCCATTCACGTTCTAGGACCTGCAGCCCCGCCTTTTTGCATTCTAGGTCTGACTTTCACGATGCCCATTCACATTCTAGGACTTCCAGTAGCCCTGCTCTTGCGCATTCCAGGTCTGGCACTCACGATACTCGTTCATGTTCTAGGACCTGCAGTAGCTCTACTCTTGTCTATTCCAGGTCTGACACTCGCAATGCTTGTTCACGTTCTAGGACCTGCAGCAATCCCGCTCTTTCGCATTTTAGGACTATGTCTTCCTGCTAATGTGGAACACATACCCCTATCCCTTCTCCTTCCAGTGATATACCTCTTGCTCCGGCTGATACAGCCACTGCCAACACTAGTATGCCTATGGCCCACGCTGATACAACCTATGGACAATGGAGGCGGCCTTACTGTCACGAAATTATTTTGCGCATTACGAGTACTATGAGTCTCAGTACCCCTCCAACCGTTCATTCTCATAGGAGGAGCGTCTCTCATGCTTCATGGCTCCAATCGTATCATGATCACATCCGACATTGATCTCCAAGACTGCTCGGATGAATTTGTCACAGCAAGAAGAGTGATTCTGGAACAGCTCACGGATCAAGACCGCCAGTACATAGAAGGTATTGACCTCCTACCAGTGCTTGTCGAGCGATTCGATCCGATCACCATTAAATCTGTGCTACCCTTTGTAATAAAGCCTGAGGGAGTTAACGTCCCACAACTGGATGTTTTACTGGGAACCAAGAGCCAGGGGAGAAGAAGAGACAATTTGACCTAACAGATATCCATTGGATCTCTGTGGCAAGATCTGGAGGTCAGAAAGCAAGTTTGTGATATGTTCCATATAATTGGGGCTAGCATATATTTGGGTGTTTATAAACAAAGGCGCACAATGTGTTATCAGATGATAGTAAAAAAAAAAGTAGTCCGTTCATGTCATGAAAAAAGGAAAGAAAAAAAGAATGAGGATAAAAATATCGAATGTTCAATAGAGTTTCCAAGACTACATACAGTGTAGGTTAAATGCGTCAAGTAAGATAATGTTTTCGCTAGTTTCCCTATTGCCAAAGCACGGAAAATTTCCGTTCTTTCAAGGAGTTCACAGTACGATTGGGACAGCTCAAGGTGAAGAGCAATTAGGGACCTTGACGTTTTTAAGCGAGCGGCTGTAGTGTATCAAAAAAAAATTCAATGGCCGAATCTCAATGAAAGGCTACCGTCACTTACTCCGAGTTGAGAAGGCCCCACCATCCCTAAACAAACACGAAGGCATCAATTACCCAGGTCAAACACAAGAAGACAGTCGGACGTACCTCTACACCCCCAAATGTCTTATCCTACTCACAAGCATGCTCAAAAATCTCGTTCACAAAACACGAGAGAGAGAAATAACGCACCTTCCACGGTTCATCGCAGAACTCAAAGAAGAAGTATCCAGTACCGTTGGTGTTAGCCTGACATATGAAAGTGTCTAAAAAGATCTAGAAATTTTTTCGCCCAAAGTCTCAACCAACGGAAGCAGGCAAAAAAAAAGCAATCCACTGTACCTGTAGATTTGCCTCTGAGGCAGCGGAAGCTCCGTTATTTGCATTACCCTTGTCAGATGATTTCTAAAGAGGAAGAGGGAGTATTAAAATGGAGAAGGAAACGTTATACAGGAACGGGGTATACCGTAGGCCATCCAGTCTCAGCAATGTACATCTTTGGTTTATTCGACAAACCATTCGCAAGAGACACATCTGTCTGTTGGAAGAAATCTGAAGTCCACGCTGCAGATTGCTCTGCAGAGACATTTGCAAACCAAGGATGTACGTTTGCCAACTAAACAAAAAAAAACATGGTCAGATGGATCCTAATCGTCAAACCCGAAAAGGGAAACATCAACGTACCCCATAATCGACGGCTGCCAATACTTTACTGTTGAAATAAGCCCCAGCATCGGAAGTACCGACAGGTATGCTAACGCCAAGCGAAGATAACATGCTTCTCGTATCCTGAATGTCCGCAATGAGTAGTGCAGCGCCCTGATCGCCTACTGAACTGTTTGGATCTGTAGCGCCATTTGCATTGAGATAGCTAGAAAGAAAGAAAAAACGAAAGCGTTCATTAGTCGTTCGCATATCAAACGCCAAAAAAAAAACTTACTTCAACATAAACTCGTTCCCGACGGTGAGACCTGCGATGTTGGAAGTTCCATACGTTTGAATAGCTTGCTTGATAACGTCGCGTTGACGCTTATAGGCTGCACCGCTATCCGTCGCCAGAGGGTAATTACCCAGGAAGACTTGCATATCCACTTTTGTCTGTTTGATAGCTTCAAGCTTAAGTGGGCGTAATACGGACATGTCAGCAGTTTCAAAGAATCACATGAATTGGGATGCTCACCACTAGAGCAGAGACATTGCAATCTGCGCCGTAAAGTCGAACACGCTATTTTAAATCGGAAACGTGTCATGAACCGAGAGATGGTGCCTTAAAAGCCATATTGCGCACCTTGGTTAGTTGTGAAATGATCTGTGTAGGGCCCAAAAAAAATTGAGTCCCACTAGTCTTTACAAAAACAAAATGTGGGCACCGACCTGTACGTCATGAATGACATCCGCTAAATCGGGTATAGAAAAAAATTTAAATAGTTTAAGATCTCAACGGAATCATTCAATGAGACATGGTAACCCACATAACGAATTCCCGCAATCTGGAACAATGGACCCTGTAGGTGTATAGGCGATGCCATAGAACGACTGATGAAGGTTGGCGTCCTTTGTGAACTTGCTCGGATCATGCGCATCCGTCTGCGTGACCGAGCTTCCACTTCCACTTCCACTTCCACTCGACGCCGCCGACGAGGACGAACCCTTACGTTTGACACTAGTCATCACAACGCCAACGACAACGCCAATGACAGCCAAACCCGCAAAGAGAACGACGAGACCAAGAATCTATTGTACACATTAAGAGGAAACATGGCAATTCAAGGAAAGAGAACAACTTACAACCCATTTTTTCTTATTCGGAGGAGGTGCTGTATAATGGTATTTGGGCTCGGAGCCACCTTCACGACTCATGTCGGTCATCCACAACGTCTCTGCAGTCGCGTTGGCGCGGTTGTAAATGGGCGTTGACCCTGCAACAGCCGCCGTTTCTGGAAAGTTTCTGGGCCTGGCTCCCCCGTAGATCGCCGCGGTAGGTGTAACCAGGTCGTCTGTGGACTCAGCTGGGACAGGATCGAAAGTAGAATGGGCAGGGGCAGGCGGGAGGGATTTCTGAACACTAGCAGGGTTCAAAGGTGAAGATGTGAATTGTCTAGTAGGAGCGGGCTGGAAAGAATGTGTGTCAGCAACAAGGAAGAAAGTTGGTATCGATCGGGTAAGGAACGATCGCAAGGAAAAAAAGACAGAGTACAACCACCCATCATCGAACCTGTAAACCAAAAAAAAAAAAGACATTACATTATAAGGATCATAAAGGCCACTCGAATTGCTGTCGTCGAACGGATTATCGCGGTATGGTTGCATTACTATTAGTAAAATGTCAACTTTTGTAGCAAGCTCGAAAAAGATAAGGGACAGACTTTATGCGGTTGGTGGTCAGAACGGAGAAGGCGATACAACGCGCAGCACCTGTTGTTGAGAGACAAATGACCTGTGCTGGCTAAAAATAACTTCCGAGTCCCAGCGCAACACAAATTTACTCTGGTATTTTATTCAAAAATGTAACCTAGATTATTACATTCTATTTCTACAACGACCCCTGCGGCGGTGAATTGGGCGGCGGTGAATTGCAGACGAGCGGGACCACTGAGCAAGGATTCTAAATTTATCCCCCTGCATTCAAGGCCCACAGATCCCAAAATTAGACGTCGTTGCCAGTTAGTCTTCCCTAGCCAGGAAATATTTAGGTCTATGTATTCGAAATCATTTGTGAATTCAAAGGAATGTACTAATATGTAAATCTCTACTATAGAATAGTGTCCGAGGCATAGAAAAACTGTCCCAAATCCACAAATGTCCAAAGTATTGTCCAGACCAACCATATAAGTACAATAGGGCAGCAAGCAAGCCAGTGTCTATCACTGCTAATTACTACAAGTTCGACATTGTAAGTTTATTTAAAAAAAGAATCCACAAAAAATATTTCACACAAACGTGTGCAATATTAGTACATGTAGGTAGAAGACATGTTGTATATTGATCTTGATTAATAGCCTTGCTTTTATATTCCCCCTAGAATGAGAAGAAAATAGAATTTTTACACATATCAGAAATAAGAGAAGATTTTTTTAAGAAAAGAAGACAAACCAAACGAAATCAAAACCTTCCCTCATCAGGAAGGTCAAAAAGTTGTTATGTGGAAGAAAGCAAGAGAAAGAAGATGGAAAAGGAAGGGAAAGAAAATGGAAAAGGCGAATTTACGACCTCGATAACGATCCTCCACTCGGCTGATCTTCTCTTCCGGTCTGAGTACCAAGCGACGACGTACCCAACGTCCGATTTGATGATTGCATACCCGGTGCAGGTGTCAAAAACGGACTTGCACCCGCATTGCTCGTACCACCACCAACAGCAGCGGCAGCACTAGCGCTCGTACTAGCCACACTATGCACCTGTCCAGACGTCCTCCTCTGCTTCTTCAGCACCCTCTTCTCAGGCTTTTCTTTATCCTTATACTTCCTATATCCCCACAGCCCACCAAACCCTTCCTTCTCATTCTCCTTGTCCGTCGAAGCACCTGCAAGATCTTCAGCCGACCGCAATGTGTCCTTACGCCGAGACGGCAATGTCCGACTACGCTGGATACTCGTCTTCCCGCCTCCTCCGCTTCCTGATGTCAGCTCCGGCGTCGACGGATTTTCTTCAATAATCGTGATCTTCCCATGAGGCACGAACCCTAGAGAACAAACAAACCAAAAAGAGAAAGCAAAAAAAAAGAATCAGAATCAGTGAAACTTTGCGAACATAAAAAATAAAAACAGAGATCTTACCACTCCTTTCCATCGTTGTTCTTCTCCGCATTGTCTTGATCCTCTCCTCTTCCTCCCTCTCGCTCTCCTTCCTCTCCTTATCCCTCCGTGGCGCCCCAATCGCCATAAACCCAGCCGCATGCGCACCTCCACTACCATGTGGCAAATTTCTCCACCCCCGTCCCGACTCCAGCGTGCCTCCGCTTACATTCCTCCCAACAATCTTCCACCCTCCACCTCCAGGAACCAAAGACGCCGCAGGGTCTTCCTCCTCCGCAGACCTTATCGACGCCGCGGAGGGAATGACCATCAGCTCTTCCACTTCCGAAGGGAGCGAGCTACCCGGCGTGCCCGTTCGTGTCGGAGGAGAACGTGAACGAGGGCGATTCACTTGGTGTACCAAGTTGGAGGGTCGGCGTTGATGCTGAACACCCTGCACTGGACCCTCCGGAATGATACTAGGCAGTACAGGACTTGCTTTTGACCTCTCGAAATGGGGCGTGGTAGGGGAAGGTGGTACCGAAGAAACGGGTGTGATCTGTTCCGTCAGCTGGCCTAGGTTGTGGGATCCTGTTCCTTGCGTGTTTATTTGCTGACCGGGAGGGCTAGGTTGCGCTGAAGACCACGCGGGTATACTACCTGATCTCTGTCTCGGCGTCGAAGGACCTGCTTCAGGATTCTCATTCCACCCCGGTGAAGACGGCACTTCAACACCTGACACTCCCAAAGTTCCTCCATTTCTATGACCATTATTGCTCCCGAACCGTTCATGTCTGCCTGCATTTCGGCTGCCCCCGTTGTTCTGCAAGTCACCTGGCTCGCCTGGCGTAGGTGGCGAAATGTCCAGCATAAACCAATCTTGCTGCGCGATCAGAAACTCTAGCACCCGCTGACTGAGCTCATATTCCTGCGGCGACATCTCATGCTGCGGATGAGAAATGAGACCAGGTCGGAAAATCACAGCCAGGTCTAACGACAGACAGACATTTGAGTGAGAAGCGAATAGATGAACCAAAAAAGGTAGGGCTCGCACTGGTTGCCGTCATGAGATTCTTCTCGCTTTTTCTTGCGAATACTGAGAGGAGGTCGAGGACATAGAGGAGAAGGTATTGATTTGGCTTGGGCAGTTTTCGGATCAGGGACTTGTACGTCGCGATAACCTCTTCTTCATTAAACGGCTGTTTAGCTAAATGATTCGGAGCAAGTTAGATAATAAGATGGGTTACAGGATAGCGACGAACCGAGCGCATCCCGGAACTAACAATCATGACAATCAGTCGGTGAAAGACGTAAGACAATTAAGGGACGCACAAGGTGGTACATGTCATAGGGTATCACAGGTTCCTAGGACACCAAATAATGAGTATGGACAACACAAGGAGGCAGCAGGACTGCTCACGGGCATCTGGGTGAGGTATCGACGAAAAACGCTGGCTACGTCGTGGGTGGTGTAGTTTTCTTTACGCCAATCGAGATTCTTGCCGTACTGGTTTAGATGTTAAAGAATGTAATGGAGAGTGGGCAAAAACATACGCGAGGAGGCATTTCAAAGGCGGCTTGAAGTTCGCGCATGCGCCTGTTAGATCCGTTTACGCGAAAAGTACCCGGGACTTCTGTCGCTGGAGGACAAGAATGAGCAAGGGCAGAGACAGAGAAATGGATATATGAACCGTTTTCTTTAAGGTATAAACCACTAATCAATGTTAGGAAGGTAGAAGAAGAAAAGGAGAAGGATATACTAACCACTTGGCAACAACAACAGGGATATATCCCCAGACATAGAGATTGCCATTGGCGTCTGCGGTGGATATCTGCACGCTTACGTACGTTAGAGACTCGTTTAAAGACTTTCCAAAGACCGGATGATCTGTCAAGTCGTGTGCTAGGAAATTGAGGGTTCAGACGCAAATTAAGACGACGGGGGAAGAAAGACAGACGTCTGTAAGGAATAACTCTCTTGCGCTTTGTTGGAAAATTTAAACTGTTCCACCAGGCTCTTCTGTTTTCTTTGACGGGATGGTGGGAAAGCATGGTAGGGTCAGGTAGAACAGAAGCGTGAGAGGGAGCGGGGGAAGGCTCCTGATGGTGGTGCTGATATGCCGGGAGAGAGGCGGAGCGTCTCTTTCGCCTAAACCTGACAATGGCAGCGACTTTTGCTCCGAAGTTGTTGGCCAGGATGTCTAAGTCTTTGTCTTCGCCAGTTTTTCGTGCCGCCCCTCGCTGTGCTGGTCGATGTACGTGAATGACGTGCGTGACTGCGTTGCCTCACCCCACCACAGCCACAATCGAGAATGCTATGCTGTAAATGAACAAAAAAATTTAAAAATGCATTGACCGGGAGTCGAACCCGGAGCTAGGCCATGGGAAGACCCAATGTTACCGCTACACCATCAATGCTCCTGTGCTGTGAAGATAGAATAATTTCACAACCACATTGAATTGTAAATACCAAATGTAAAAAGAAGGGCCCAACCGGGAATTGAACCCGGGACCACGCACATCTTAGCTTTCTTCTGAAAGCGGGATAAACCCGAAGCGCGTATCATACTACTAGACCATTGGGCCGACACTGAGAATTGGCAAATTGGAGTCTATATACTTGATTGTCGCTTTTACCTTTTAAGGTCTATTGCCAGTTTCGGACTTCTTGCATGGCGATCAACAAAAAATCCTCAACAACGCGATTGCCACAAAGCCTGCTGGAACAAATCAAGGAATCTGGGTGTACGTTTTATTTTCGTCCTTTGTCTTATCCTAAAAGTTAGTCAAGCCAGCGATCAGCAACAGAAGATTCGTCCTCGTTTTCATCAGCCGACTTCGCGGAAAGAGACCCGGAAGCAGGAACGCGCACTACGAAAGCAGAAAAAAGCACAACACTATTTGCATCCCCGAAATACAAGTTCCAATGTAAATTTGAAACGGAATGCATCAGGAGGAGAGCATGACGACTCTCCAAGGAGGAAGAAAATCAAAGTTGATGATGATGGAATTAGTAGGAAAAAAGCGACGTCTTCGAAACAACCTTCGAAGGGGAAGACAAAGTCCGACTTGAAAGGGAAGTCGAACACACACATCCCGCCAGAAGTTCGATCAAGGGTGGAGGATAATGAAGATGCCTACATCGCATACCTCGAGTCTAAGCTCGGGCTTGAGAAGACGAAGCGAGCATCAGAGGACGATGGGTTGGAAGGTATGTTCCTTGCCCATTTTTATACTATAATTTATTCAGCCTTTCGCAACAGATCTGCTGAACCTGGCGGACTCAATTGTTGCACCCTCACAGGTTTATAAACTCGGTCCTTGTTAGTTTTAATCTGTTGACCCCGTTTTCTAGGATCATCTTGAGGACGAGGGCGACGCCCAAGAGTCCACCGATGATGCATCAGACTCAGACGGCGAATATTCTGTTTCCACAGCTGGATGGGAAGGCATCACTCAAGATATCAACAGCATCACCGACAATGAGACTAATTGCAGCCAAAAAAGCACCACGGAAAATGAAGTGAAGAAACAGACTGGTTCAGTCACGGGTTTGTTCCCTCTCCAAGCTGTGAACGTCGTGGCTTCTCATTCCAAATATCCATAGGCAGATACATCCCCCCTCATTTGAGAAATCAAGAAGGAAGAGACACTCTTGCTTCTGAAGCTATACAAAAATTGTCAAGACATCTCAAGGGGCTGTTAAATCGGTAGGTCATTTTCACACCCAAGGCTTATGTTTAAAACGTTGGAACTCAACGCACCCAAACCAGCATGAGCGAACAAAACATTGCTACTATCGTCAACAGTGTTGAAGATCTCTACAGGGATCATCGTAGAAACGGTAGGCCCTCCCGCAAAACGCACACAAAATTTTCACCATATCTCCAACCGCAGATGTCACCTCGACACTCACATCCCTTATCATCACCAGCACCTCTGACCACTCCTCTCTCCTCGACTCTTTTGTCGTCGTCTATGCTGCCTTTATCGCCAGCCTGCACAAAATCATGGGTATTGATTTTGCCGCTCACTTCGTGCGAAGCGCTGTAGCGTCTTATGAACGATATTATAATGCAATGCAGAAAAGTTCGCTTTTGACCCAGACTACCCACTCTGTGCCGCCATCTGCACCTACTGCCTTACCACCAGCTCAAAACGAACAGCAGAACGACGGAAAAGAATGCTCAAACCTCCTTGTCCTCATCTCTGAGCTTTACAACTTCCAGGTTATTTCGTCTGTACTGGTGTTTGATGTTATTCGAGCGTTGTTAGAGGGCGATTTGACGGAATTCAAAGTTGAGTTGCTTTTGAAACTCTTGCGAAGTAAAAGTTTTTTTCATTCTCCTCGTGATGGTAATCTAAATTTCTCATTGCAGACTCGGGACAACAACTTCGACAAGACGACCCATCTGCTTTGAAGGATATCGTAAGCATCGTGCAAGGCAAAGTGTCTGCACGAAAGGGCGCAGTCAAGTGGGTAAACATGTTCTCCGCATTGTGTTCGATTTTCACCTTTTTATAACAAGCTCGCGGACATCGTTCATGATCGAAACTCTGACGAATCTGAAAAACAACAAGGTCAAGAGGAACGTGACCCAGAATCAGGGTGGGGCCGCCGTGGAGAGAATGAAAAAGTTCCTTGCAAAGCTCAGCAAATCGCGGCACGGTATGCTTAGCCTGTTCAGAAAACAAGCTTTCACTTTTTTACTGATTCGTGTTTCATCCTCTAGTTCTGGCTCATGAACCTTTACGCGTATCTCTAGAGGATCTCCAATCTGCAGATACCAAAGGCAAATGGTGGCTTGTAGGTGCAGCATGGGGAGGAGATCCTCTGGTCGATAACCAAGCAGAGTTCACCAGGAAGTCTAGTCCCAACACCGATCAAGACGATTCTGCGAAACTTACCAAACTTGCTCGCGCACAAGGCATGAATACCGACATTCGTCGGGGAGTTTTTGTCGTTTTGATGAGCAGTGATGTAAATCTTTTTCTAATTACAAAATGTTTGTCTAATCTGTTTATGGGAGGGCAGGACTACATTGACGCCTGTGAGCGATTGTCGCAGTTGAAGCTCACGGAAATCCAACAGCGCGAAATCATACGCGTGTTGCTTCATTGTTGTGGAAATGCAAGTCTTTTTTCCTTCTGGATCCCTTATTATGCTTACATCATTTTCATTAGGAAAGGGCGTATAATCCATATTACACTCTTGTAGGTCAACACCTGTGCCGCTCATCTCACGCACACAAAATCACCTTGCAATACTGCTTGTGGGACTTCCTGCGTGATTTGGGTGAGGCACGAGTCGGAGGGGCTGCCGTGGTCAAAAACACCGAAGACCATGGTGACTTTGGACTTCAGTCTATTTCCCAAGTACGTCTGCATAATGTTGCGAAGGCGTACGGCTGGTGGATAGCCAAGGACTCGGTTAGCCTTCACGTTCTGAAGGTGTGTGTGTGAACTGTGCTGCTATCTCTGGGCATGATGGGATTAATTATGCTGCAGCCTGTGGACTTTACCGTGCTCAAACCTCGCACGCAAGAGTTCTTGAGAGAACTGTTCATCCAAATATTCGTCAACAGTCAGAGATCAACGCCGTTGGTCGCTCAGGACATCATGAAGCTTGATATTACGAGGAACAGGAACGTGGTCGAGGAGATCTTTCTCAAAGCTTCACGCATTCAAGCTCTAGCAATGGGACTCGTTTATTTCCTGTCAAAAACATTTCAAGATAACTCTGGTTCTGATGATAGATTCTTGAAGTTTATATATTGGGCTGTTGGTGTGGCGAAAGACACATTGCGGACTGGTATTGATGTGGTGACCTCGTTGTAGGCTGTACCTGCTGTCATAATTTCTGGAATGCAACACTTGAACAGATAGACCCGCTTTTCCCTCCGTATGTGTAGACCGGGTGTTGTATCCGCGAACTGCAGACGGTTATGCACCAATACCGCAAGATCAGTGAGAAAATATACTTACTGGTAGACAAGTCCAGTGCCTTCCGAAATGAAACTAGTTTTCAACTCATCCTCAGTAAAATTGCACGCTAATGAATATTTCTTTTTCAAGCTCGATCATAAGGGTTTTGATTGCAAAGCACTGACAAGTTATCAGAAAGATGCCTCCAGACTTCAGTAAACGGGCGACCCTGTCAGGATAGTGGATCGCAGGAGAATTTCCACTCTCATCCTTTTCACCCAATGCAATGGCGTCAAACGTCCCCTTGTCCAAAATCAAATCCCAGACGGCATGAGTGTCTTTCACCAACTCCTGTGTCGGTGCTGGAGGATCGTCCAACAAAAAGTCGCACTGGTTGAACACAATATCGGAACCTCCTCGACTCGTTGCCACTGATCGAGCAAGTTTAACAGCGCCTTCGCTGTAATCTATTCCGTGTAGCGTCGATCCATCATAGCCTGCTTCAAGCAAGCCCAATAGAAGAGTTCCATTTCCACTTCCAACTTCAAGAATGGTAGCTCTGGAAGCCGGACCAACATGGTCAAGCGCCCAATCTACCATCTTATCTACTGTTTCAACACCAAACCTGTCCAAAAAATGGTATTTGGAACACTTTCCAAAGACAAAGCACGATGTTACGCACCAAATTTCGCCCTCGTCGCCTATTTCTTCGAAATTTTGAAGCTCCTCTTCATATGTATTGTCCCAACTGGAGACACGCTTGTTGAGACGGGAGACAGATTCGTCCTAGAATCAGGAGTGCGTACTGTTCTTTCGTACCAAGTTTTGTGGGTTTGAGGTCGGGTACCGTCATATCGGGTTGTAAAAATGATTTTCAGTTGCAATGAGCGGGATCCGGGAACAGAGTTTGCCGAAATGCGACGAGTTAAGAGGTCTTTGTTTTATACAGGCGTTCATTAGACTTTCAATCTTACGCGTCTATTTTTTAATTACCATTTTTGATAATGTGGGCGATGAGCGTTGTCGGTCGAAAAGCACTGTGAGGACTGAAACGTTCCGGTGTCATTCGTTGCCTGTTAAGTTGATATGGAGGTCTCATCTCATTGTAAAATTCGTGAGGCCGTTCTTCTCATGTGATGTCCTTACTATCGTGAGGCCAGTGTTCGATGCGACGCAGTACAAGATTAATATTTGGTGGTATCCCGTTTCCTCCACTGCTTGCTCTTGCACAACCCTTCTTTTACGCACTGTCACTTGCAGTCAAGTCGTATAGGGCTTGGAAGACGCATCTTTTGCTCCGGTCCTGGTAAACTTATATTAGAATGCTCGGATTCAGCCTCTTTGCGTCGATAGTATGGTAGACAGGATGATGGAAGAAAATTGGTTTGTCTTCTTACAAAGGACGTGCTCAGCTTGTTCACGGTCATTTTCCTGTATGGGTGAATGATGCCTTATGTTCCATGCAGTTGTCTTCGTCTTTTCAATTTAGATAGAGAGAAAGCAGATGACTAAACAATAAATTAGTATGTGTAGATTAGAATAAATATAAAGGGTTCTGTTCACAGTGTAAAGTCATGATTGAGTCCCACATGCCTCAGACTGAATACATTATGTATCATAATCATCTGCCTCTACGCTCCGATTTCTCGAGAATATCCTTGGCCTCGTTGATTTTACTTGCAAGGTAAGGTGAACCACCACGATCAGGATGATTTGCAAGCATAATTTGGCGATGAGCGTCCTTTAGCTGCAGACGGAGCTTAGGCCCATCCCTTTAACCAGTTGTTAATCCTGAGGAGGTAAATGATGCAGAACGTACTTGAGTCCCAAAATTTGGATGGCCTCTCTCCGCTCCATTTTTGCTCGGAAACCACCCTTGACGAATTCTTCTGCGGCTCCTCTCCCGACAAAAAAGCCATGTCGCACAATAGATCGACCAAGGATAGCAGCAGCCACTGCGCCGACTCCCAAGACCACTGTTGTAGCCATGATGAAGGTTGAACGTTGAACGTCGAAAGTGGAAACAAAATTTGTGGCACGTGTTTTGATCATTCATGTAAATTGCTATAGTGCTTGACTCTATCTACCACCTTCATTATGTCAAGACTTGCCGATGCACCTTCCTCGTCTTCAAGCACAAAACCTTCCGAGTCGCACAATGCGTTAGATATAGACAAGATCCTCAATCGCGAAGCATCTGCATTCCAACGAGAAGTGGAAGTTGAGCGAATCCTTAAAGCCTTTAAATTGAAGTGCGTTCTTATGTTTCGAAAATACCATTTTCATACTGACCTTTGACTTAGTGCCTACGACATATTAGATATAAAGGAAACTGCCACTGCAGATGGTATCAAGAAGAAATTTCGTCAATTGTCGTTGTGTAGGACATTATTTTATGCCTTTCTGGGGTCGTGCTAAATAATTCGTGCTAGTCATTCATCCAGATAAATGTTCTCATGCAAATGCTCCGGAGGCTTTCGACACTCTCAAGAAAGTTTGTACACCTGTGTCCTACCGTTTAACCCTGCATTCATTCTTACATTGCACAGGCTGAGTCAGATTTATCCGATAAAGCAAAGCGTGAAGAACTCGACGCAGTCATTACTGAAGCTCGCAATCAGGTTTTAAAAGCTCTCAACTTACCAACATCAACCACCGACTCGGACCCGAAGCTCGAAGATTTGGAGCCGTCTTTCCAAGTTCGTCTCAGAGTGCAGTCTAAACAGCTATTGATTGACGAAGAGTTAAGAAGAAGAAAGTTCGTGCAGTATTTTTTATAATTGTTGTTATCTCTAATCATATTTCCTGATTCACAGAGCGATTAAAATGAATTTGGCCAATGAAGGTCTGGAAGCAAGAAAGAAAGAAGAAGAGGTTACTCAAAAGAAGAGGAAAGCAGAGGACGATAAGCTCTGGGAAGGCAAGTGGTTTATCTTTCATTTTTAAATCGTATTTCTTATCTTTCTCTATGTATTAGAAAATCGGGAACACCGCGTTGATAACTGGCGTAGCTTCGCGACTGCTGGCAAGAAGAAGAAAAAAGCGAAGTCGAGCATACTCGGATAATTCACCACTACATTTTCTTTTCATTGCTAGATTCTGGCGCGACCAGATTTGCAGAACGCTCTGGCGATGGTGAAGGTATTCTCTGCGGGTCGTTGTGAAAGCGTTGTATGTACGGTGTCTCTTTATTCGTTTTCTGCACCATATGGACTTTTGAGTATAACACTTCTCCAAGTTTTTTTAAACCTTTTCTGTTGAGTACATTCAGTTGTATGTAATCTTGACTGACTTTTATGTCTGAACAGCTCAACCACTTTGTGTTGCTGTCCCATATTCGTGACATGTTCGTCCATGAAGGGACGATGAACTTGCACTGGTTCCGATTCCTTTTCATTGTCCAATCACCCTCATCAGACAATTGTCAGGCATGCAAGCTGAATTTCAGTGCCGAACATCTCTCGTAAGACTTAGTTAGTGACAGCTTAGCTCAGACAAGGTTGCTGGACGAAAAGATGTTTGAGTCTGGATTACTAGGTTGCCAACATGATACAAGCAATTAGTCCTTCAACAGAAGATATTAATCCGAATCTGAGATAGCAATGACATCGTCGGGCGCAACTCTAGCCTTCGCTTTCCTTTGAGTCGAGACCTGACTGGCAACCCACTTCGGACTCGTCGCAGGCGACCTCCCCCTTGGAAATTCCCTATGGTCTTCCGTCCTGCGACGTACATGTCTCATAGGCACAAAAGCGTTCTCCTTGTCCGGGTCCTCTTCAGAGTCATCATCGATTTCGATGACTTCGTTTTTCACCGCAAATGAAGAAGCGGCGTGTTCCAACGAAAGTGTTGGTGAACGGCTGCTTTCCCTCTTTCCGCCGTCAAGTTTTGAGAGTTGTGTATCTGAGAATGTTTTGCCCTCCAGAGCATCCTTCTCGACTTTATCAAGGGTTGCCAAGAAATTTGCATCCACAAAGTCGTTCTCATCATCCATGCCGTAATCAGAACTATCGTCATTCAGGGTTCTCTTTTCGGGACTTCGTTCCTTACCCTTATAGGTTGGATGTTTTGGTGGCGGCATGTTTTCGTCGGTATCAACTTGATCTAGGAGATCGAAATCGAAAGAATTACGCTTCTCGTGACTTGAGAGTGGCCGGGCAGACGGAAAAGCTGAAGAGACGGTGGAATGATCATGGGTCAACACAGAGCCAGACGCCTTTGCGTTGGAATAAGGAGGCTCCTCCTTCTGTCCAGTTCTTTGGTCCATGGTCTTCGGCTGGCGCGCATTGGGGTGGCTGCCGTCAAGTTCCGCAAATTCTGTACTTTTTCTCGAATGGTAGGATGGAAGAGCCTTGATCGGGCGTGAGTCGTTGGGCGTTGGGATACGGTGTTCATTGAAGGAAGATGTGGCAGGCAGCCGCCGACGGGGCTCCATATCAACGTCGTCATCGTGCAAAGTAGGTGGAGGAGGTGAAATATCTCTTAGAGGAGCTCGTGACGTCGGAGGAATGTTGTTTGGTACCTGTTCTTGTTGGTTTTGTATCGGTTCAAGTGGTTTACTGCAGATGGGAACTCAATTGCAAACAATATTGGTAGACGGAGACAATTTACCCCAGTCGCTTAAATAAACCCATTTTGAAGAGTTCGGGCTGCTCGGCATCCAAGTCGGCTGAAGATCCGCCTATAAGTTTAACGGTGGCAGGTTCGAGGAATGCCATGCCATTAGAGAAACGAGTTCTCTGCAGTTGCAACTACGGACAAACATATTAACCATATAATTCAGCGTTTGGTGGAATGGACGACATCACCTTGTATCCTAACTTCGTTGAACTTAAACCGAGCTGGGGAATCGGTCGATATTCCATAGCCTCGAAAATGGTGGCTCCGTCAGACACTTGAAAATGAAGAGTGCCTCTTGGATATTTGGGCATAGGACCTTCTCCTTCAACTTCTATATCTCCATCTTCCTCGTTTTCTTCATCCCCAATACCGGCCAATATACGTTCTTCTCGTGCGGCGCGTATCTGCTCAAGCTGGAACGCACTCACGCCGATATCCGTAATCCCCACAATCTGAACAAGGACTGGTGGGCCTGGAAGGTGCCCAGAGAGTTTGGAGATATCGTTGAGTCCTGTACCATGCTGCATGGAGTCTCTCAAGTCGGATCCAAGAAGCTGGTCAGTTACATTCTTTAAGAATTCCTGGAAGTTCTTGTCAGAGAAGAGGCCTTTTTCCTCTGCTATCCATGTGCAGCACTGTTCTAACCATTCCTTAACAAGAATCAGAAGCGAAATAACATATGCTATGTTCTGCTCACAGAGTCAACTTGAGGTTTAGGAAACTCAGCACTGAGAGCTTCGATAATCTCCTGCGGAGGGGGCATAATGAATGGTGTATCTCACAAAACGCGTCGATTAGGGCGACACGTGAGCGGGACGGAATAATTGAATTTCTCTTCCGGACTCCGTTCAATGCTGCAACTTGGTACTTGCTGTTCATTATGCTGAGGACAGGTATTATGAGACAGACGCAGATTGGAAATCGCTATTCGACTGTTTTTTCGACTACTAGATCTAAAACTCGAGGTCGATTGCCAGTTCCACCTCTGCGTCAAACCCTTGACCGATACCTGAAGTCGCTCGAGCCATTTCTTCTCGAAGATGAAAAACAGGGAGGGATGTCCTTCACTTCTGCATATGCTCTCCGACGTAAGTGGGCAGATGAGTTCGAATCTGGTATCGGCAGGGTTCTTCAAGAGCGTCTGGTTGGTAAGTCAAAACAACAAACCGTCATTTCGTCATCTCATGTACCGTTCCTTTTAGCTTTGGACAAGGTATCGCCATACAATTGGTTAGATGACAACTTCTGGATGAATAAAGCTTACCTGGAGTGGCGTGCGCCTCTCTTGGTAAACTCCAATTGGTGGCTGGCGTTTGCCGACGATCCTCTCATCCCCAAGGGTGCTCTTAGTGGGGAAACGAACAATAATCGAGCAGGCACAACCTTCTGGCAGCTTAGGAGGGCGTCATGGCTTCTTTATAGAATGTTGCAATTCAAGGACAACGCACTATCGACGTAAGCAAGACCATCAATCATAATTTATTGATTCTAAGTTTGAATTCATTCCAAAGAGAAAAGCAAGACACGACTATGGGTAAGTTACTGAAATTCGTTTGCCCTTTTCTTTCACTGGCTCGGGCTAATGAATTTTGTAGCTGGTTCCTGGGTTTTAGAGTGTTTAGAAAATATGTTTAACATCGCACGGATACCCGAACCACTTTGCGATACCATTTCCGAACCTCCTCGTGATACATCCCGCGAGACGAGATCAATCTTACTCATGATTCACAATTGGTGTTATTCGGTGGTTGTATACCAGATAGAAAAGTCAACATCGCAACCAATTCTTCTTTCTCCTGGCGAAATAGAGGCCCGCTTACGAGCCGTCGTCCTAGATGTAGAAACACGGCTAGCAAATGGAGAGAAAGCCCTTCCTATTGGAGTTCTCAGTGCGGATGAACGGGATCGCTGGGCTAAAGTATGTATTTCATGACAACTACATAATCCTAGTTTTCTTTTTTTACTCCTCGCGATAGAATCTCCAGCATCTACTGTCTCTCTCGCTAACAAACCAACGGTCATACCAATCAATTCTCCACTCTGTCATGGCCGTTAGTCTCGAGCATATGACTTTCACCATCCCTCCTCCCTCCTCAACCCATTATGCTCACCATCGCTCACCATCGCAGGCCTCTCTCGACAGCCATCTCCACGCAATCCGAGGAACATCGCAGAACATAGCTAATAGATTTTTTGATAAAACATTTACACTGATCGTCGATCCATCCACCCGCGCAGGTGCAATGGGAGAACACGCGCCAGTCGACGCGTTTGTTCCAAGTATTGTCGCTGAAAACGGAATCGTCGAGGGCGTCGACATTGCTTGGTTTGACAAACGCAGCAACATGTCTGTTCTTAATGAACCCAGTTGGGAACGCCTGGACTGGATCAGCGACGAAGCAACATGGCAAGAATGCGACGCCGCTATTGGCCGTGCTAATGCCATTGTCGAAGATTCAGATGATAGTGTACTGTACTATGAAAAATATGGGAGCAATTGGATAAAGAATCTTGGTAAGGGTGATCTTCTCTTTACTCCTGCTCAGTAACTGAACTTTTCCTTTGTAGGGGGCTATAACCTATCTCCTGATGCTTTTATCCAAATGGCAATGCAGCTCGCGTGGTACAGGATGTACGGCAAATTCACGGCAACTTATGAGACCGTATTAACGCGTATGTTCAAACACGGCAGAACGGAGACACTCCGAACTCTTAGTCAGGAAAGTAGGGAGTGGGTTCTTAGCATGGTTGACCCCGAGATGTCGGTACGTTTTGTATTTCACCTTTCAAAACTTTGTTGAACTACTTCAAGATTTTTGACCGTTTTCGGCTTCTTCAAGACAGCATTGCATCACATAGGAGAAGATCCCGTGAGGCAATGACTGGGCATGGTTTTGACCGGCATCTCCTTGGTCTAAGGCATCTCCTTCGACCACTACATGATGAATCAGCAGACTTATTCAATGATGAACTTTTTGAACAAAGTTCAAAATGGAAATTGAGCACAAGTGGTCTCAGTGCTGGTCCCCTTTTCAAAGGCACAGGATTTGGTGCTGTTTATCCAGATGGTTATGGGATTAACTGTAAGAATTTTTCTTTTGTTGTCATTCTGCTTCTGAAATTGGTAAAGATCTAGCTGCTCCAGATACCATAAAGTTTGGCATAGAGTCCAAATTTTCATGCAGTTCTACATCCACAGAGCTTTTTAAGCATGCAATTGAATCAGCTCTAGATGACATGCAAGCAATCTGTCAAAATGCTGCAACTGAAGGAAGTGCTGAAAAAAAGTATAATATGAGTCATCTTTAAAAATATGTTCTTGGTTTTCAAAAAAAATCATTTTTTAAATATTTACAAACAAATCAGAATTAAAAGAAAATTTCTCCATCAACATCACTTTCATTTAGCCAGGTATTCCCCATTTTGACAAGAAGATTTCCAACTAATGTATCTTTTCCAGGACCAGCCAAGAATTGCTGGCTGGAAAAAATAAACATTCCTTTTTTGCAACGAGAAAGCATGACATTTGTACGTCGCAAATTTTTGAGGAAGCCTATTTCCCTGCTCCTGACAACAGAGATAATGATATAGTCATCCTCATTTCCTAGAGCAATCATAAGTAAAATCTTATAGTATAAATGGAAATATAAAGTTACCTTGAAAAGAATCAACATTGAAACATTTATCACCCCATTCCAAACCTGCTAGTTTCATTGACTCTTCAATATAGCTTCTCTGCGCTTCATAAGGAGTAATAATCCTATAGCTCTTTCCATTCTCCTGTAATTTGCTAGCAAGCTTTAATACTGCTTGGGCTTCTGGTTCATTCTAAAAATTATTAAAGAATTGTTTCTGGAATTAAAAAAATAAAAGTCACCATAAATGATTTGCCATCTGGCTGCTTTTCTCTACCATTGGCAATATTAAAAAAATGACATGCTGTGACTTTATCAGTGATTGGGTGTTTGGGATTTGACTTGAGATTTCCATCATAAACAGCCTCAGATAAGATTTCACCAATTTGAGGTGGCATACGGTCTTGAATTTACACAAATTAAAGAATTAAAATGAAAATATAAATATCCAACTCACATTGAGTATCAAGGAATAAAACATGCTTCTTAAGATGAATAACCTCAAAGATGCTTTGAAGATCTTCTACATCTTCCTGTCCAAATGGTGGTACTACAGTTAAATGAGAAACATACATTATATTAAGTTTGTAAAAAAAAAAACTTACATTGCTTATCATCTCCAATAAAACAAACTTTTCGTAAAGAGTGTTTAAAGGCAGAGAAAATGGGGATATAATCTCCAATCTCAATTTGACTGGCTTCATCCACAACCAGTGTATGAAGAGGATTGACTTTGGTGAATACAGTGATCCGAGTATTGGATAACATGCTCAAAGTGCAAAGAATAACCTTTACTCCTTGCAGCTTAGAGCTATTCATATTCATAAATCGATCAGACTGAACTATACGGCTCTGAAGTTCAGCTGCATATAAATGATCATGCCTAAAACAATATTAATTTAGACAATAGCTTATCAACAAAAAACCCCTTACCAATCAAAGCGGAAGTCCTTGGAGACAAGAAGCTTCCAATCAGTGAACCCATCAGCGAGCAGCTTTTCAGCAATGTTCTTAACTGCCACATTGCTCTGAGCAACAAGCCATATCCCTGATCTACCTTTGGACTGGATTGAGAACTGGACGAAAGATGAAATGACTGAAGTCTTTCCAGTTCCAGGAGGACCTCGAATGATTGTAATTCTATAACCATTTTGCTCTGAAAGCATGGCATTAACTGCAGTCTGCTGAGATGAATTAAGAACACGTTGTTGAATGGATTTATGTGGTTTTGGCAAGGGAAGTCTGGGGGAATTTGTAGAAGGAGTCTGTGACCATTCCGTTGGCCAAGAAAGATCAGTATCCAATGTATTGATAAACCAGATATTATTGATCCATGGACTGGTATCAAGTAACTTCTCCTGACCTTGGAGAATTTGCAAAACGATCGCCGCACGTCTTGCCTCCGCAGTTGTTGGATCGTCTCGTCCTATAGAAGTCACTGTTACTACTTCTTTATTTGCCATCAAAATATCTTGGTTAGAAGAGATATGGCCGGTACGACCAGACACAGCTCCAACCACAGCATTGAGCGTGATTGGACCTACAGCAGTAGACGCAGTCATTTGAACAGGCTATTGTACGGATAAATGAAAAGGTCAAAAAAAGTATATGTGTCTCCGGTACTCACTCTATCTCTGCGGAGACGGGTTGTATAGTTGGAGGACCGGAGTTGAACTTGTTCGGAATTATTCGCTTGAGCCTGAGTAATATGATGCTCAGTCTGCATGGGCTTCTTTTGGTCAAGCCGAATGGAGTCTGTAGCAAGTTTCGAAATCATTGCAAGGTGCTACAACAAAGGATTGGTGTTAGATGTCATGACATAGATATTAAACTACTCGCCTGATCACTGAGGCGTTTTGTATCTATCCTCTTAGCGTTTGCAAACAACAAAATTCCATCCCTAAAGCTAGCAATGAATTGGGATACCCAAGCACGCATGAAGAGATCCCTTCTACGATATGAATCCTCAACATCATAGATCGGATACAAGAACAAACTCCTGATATTCTCAAGGTTCATCTTCAAGGATTCTCCGAACGCCGCCTCAATCGCAGTGATCGGCTTGCGATCCGTCGTAGAGAAGCTGGATTGAATATCGATGGCGTTGCTAACTCGTATGCCAAGGTCTACATGTAAGGCCATACCCAAGGGACCCATGTCAAATGCAAGCAGGTCACCCGATGGGCGGCACAATATTATATCCTGCAGTTGTTGTCGGAGATCAAGAAGGTCTTGCGAAGGATTCTTCGCTATCTTCTGGCCACGCTTTGGACCTGCAAACTCGATGATCCTGCATTCCTTGGCATCTGCGATGGCTAAAGCAACGAGTCGGCCGGTTTCTGAAAAGCCAGGGGAGATGCCTAGAGGTAGCGCATGGTTGAAAACGTGAAAGATATCGCTTTTGCCAAGATCAGCTTCATCGATAACGCAGCAAGGGATGGGCCGATTAAGTTCGGGTTCTTGACCCTCAAGAATGTTTTGGAAGAACTTTATAGGTCGAGGGTTGGACATCGTTCGTAGCAAAGCAAGTTGAAGTACGACGGGCAGTTGGTCAATGTAAACTTTGGTGGTGGGCGTTGAATCTCAGAGGCCGCAATGAGAGCGGCTTGAGACGCCTCATGTCAACCCAGCCAATCTCGTAAGTTCACCAATGACAGACGTGACCATCTGTCACATTGCCTATGTATTTCGCCCGACCTCTCTGCAGACCAGTGTTTGCAGTCTGTGCAATACTTTCTGATTATCTATTATACTGACTTTTGTGCCAGTTTAGGCTATCTTTTATACTCCAATCTCGTCGTCCTGCTTTATGTGATCTCGGCTTCTTGCAATCCAATCCAATTCAACGGTTATGGCAACCCATGTCAACGGAAAGTGCATCACAAACGAATCCACGCTCACCTAGCGGGAACTCAAGGGTATCATTCTTCGAGACCAGGAAAGCGTCTCAAAGGGCAAAGAATCGAGCATTACTAATGTACAGCACCGCAGTGGTAGGGTCTTTTTATTTTCTTTCACCCGAATCCGTGCTGAATGTTAGGTAGATCGTCGTGGCTGTTGGTGCAAGTTATGCTGCTGTTCCATTATACCGCGTGTTCTGTGCCGCGACAGGATTTGCAGGGACGCCGAAGGTTGGTACAGGGCGCTTCGAACCTGAACGCCTTGTTCCTGTAGAAAATGTCCCCCGAATAAAAGTCCACTTCAATGCGGACAAGTCAGAACAACTTCCGTGGACTTTTACTCCTCAGCAGAAATTCGTAACTGTCTTACCGGGAGAAACTAGCCTCGCATTTTATACGGCTAGGAATAAATCAGAGAAAGATATCATTGGAATAGCGACCTATAATGTTACCCCAGATAGAGCAAGTACACCCTTTCCTTTCGCTAGAAGCCGTACTAAGTCGTCCTTAGGTTGCACCTTATTTTTCAAAAGTCGAATGCTTTTGCTTCGAAGAGCAGCGTTTGCTTGCTGGAGAAGAGGTTGACATGCCCCTCCTCTTCTTCATAGACAAAGATATTCTAGACGATCCGTCATGCAAAAACGTAGAAGACGTTGTCTTATCATATACTTTCTTCCGGTTTGTGGGGTACTTCTCGGTACTGCTTTTTTACCTGACCAACAAAATATAGCGCACGGCGGAACAAACTTGGTCAACTGGAGCCCGATGCCCCAGATGACGTTGTTCAAGAATCGCTTGGATTCTCAGCATTTGAGCACGCTGCGAAAAGGGAAGGAAAAAAGGCTGCTTGACAGACCAAGTTTAAGCATGGCATATTTCTATCAACATTTAAATATTTAACCGTAACGCTTAGATATCACATTACGTATCAATTAATTATGTTCTGAATTCAGGTTCGTTCTCGGTGTCACGAAAGGGGTTTCGTTTCGTGGCCTCGGTGTAAAGGTCGCGGTTTTGGCCTTGCTCTCAAATTTCTTTCCACCTCAGGTTCTTCCACTATCACATCTCGAGGTGGCACAAAGCCATCTTCATCGTCTGTGTCAGACATATTTGAGTTTTCGACACTTGCTTCTGTGTGATCCTTGCCTTTGCTTCTCCTACTTGACAACGTAGCCAAAGATCCCATCGTACTACGCCTAGTCTGTGCCGATGTTGTATTTCTAGTCGTCACGGTCTTCCTCTTCTTCGCCGCAGGAGCCTTTGTAGTATTGGTGGTCTTATTGCTGTTGCTTTCGCTATCATCGTCTTGACTCGTTGCTCCAGAACCTGACGGAGACGCGCTGCGTTTTTGTCGCTTTCTGAAATCGGTAATGACCTGCTGCAGGCGCTTGCTTGCATATGCTTGCCGTTGGCGAGGTGCATGAGTTCCGCTCCCAGCTGAGATATCCAAATAATCGTTGAGATTTCCTTGTTTGTTTAGTGCTTCGACCTTGAAGGTATGAAACCCCTATCCAAGGGCAAGGAATACGGCATACCTGGCTTCGCTTGCTCAAGCGTTGAACAATCGGAAGAAGTAAATCATCGACTTTAGATTGTTTCCAGCCCAGTTCTTGATGGAAAAATCTTCAACAAAATAAGTTATTTAAATAGCATCCGGCACAGAGTGGCAAAGCTACTTACAAGCGGAGACCATCTAGATCAGGCATTCCCCATTTAAAGGGTTCTTCTGAGCTATCAACGGTCGGGTGATAGTATGCATCTCTCTGAGACAACGAAGTTAGCAGAAATGACACTTTGAAAGTCAAGGCGTGCCCACCACGACGGAATTCGGCCAATCGCTCGGCAGGTACAGATCCTTGAATTTCCTTTTCTGCTGCAGTTAAGCTCCTGTGAAGGATAGGAAATACGCCAAGGCTCACGAGTTGCTGGCGAAACTTGGACTGGTGGTCCTCTTCCTTGTCTTTCCCAGTCTGTACTTTATCCCACCACTCTTTAAATCTATGCAGCCCGCCATGTCCCGGAAACTCTTTTAGGATTTCCATCCCTACTACAGGCCCTACACCAGGAAGACCTTCGGTGTAATCACTGCCAAGCAAGTAAGCCAGCCGAATGAGGGCATCACGATCTAGTCCGAGCTCTCTGGATAGATCAGAAAGGAGGAAGCACTCCACAGTTTTTGACTGATTAAACATGTTTTTATAGACTCGCTGTGCTCCAAACAAGAAGACATCTGAATCGTCTGTAATCACGCCATCGACCAGATTCAGTGAAACTAGCTCAGCACATTGAGCCTCCGCTTCCATAGGCGCTGTAATGTAGGGAATACCAAAGAGGCGTAGCATCGTCTGATAAATCCAGACACTTGACAACGAAGCGCACCAAAGATTGAAAATACACACCATAATTTGGGTGATCATTTGCTGTGTGATATCTTCCGAATCACGCAATGCGGCTTTGCGTTGCTGATTGAGGTGTTTGATTTCGTCGTCAATCTCCTTCTGTATGTCATCAATATTTCTACCTTTGACATGAGACATAAAGCGAGCGAACTCGCCCTCCTCAGCCCGGACATCCACTTCATTTGCTGCGTCCCACTCTTCTTCCTGATGGGGAGGTATGAGAGGTTGAGATCCAAATGGATCACGCGGTGGAGAAGGCTCTCTGGACCCACCACCTTCCGGATTGTCTAGGTATGAAGGCGTTGGCGAATTTATTGTGAACAGAGAGTTTTGTGGCCGGGGTGTCTTATTATGATTGTTGGCAGGAGAAGAGGTTTCTGCTGTAAAGCTGTGATGCTGCATGTCGACGTCAGGCATTGCGGTACCAGAGTCAACGTCTACAGGAACTTCTTCCGAATCCGTGTCTTCATCCAAATCACTTGTACTTTCAACAAACACGTGAGTTCGAGAGTCAGGTGCCACTGGAGAAACATCAACTTGAGCAGTTGCAAGGTGAGACTGCCCTTCTTTATTTCCAATTGACGCGGACTTTGATGCCTTGCCCTTCCTCAGCGTCGGTAACAAAACTGGGGGTCCGAAAAGCGAAGAAACGGTGGCGTCTTCAGGATTAGAAGATGCACGGCCAGAAATCGCAATGGCAGGAGCGTCCGCAGTTTTGTCGGTTTCAGATCTGATTTCCGGTGACAGGTGTCCTTTTGGTGATGAAGATAACAAAGTCGGCCGTCCAAACAGAGTGGAAACGGCTCCTGCCTCAGTCGTGGACAAGCGAATGCGGCTAGAACTCGCTCCTGCAATTGAAAGGGCGGTTTCTAAACGAGTATGGGAGGCTGGTCCTTGATCCTCCTCGTAAAGACGATCTGAAGAGATCATCTTGAGTTTGGAGGATTGCTCGTATCCAAGTCGGGATAAAGGATGTGATGCTTTGGAATTTGAATCTTCCAGTGACCGTTGAACGGCAATGGCCAACATATCGTCCTCTGATTCTGAAAGTTCCTCAGTTTGGCTGAAGTGAGGCAATTTGGACTTTGTTTTGCGGTTGATGGGTAAAGTAGGAGGTTCCTTTGGCAGTTGTCGAGTTGACAAAGCCATTTCTCTCTGGTAGTCTCTAAGGTCAGGGTCAGGCGTAGCAGTCTTTGGTCTGCATTTATTTAGATAAATCTTTGAAATAGGGAAGGGAAACGTACACTATGACCTCTTCCATATCAGCCTCGCTATCGTCATCTTCATTCGTGGGCTGTCTATCATCGTGATCAATGGTAATTGGTTTCTCCCGTGTACCAGTATCGCGTATTCCGAGAATCCAACCCCCAGATTCACCTTCATTTTTCACCAAAACATATTCCTTATTCCGCTCGCTCGCAATTCGAACGGGAATGGCGATATGCGCACTACCTATGGAGTCCGTCGTAGTAAGAAGTTGCTGAGTAAGAGTATTCCGTTGTCGAAGGTTTTGTATCTGTTGCTTGGAGAAATCTAACGGAGTCCGCGATGTCTGCAGCATCTTTTGCAGCCGTGCATACGAGGTTTGACGGGATTTTAACCTCAAGTCGCCAACGATTTCATATTTAATCTCCGTAGGTAAATCTCGAAAGGCAGGAGAGTTGACATCAAAATCTTCCGGTTTCATTTCCTCGATAAAGAGGCGAAGTTCCTCTTCTGTTGCAAGGCGAGGGTCGGGTGCGTTGAGTTGCCTGGCATTAGAAATCACTTCCTCCATGTCTATCTGAGGCAATCGGTATGGGTCATGGTCACGATACTTATTTATCTTCGTTGAACTGGATGACGGCGTGGGCTGCTTGGCCTTCTTCGGAGTTTTTGGGGTGGTGTTTTCGAGGTCTTCCAGATATACAGTGTTATCGTCCAAAGGGATCTCGCCAGAGACAGCCTTTCGCTTTGAATTCACGCCTGAAGTACTGAAAAATCCGCCACCTCATAAAAGGCAGTTCAATTTAGGAATGGACAAAAGCACATACGCATCTCGGGCATGATTTAGCGCTTCCCTCCTCATCTGCGCGGCCAGAAGCTTCTCCGCTACCTTGACGTGACTCGCTGCAGCGCCACTCTTCTTCTTCCTTCGCTCGTTCTAATAAGGACAACCTTAAGTAATTAAAACAAAAGTGGAAAATATGACCACGCAATACCAGAGTCGTCCGTTTCAATGCTGGCGCACCACCATCAAACACAAAGACAGGCTTGATCCCATAAAAAAGCAATTTGGAGATTCGGCGTAAGAAACCCAAAACGTGAGCGTTGACCAAAGCGCGACCCTCCTTATCTCGCATGGTGGCTTGGAACTGGTAAATCCAAATACTGGAATCGATAGCCATGGCCTTGCCCTCGACCGTTTCCAACCTAACGATGATGAGCCTGGAAAGCACTGGATAGAAAGTGTGAACGCGTACATCACTGGTCGCCCAACAGGTGTTAAGAGCGTCCATAGCGACTTTACACCCATCCGATACCTCGAACACTGTTGCCTGGATTTAAGGACCTCAGTCAAGTACTCTTAAATGAACGAGATATAGTGTGCAGCCCCACGGCACATGAGGAACGTAAACAAAATACGCCAAACCGCGTCATGTCTCGAGTCACGGCATATGGCAAACATAATCAATTCAACAATCCAATAACTAAGTCCAAAGATCGTAAAAATAAAAGAAGAAAAGTATGGTTAAGGAGAGCATTGAGTCCACCGAAAAAAATAGGCAACATATGTAACTATAATACTTCGAAATGAATGAAATCGAACATTAACAAACGAGACAGATTTAACCAAAAAAAAAAATGGGAACAAGAATTTTGGTCGTAAAAACGATTTATTTTGGGCTGGTTGTATGCAATGGACGTCCGCGCTCGGGTTGTTGTTCTCCCAGAACCACAAAGCGCGGCGATCCTCTTCCCGCAGGCGAACTAGTGCGAGAAGAAAACTGAGGAGGTTGTGCAGGTGGCTGAAGACCCAAATCGTTGTTGTTCACATTCGAAGGAGAAGCATTGCCAGGACCAGGAGACGCTCTCGGATCGAAATTGGACATGCCAGTTATTTGAGCGCCCACCGGAATTTGTCCTCCCATCTGAGGCATACCCATGCCCATATTCATCATACCCATACCGAACATCGACATCCGAGGATCAAATCCACCCATGTTACCCGTCATAGCAGGATTCATAACACCAAGCCCCGCACTGGTCACATTGTGCACCCCATTGGTCGGCTGCGGCCCAACGACTGCACCCCCATTATTTGCAGCACCTCCTTCACCTCCAACCTGTGATCCAGCAACCGAAAATGCCATCATAGCATGCTGATACGCCTGAGCGGCCTGCTGAGCGGCAAACATATGCTGTGGACTAAATCCGCCCATCATTCCAGGGAACCCACTCATCATAGGGTTCATCGGCGCCATTCCTCCACCCGTCATCATCGGCGACAACCCACCACCTCCCGCCATCATAGGGTTCATACCCATCATGTTCATCATCATCGGATTCATCATCGGATTATACCCAAACGGTGCACCATACATCGACATCCCCTGCTGAACTTGATCCAGTTGCTGACGTTGGTGCTCGTCGAAACGCCGCTGTCGTTCTTCTGCCACGCGTTTTTCTCGTTCTCGCTCGGTCAGAGTCGCACCAAGACCACCTGATCGTCCACGTTCCTTTTCATGGGCAGTAACATAGCCAAGAAGGCCACTCTGAGGGGGCGGCGGCTTGCTCGGGACGTTGATGAGAGAAGCACCCGTTTCACGGGCATGTTCCTCCTGTCGCTTGGCTGATCGGTCTTCCTTGTCTTGCAGTCCAGCTGACAGGAGACCCTGAGCGGCGAATGGCTTTGTCATGGTCTCAGAGGGTTCAAGCTGAACAAAGGTTTCCCTAGATTGCTCCGGTTGCGGGCGGCCAACAGGTCGACCAGGATCTAGGACTTGACTCCATACCTGACGCGTTGGACCCGGCACATGAACTTCTGCTTGGGTTTTGAACTGTGGAGCAGCCTCTTCGTGGTAAGTGCGCCTCGCTCCTTCTGTATACTGATCTGAAGGGATTCGACGGGATGGAGCAGCTTCCTCATGGTACGTCCGTCTTGCTCCTTCTGTATACTGATCTGAAGGGGTCCGGCGAGGTGGCTGTTGTTGCACGTCTTCACCACATTGAATTTTTTTTTAAAATGTAACAAGTATATAATTTGACACCACTCACCACTATTCCGAGCACCAGGAATCTGAGGTAGATTTCTTGAAGGTCTAAGCTGCGACGGCGACATTTCCTGCTGCGAATCGTTAGAAACAGGCTGCAACTGTATCGACCGACCAGAGACAGCAGACGACGACAAATTCTGATGCGACAAAGTACTCTGCAGTCCTTTCGCATTGGTTAAAATCTCTCCTTCCGAATTAACATCATCTTCCTCCTCCTCCTCTTCCTCTTCCTCCTCCTCGCTACTTTCCCAAGCACCTGCAATCCTCGACTTTCGCTTCCCATTCGCCCTACCAGGTTTATGAGCAGCAACCGATTGAGCTTCCATTTGCGCTTGAGCTTTCGCTTTTCGCTCAGCAGCCTTGTTCGAGGGAGCAAACGACGACTTGTACAACAACGCATCCCCGACAGGTCCTGCTGGAGCCTGCACAAGCACAGCTGGAATGCTCGCCGGATTATCGTGTACCGCCTGAGCCCCAGCGGGTTCGATCGTAGACGTTTCACCAGGCGTCGACTGCGTCATCATCACCGCCGAAGACGATGACGGTCCAGCAACTGCCGCCGTTACATCCGTCTCCGTAATCGAAAGATACGACAACACAGCATCAACATCATCTTGATTCTGCTGCTGATCAAGGTGGGCGTCGTCCATCTTGCTCTCGCTTTCAATGGGTTCAGGCTCAGTGGATGTTGGGGAAGAGAAGCTCTCAGGCCTGTAAACCCGAGACGTGTTTAGCTCACGTGCCCCTGAAGGTTTACGTCCCAGCCCTGATCGGTTCGGGCTCATCCGGCCAACTTGAAGTGGTTTGACAACAATGGGTCCCGCTGCTATTGAGCTCGGTTCCGTGAACGACATGGGCGTACCGCGTCTCATAGGAGGTGTTTGGTCAATATCGATATCTGTATCCGAGGAGTTATGGATACCCGCATACGGATTTAAACCAGCAGGATCCTTCGGTATCGGCGCCGCAATATTAAGTGAGGATTTATCATCTTCATCGTCACCTTCAGAGTCCGGTTGAATCGCTCGTTGCTTCTGAGTAGCTGTAGGAGTGGGAAAATTAATCGTTCCTAGCAAAGCACTTGAGCTAGACTCGTTTTGTTGTTGAATATAATATAACGCCCCCGGCTGGCTCATCAAATCATCCTGAGAAGAACTCAAGCTCGCAGAAGGCGCAACTTGGTGAATAAATGGTTTCGTGGAGGTGAACGAACTCGGATCAGCAACAGGCGGAATCGAAACAGCTGGCACTGCCTGTCTAGGAACAAAGGGAGGCGTCTCCTGAGTCTGAAACGTTTGGGTGGCAAGGGAGTTGGGTATGGACGACGCGACTGCAGGAGGAGTAATAGGCTGAGTCGGACCGGGGCCAGGTTGGTCTGCAAGATTCACAAGGCTGCCCTGACCCGCAGATTTCTTCACCCCATCAAATTGCTGTGCCCCGACAGGAACCGAATTCGACACAGGTGGAGTTCTTGGAGTCTGAGGAGGCCTACTGAACAACGGCAGCGTCGGAATCACTGGCGCAATAATCGGTGTTGGAGGTACCGAGCCACTCTGCAACGGAGCAGAAGACTCGATTGGGCCACTTGGCGGGTTCTGAGAGATAGGACTACCGAGCACCGACGTCGAAGGCCCAGCATCTCCATGCAAGGGTGAAGAAGTTGATGGACTCTGGTTTGAAGCAAGCACATCCGAATTGGAACGACCGTGAGTGACGACACTACCTCCTTCGGCAATAGGAGTCAACGGCCTCTGCCGTGCAGCATTGCCCAACCCATTGGGAGCCATCGAAAGAGGTGGAAGTTGAAATCCAGAAGCCTGAGTATCAGGCGGTGGCAATGGAGGAAGAGCACCATTAGTGTTGATACCACCGATAGGTGGAGTGCCAGTCATCTGAGGATGTACTTGAGGGTTCTGAACGACTTGAACGGGAGGCCGCACATGTTGCTGAAGAAGTTTCTTCAATTCGACTCTAAGATGTGATGTGCGCTCTTCTCTGGGATCCATTTTTTCCGCAATTTCGCGATCGAGGAATAAACCCTGAAATGAAAATGCTCGTCAGGAAGCAAGCAAAAGGTTGGATCAAAAAGGGTTTGATGGCATTACCTCCCTCTGAGGTCCCACAGGATAACCAAACATCAACGAAATTGTTTCCCGGGGATCCCAAGTCCATGCCCCAGGTCGACCGTACAGACCAAAAGCATCATGCAAAGCTATCCAACTCATCAAGATAGATTTCGGGTAAAATAGGATTTTGTGTCACGTACCGACAACCCATTTCAAAATTTCAGCTGCCTGACCTGTGTTATTCTCGAGTTCCGGCATGATGGAAGCCCAACCTTCCCGAATTCGTAACGACGCAGCCATCTCTTCATCTCCAAACGTGCCTTCAACTTTGATCAACGTGCTTTTGCTGATGAGCTCAGGACGATCGGGGTACATGGCAAAAGCTTGTGTAACGCTCGAAATCGACAACGCAGGCTTTCTTCTGTCTTTAGGCTTGGGCGAAAGGAACATGGAAATGATGGGTTTGGGGGGTAGAGACGACGCATGAGGCGAGTCTTTCGACGAGAAAATGCTGGACATCCGGTGTTTCTTGACTAGTGTTGCTGGACCAGCACCATTGGCGCGTTCTGGACCTGATGGAACATGGTCAAAACCCTCTGCTCCTTCCTGGACTACTACCCAGAACTTCTTCCAATCGGTCTGACCAGCGATACGGACACGCGCCCAACCCTCTATTTTCCCTCTAATCAAAGTCGTCGGGACGTCCCGAGCTAGACAGAATTAATTTTTTTCTAATAAAACACAACCGTTGGGCAAACTTACCCGTGAGGGTTATCCTTATTAAATGAGCAGTGTAGATCTCTTCGAGACGGGCCTTCTCCCACGCAGCTAAACGAAAAGCAGCTGCCCAGGAGATCACGGAGGCAGTGGTTTCGCATGAAAAGAGATACATATTTGAACCCGCGTTGTTTACGGTCAAGACATTGGCATAGCGCTTGGAAGGCGTCGTATCTGTCGCGGGAACAGTCAGGGCACCAATGATTCGAACGAACTGTGGAAAAAGTCAGATGTTGAAGCAGTGAAGGGAGAGTAACATACCGCATCTGTAATGTTAATATAGGAAGGAGGAACTTCTCTGCCCTGCTTGCTAGCCTCTTGAATGTCCCTCATATCCCACATACTCAAAGTGGTGCCACCGAGCTGAGCCCAAATATCTATCCATCCTTCGTCTTTTGAAGGTTTGGTCCCATCAGGAAGGCGCTCAATACGACGGACAAGAGGACCGGAACAGTAAATTTTGTGAGCATGGGCCATATTAAGTTGCATGACGGAACGGATTTCTGGATGAAGAGCTGGAGGAGGTGGTTGAGAGGCGGCATTTTGTTGAGGAGGGGTAGTCTGGGAAGGTTGTTGTGGTTGAGGTCCTGGTCGCTGCATCTGTATCTGGCTCGGCTGAGTGGGTGGTAGTCCTGGTCGCTGAGCCTGCCCTTGCATCTGCATCTGAGTCGGCTGAGTGGGTGGTGGTCCTGGTCGCTGAGCCTGCATCTGAGTCGGCTGAGTGGATGGTGGTCCTGGTCGCTGAGCCTGCCCTTGCATCTGCATCTGAGTCGGCTGAGTAGGTGGTGATGGCAATGGTGGAGTTTGCTGGCCCAATTGTGAAGGTGGCTTGGGAGAAATTATAGTATTGTGCGGAGACAATTGCGGGGAATTGTGCGGAGGAAGTTGACCGACAGGTGTCTGGCCGCGGACCAAATCGTTGGAAAATGATTGATTGTTCGGGGAGGAAGACGAGGTGGCATGAAGGACAAACGGTCGCCCGCTGGGTTGAGGATCAGTCGACTGTTTACTTTTGAAAAAAGAAAGAAAAGAGGGAGACCGAGTGTGCGACATCGGGGGGGCGACTTGAGAATTCGGGTTAAGAGTCTGAGTTTGTTGTCCTCCAGCTGTTTGTACTTGGTTAATCTGCTGGAGCCTAGGAGGGAGAACGTATCCGTTGTTCATCTCCTGGCCTGCGTTCATAGCTTGTTGCGATGTCATGCAAAGTCGCCGCACTCAGTATTTTGCGGAATCAAACCCATCACACGTGGAGGAACAAGATTAGATTCAGATTGCCTTTATCAGTGTATTTAGGCGACTATGGCAGAACTTTATATTGACTACAGCGATAAGAAAAGAGGGAAATATCACGCTCTTGTTCAAGCTTTGACATGGATGATTTCTGTGAAAAATGTCGACGAGTCAATATTCAATAGAAAAAGCTTCATGTTCAAAGGGCTGGTGTCAATCAACAGGAATGGAGGGCTCGATAAAACCTGCGACTCCCAAGACATCCGGTTCTACTAGTAACAAGGCGAGGATGCAAATAGCATTCGAAGGTCACGCAATCTAAAATAGTCAACGTCGAGTAACCTGCAGCAAATATGTTCACAATTAACCCGTCAAAATCGTAGTCAGCCTAAACCCTTCAACCATTGCAAGACCCCTTAATCATTCTTGCAAAACCAACGACGGCGAACATCGTATTCCGTGCCTGTTACTATAGTCAGTGTTTGATCTGGCAAAATTTTGCAAGAGCGAGAATTCTTTTGGACAGGAGTAAGGTCTGCTCACTTGGCGAACAAAATGACCAAAAATAAATCGTATGACACGATCTTTCAACACGAATGGGGTTTATCCGCAGATCTGCACTGGAAACTGAAAGTGGTGCTAAACAGGAATCCTCAAAAATGTTTAACCGAGGAATGCCAAAAAGCTCACCGAAAAGTGACCGTATCAGTATCAGGACGATCGAATTATAGTATTCTTGGTCACCTACAAGGCCTGCTGCTATTTGTCATTTGTCGTGTCATTTGTCGTGTTTGGGAATCAGACGGAATCAAAAAAGAAAATCAGAAGGCCGAAAAGAGGAACTGCGAATTTTCCTTTTCTGGCTATAGTAACCGTTGCACCCACAGATCTAGACAACTTATCATGACCACGAAACGACCCCACACACGTCGTCAGAAATGATGATGGGGTTTTATGGCTCAATGGACGAGGACTTGTTGAACTTTCCACCACGGCTGCACTGGTTGAGTAATAGGTTGCAGGAAGTTGGATGCAAGACCTTGCGGTTATCTTTAGTCCAAAGGCAATGTGGAAAAGATATGCATCCGACAGGACAAAAACTGATGGCTTTTTGGGAAATGCAGAAGATGAGCGAAGACGTCGGTGAAATCGGTACCCTTGCCGCTTGCAATTCAAACTAGCAAGCCGAAAGAATTATAGAAATCAGGAAGAGTCGGGATCGGTCATCAAAAAAGGCATAGATCTGTTCAAAATCTCGCTTAATAACTTGGGAGACAAAATTTTCACCGTCAGAGATGAATCTCAAGTGTTGATCGTGCCGAACGTGTTACGACCATTGATTGTAATTGCATACGCCTATTCATCTGTATCGAGAGCTAATACCCTGGCCTAAGCGTATAGACATAAGATAACAAGTCGACTCAACATTCACAGATATATATACATACCTTATTTTCTTTCACACCACCAAGCTCTTTAACTAGACCGTCAAAGGGATATTGCCGACGAACAACAGGAGGTTCAGGAACTAGAAAAATTTTGATTACAAGTCCCGCACTGACAATACCACCCGCAGCGATTAGGAAATGACGAAGGGCGGTGTAAGGAGAAATGGGTGGTACATCAGGTGCCCACATCGAGTGCAACTCTTCTCGTTCATGAAGCTAATGCGACTGAGTTCAAACGAACAATAAAATAAAGAAACTTCCACTTACAGCATCCCCGAAATTCCTCCTCATGAGATTATCGTGCCAACCAGTGGGCGGAAGGTATTGGCGCGAGACGTCTGGGACTTTCGGGTACTCGGTCAACGGTGCAGACTCTTCTGTTTCTTCTTCTGTAGCATATCTTCTAATAAATAACTGTCCTCCTGGCCGTGCCGCACAACGTGCAGCAAGCACACTACGACGAAGGACACGTTGGCGGTTAACGTTCATCGTTGTCCGAGCTGAGCATGAAACGCGCCTAGTTAACTTTCCAACTCCGCTCAGGCTGGGTAAAAGAAACAAACAACGAATTTTTTTCTTCTCGCGGACCCAAAATTTCAGGTTTGGTGTGCTGTTGTCGCTTAGCAGACCTGGCTTTTTTTTCCAGGCAGTTTTTCGTCCCCATTTTTTCTTGCCTCGTGCGAGACCATCCGTCGGAGAGGAAGTTCCCTACCCTATTATTATGTTGTCAAGTGTGGACTACATTTTGTAGCGACATCGTGGATACCATGACCCTCCGCACTTGGTTCAATGGCCACAAATTTACAATTCCCCCATCTTACATACTTGACCTGGGGTGTGGCAGGAGGCCGCAAAACAATGGCCAGTAAATGACTTCCCACTTTTTCCTTTGAGTTATACTTACTCGATGGAGATCGGATTCTGACCATGTGACCTGACATCGGATTGTTCTGATAACGATTTTGATTATCGTCCAACCTTCCTCTCTAACGCATTCTCGCTTGATTTTGTAGCATCACTTGTATAAAAATTGAATAAAATAATTGTCTGTCTTGTACATCCAACTGAGCTTATTAGTATGAATTTATGAGTCGATGTGAAATTGGAATTATGATTAAGGGTGCGGGGTTGATTCAATTCCGGCTTGATAACACTCTCTTAACTCCTTATTCCTCACATACGCCAGGGTCAAGACAATGGCTGACGTCGATAATCCTACTACTCCAACGACAACCGAAAAAAAGCCAGAGGCATCAACCTTTGAAGCTGATCTCACCAAGTATAAGGTGAGGAAGCAGGACATCTGAGGTCCCCCGATCTAATCATGAGTAGGCTGCAGCAGAAATCGTTCACAATGTCTTGGTACAACTCCTCAAAGAGGTAGTCGAAGGGGCGAAAGTAATCGACCTTTGCATAGAGGGCGACAAGCTCATCGAAGAAGGCACCGGAACCGTGTACAACAAACCCGTCAAGGGTGTTAAGGTATCCAAAGGTGGGTGCATATACCTACGTATATTTTCGCCCTTCTTCGACTCATAAAATTTATCTTAAAATCCAGGTATCGCATTTCCAACAAGTATCTCGGTCAACAATACCGTCTCTCACTTTTCACCACTTGCGTGCGTTTTTCCAATCCCGATCTGAATTCATTGACGCGTACTCAACTTCATTTTCTTGTCTACAGGTCGGATCCTGAGGCGTCGCGCACTCTCGCAAAGGACGATCTCGTGAAAATTCAGCTTGGAGCTCATATTGACGGGTTCGCCGCGATCAGTGCTGAAACTGTCGTCATCGGCGCCAATGCTGAAAACCCAGTCACTGGACGTCGTGCTGATGTTATCAAGGCTGCTTGGACGGCTGCAGAGGCTGCGATGCGCACTGTGAAAGTTGGGAACAAAAACTGGGCGGTTACCGAGGTAGTGGCACGTTCTGCCGATGCATTCCATTGCAAACCCGTTGAAGGTTTGTAAAAAAAAATTTCACCGCTCTTTTTTCTTGCTTATTTCTGAATTGTTCGACTAGGCATGTTGTCCTGCCAACAGACCCAAAATGTCATAGACGGAAAGAAGCGTATCATCTCGAACCCCAGCGAGGGGCAAAAGCGCGACTTTGAAACAATCACATTCGCAGAAGGCGAAGTATATGGTATCGATATCTTGATATCCACAGGCGAAGATGGCAAGGTACGTATATCCTTGTTCTGAAGTATATATTCCTGATTTTTTCTCTCGTGTCTCAGGCACGTTTGGAAGAATCGCGTACAACAATCTTCCAAAGAGATTCTACTATCACATATCAACTGAAAATGAAAAACTCGCGGGCCGTCTTCTCAGAGGTGCAGAAGAAAGCAGGCTCTTTCCCATTCAACATTCGCGTCTTGGAAGATGAGAAACGTGCTCGTATGGGACTGCAGGAAGCTGTCCAACACAGTCTCATAAAGCCGTACGAAGTGATGTGCGTGTCTTCATGTTTTCATCACTAATTCCACGACTGATTATCGTTCCAGATATACTCCCGCCAACACATTCGTTGCAGGTTTTCACTTCACAATAGCGCTTCTTCCCAACGGGCCGAGTCTCATCACGTATCCGCCTTTGTGGTACAAGCCAGAACTTGTGAAGAGCGAGAGAGTGATTGTAAACGAAGAACTGAAGGCCCTCCTGACGAAGAGCTTGCGAGAGAACAAGAAGAATAAGAAGAAGGCAAAGCAGTCGGATGGTGCAACCGACGAATAGATTGACAGATATCGTTAGTTTGAATGACCCAAAAAATAGTGTGCAGATCGTGTACAATAATTGATTCAAGAGATTTACACTGAACGTTGTTTTATGTTTTCCGCTTCTCAGCCGTCTAGACCGAAATGTGCTATCGTTTGAATGACCAAGTCGACGTTTTCGAGAAACGCATTCACTGTCAGTCGTGCTAATCTGACAGTCAAAGTATGAAACGTTCTGCCAATCATTTGAAAGGAGGCTTCATCAATATTTACCCTGAAAAACTTACGCGATAAGCTTGTTATCTTGAATGGAGAGTTCTCGTTTCACAGCTTGCGGATTGAGTTCGGCATCGACATCGATGACTTGCTTTGCGATGGATGCGTGTTTTGCTGTGGCAAATGGTACTTCCACAGTTCTACAAAAAAGGAGAAACGATCAATGGCCGCATGCCTTGTATCCGATTTCTTGCACTGACATCGTATGCCAACCGGAATCCATGTGTCGTCACGGTGGTACGTGCTCAACCTACAACAAACCTTATCTTATCTTCTGTCTTTGGTGTTCGGCATGAGGATACTAATTCTGAAGAAACTACCGAGTCGATATGACTACCAATAGTCTCGATTACAGTCAGCATCGACTCATTGCACTACCATCATCCAGATCCTTGTACAGCTGCCACCATGCCCGCAATTATCCGTTCTTGCGAAAAATTTTCAATCCGGGCCCCGGCGCCACATCGCTGGTCGACGAACATTTGCACTGTTATCTTCTCTTGACTCGTCTCCGCGCCCACTTTTTTTTTTTTGATGGATGACTATTGAAAGTCAAAATACATCTGCATTTCCAATCAATAGAACCAGAGTAATCGCCTGTGGTATCTGTATCAAAACGACTGGTATCCACGTTTCGCAATCGTTCGGCAAATAGTCTTTGATTTTGAATGCGATTCGGAGGGGGATTTGATCTAGTTATTCTGATAGTGATACACAAAAGATTGAATCAGATAAACGGTTTGTGATGCTTCCCGGCTATAAAAAGTAATAGAAAAGAGGGGAATTAAAAGGGTCATAAAAAGTCGTCCATCCAGAGAGGTAGACCAGCAGGGCACGAGATCAACCAAACTAGAAAACATGAACAAGAAGATAATAAAGTCGCATAACGAGCCATAACCATGTGCATGGCATGGACGACCGACAGCCGTCTGGAAATACTTTACAGAGAACCATTATTTGTGTACGGCAGGGATGCAGTCAGGATCAACGCCAGGAAGACTGAGGCATCTTGCTGAGCGTATCGGCACCAAAACTTGCAAAAGGGGGTTGTGGAGAGGAATGCAAGAAACCAGAAAAGTACAGGATAGCATTGAACAACCGAGGTGAAGTTTCCTTGTGTTGCTGTTGTATTAATAAGACAATGCTGGTGATGGTGATGGTACAATTGAGCCTTTCATAGAAAAAGAGATGTGATGCAGAAGATGGCGGCAAATAAGGCGGGTTCAATCTAATATAGTGTTTACGAGTGATGGTCCGATCATATCTCTGGGGGAATAGACAATGAGAAGTAGGGGTGTTCAAATGCTTCCCGTACAGTGAGCCGTTGCGCAGGATCAAAAGCAAGAAGTTTTTGGACGAGATCCAAGAATTGCCGGTTGATATTGTCTGAAGAAGGTATAACGTCCTAAGTTGGAACAAGAATCAATATCGTGAGGCTACCTGGATCCATAGAAAATTGCAATACCTGAAGCGGACGAGTTGCTCGCACATCTTTCTTACTTTGCCGGGTGGCCTTCGGTTTCGGCCAATCAAGCTTGTATCCTTCCCTAAAAAATTCGGGTTTCGCTCGTGCTCCAGCTCGAGCGAAACGTTCAGACATCTTTCCCATAACCATCTCCATCATGGCAAGATGCTCGAGATTGTCGTGCGTCTGATACAAGGCAAGGCCTGTATAGAACTCGACAAGGATGCAACCTAGTGAGTAAGCATCGCAAGGGAACGACCAGCCAAGGCCTGAGACAAGGATTAGCACCGGATTGCAAGGTTCGATTCTCCAAACTCACCCAGGATGATTTCGGGTGCACGATAATGTCGAGTTGAGACCACAGATGAGTGATACTCTTCTTCAAAAGTAGCAGAGCCAAAGTCAATTAGGCGAATGTCTGTGTAGTCCAAGATTCGTTTCGCCTTTGGAGGGGCATTACGCTGAATGAGGTTCATTAGGTGATGTTGGGAATTTTGGGGGTCAGAGGTGACACACTTTTCCAGGAACAGGGATGTGCACGACACGATGGTCGTTCCGGACTAATAATATATTTTCGGGTTTGAGATCGGTATGGATAAGCCTCAACTCATGTAGGACTAGAAATGTCATAAGTCGATATCCGTTCGTTGATGCAACAATCAACTCACAAGCTACGCTCCCAAGGAGCTGCCGCGCAAATTTTTGGATGTGATGACGGGGGAAAGGCGCGAAGTCATTCTCCTTGAGAAAGTCGTATACACACATGCCCAATAGTTCAGAGACTAGACATATGTGGTTTCTATGATCGAACCAACTCAGGAGATGGATACAATTGCTAAAAATCAAGAGGTAAGCATAAGCAGTGGCAATTTGATGAAAAGGTGACTAACTTTCGATTTGTTGGATCTCGTTCCCTGAGTTTTTGAAGTACGCGTACTTCTATTTTGCTCGCATCCCGATATTTAGGGATGGCCCGGATGATCTTGATAGCAACCCGTTTGTTTTCATGGGTATCGATGGCCTCCACCACCTTGCCGAAGGTACCTTGTCCTAAAAGTCGGACTGTACGATCTAAAGAGATTCATATAAGTAAAAGTAACAAGGAAGGAAAGAAAATGCGTACAGCGGGAATGAATCATATCATCTGGGACGATAATATAATGGCCCTCTTTGTCATCGCAAGAAACATTCGTTTGCTGACAGACGAGGCTGAGTCAATAAACTATTCGAAGGAACCAAAAGGCGCTCACATCTCTAACAGCTACACCGGTTCGACTGTCTGTCGAATTAGCAACGATCGTTTGAGATTGTTGGCCATTCAAGGCAGGCTTCTTGGTGGTGGGCGCACGGACCTCTTGAATGTGATCCCGTTTTCTCTTCTTTGGAGCAGGAACCGTAAGAATCGAAGATGAACTTGCTGAGAGAGCCTGAGCTTCTGCAGCAGCCCTGGCTCTCGTCCGAATGGGAGCACTGTAGATTGGAGGTTGATATGACGCTGAATAGGCCCCGTTATGGGTTGTAGACGGTGATATAGTTGGAGGTGGGCTATCTTCGATCACGATAACTTCCCGAAGGCGACCGTTGCTGTCGACCTCCTGTACTTCACTATAACTGACTGTGTATTGGTGGGCGCGTTTCCGCTTCCTACTTGCTATTGGGGGAGTAGGGAGACCGCTCGGACCACTTGTGTGAATTGGGTTCATGACGTGCAGATGTGTGGTATACTGGGAGAGAATTTGAGTGGGCAACGGATGGACCGCAGCCATAGCCTGGTAAGTAAGTGGTGGTGGTGGTGGTAGGGGTTCAAGATATGAAAATGGGGGACAAATTGCGGTATCCTTGCAGAGCCAGATGGAGCTGAACAGGAGGGAGGACGTCTGTTTTGTTGGCTCATGTTTGGCGCTGACAGGACCCCCTCCATGACTTTTCTAGCATGGGTCGTTGAAACGATTTAAAAAAATCCATCATGTAATCTGGTTATAACCACCACCTTTTGAACGTATCTACAGTTTTTTGTGCTGCAAAAATGAGTGAGAAAGAGTATTGCTTTTCGCCATTCAATGATGCCGTTCGAACGCATGATCATGATGCACCGTAGCTTGCCGGGACTCAATTTTCTCCTTCACGGGCCTATTCACGCAAAGGGTTCCCGAGTTTACGGCTCACAATGGCACTGAGTCCGTGCAATGTGCATTAGGGGATTACCACGATGTCAATGTTTTATCGCCATCGCCATTTCAACCTCGCAAAGTTTCATGTGAGTGAAACGAATGAGATCGATTATCAGGTGGCGTATCGCCCGGTGCATCCTTGCCATTCTGAGTCACGACGGGTTGTATTATTTGTTTTATCGATCCACAGACTTGCTCCGAGAAAAGAAAAATAATGCTTCGCGGGTGGAGCCAGCCGACCCGACAAGTTATGTATTTGGTCAGAATCCAGACAGAAATGGGAGGCGCGAGGACTGAATAAACAACCTCAAACAATCTTGTTCGCGGTCTCTGTCGACGAGCTAGGGTCTCTTTCTCTGCGTGTCTTTTTTGTATAGCCTGTTTGTGTCCAGACCTACTACGGATGCATGATGAGAGGTTTAGCTTTTCCTCCAAATGCAGATGTTGATCGAGAAACCTCCCATGAGTATGGCACACCAATTAGCAATGTCGACGACATACCCATCGACCCAGCTCTTGGAGGTACTGTAATTGATCCGGCATTAATGATGGAGGGCAGTGTAGCGAATGGTGTACAAGTATGTCGACTGAAGCGTTTCATTTCACGCGACGCGACGTGTTCAATATACGAGATCTCCGCCCAATATTCTAAAATTTTCTTTTTTATAGGAACCTCAAGCAGAACTCCCGCTTTATGAGCACCGGACTCCTTCTGTAGATGAATTTCAGCTGCGGCAATACACGGAAGTCCCGGAAGGAGACCCCTTTGCGCAGCAAATACCAACGCCATACTTTCCAATACCACCCCAGCCATCACCCCAGCCAAAGCCGAAGCGAAAACGAAAACCACGCAAAGACAACAAATGCAGTTTTTGTCGAGGAGACGAGACGAAGAACAAGCTCGGTCAACCAGAAACGTTACTCAATTGCCATGAGTGTGGTCGGAGCGGTATGTCTTGTGGTTGGCTACTTTCATCTAAAAATGATTAATGCGTTTTGTAGGCCATCCGAGTTGCATGCAACTTGAACGATTGACAGATGTCGTGCGCACTTATCCTTGGAAATGCATAGAATGCAAAAATTGCGAAGTTTGTCAGGAAAAGGGTGACGATGTGAGTCTTGTTTTGGTAAGAGTCTCGATGTACTCAATTTCTCTACTTCAGGACCGTATTCTATTTTGCGATTGGTGTGATCGAGGTAAGTCGTACATTATGTATTCAACAGGGTCGTAGGCTTAATTGGGTCAAGGATGGCATCTGGACTGCATGGTTCCACCATTGGAGGAGCCACCTGACGGCGAATGGCATTGTCCCGGATGTCCCCCCGTCGGAGAAGTACACATGTCCGACGTCCATGACCAAGACCACGATGTCCAACACGATCCCGTTGATATCGAGACTTCCACCTTCTCAGATCCTCAGTCTCCTGTACCTTCTGCTAGCATTCGGAAAGGGAGGAAAAAGGTAAATGGGAGAGGTAGAGGACGGAAGTTAAAAGTTCCTGACGGCTCCGATACTGAGGAAGTTGTGGAAGTGGATGATACTCCTATCGCACCGTCGAAAGCTCGAGGGAGGCCTCGAAAGTCTGCCGTACGGCCCAGGCCAACTCCAGCCAGCTCGGATGAAGAGGAAGTCGTCACCTTTTCTGTCCGACCTGGAAAACGCAGTCGTCCACTCCAACAACGCATAACCGCCCCCATAAACCTCCCCCGCGTCCGCCTACGACTCCCTGGCCAGAGGGGCAAAGGGAAGGAAAGGGAAGAGGAGGAATCTCCTCATGGCCTCTTCGACGACATCCTTTCCCCCGATGAGCGTGATACGACCAAGTCGTTGATCACAAACACCGATAAACTATTCTTCGAACGAAGTAGGATCGCAGCAGAGGTGAGCTCCTTTGGTGACGCATTCTATCGTAAATGTTGTGATTGATTCCTGGCCTTTCTTGGTTGGTTAGGAAAAACTGGCACTGGCTACTCAACCGATTGCGTCTAGCTCTTCTAGAACACTTGACAGCCCGGACGACTTCATTTCGGGCAGGCCTCGCCCTCTTCGCTCATCCACCCTTCAACAATCTACACCTCTTCCTAAACGAATCGACTTTTCCAACTCACCTGGACCTTCTACCCCGGGGGGTTCCTCGCTTACGCCTGTACTCAAATTTGAACCCGGCGTCCTTCGAATAAAGAATATTAGGTTCGGCCCATATGATATCAAGACTTGGTACGACGCACCATTTCCCGAAGAGTATGCGAACATACCGGACGGGAGGCTGTGGATATGTGAATTTTGTCTGAAGTACATGAAGAGCCCGTTCGCAGCCACGAGGCACCAGGTGTGTTAGCAGAGTTTGCTTTATCGATCATACTGAGACACTGCTGCTTTACAGATGAAATGCAAGGCTCGACATCCTCCTGGCGATGAAATCTACAGAGATGGGTCGGTTTCAATATTCGAAGTTGACGGGCGGAGGAACAAGGTAAGGTCGTGTTTACGTTCTTGTATACACCCTTCAAATGTTTCGTCATTCTCAGATATACTGCCAAAACCTATGCCTGCTCTCAAAGATGTTCTTAGACCACAAATCTCTCTTCTATGACGTCGAACCTTTCTTATTCTATGTATTGACACATGTGGACGAATTCGGCGCACGATTCGTAGGATATTTTAGTAAAGAGAAGCGCTGCCCGAAGGACTATAATTTGAGTTGCATCATGACATTACCAGTCAGACAGAGGCAAGGGTGGGGAAACTTGCTTATTGATTTTAGTGAGTAATGTTGGGCGTCCTTCTACCTCTATAACTTCTAAACTTGATTGACAGGCTACCTTTTGTCGAAGATTGAACAACGGCTGGGGTCACCAGAAAAGCCGTTGTCGACCCTTGGTGCAATCGGATACAAGAATTACTGGATTCTTGCTGTAGTGCGATTTCTTCAGTCTGCCCCAGACAATGTCAAGCTGGAAGGTGTGTTTCTAGTAAACGACAATAATTTTTTTTTCCTTTTTTGACATAACACACAGATATCTGCTCAGCGACCTCCATGACGATGGAGGACGTGTGCAACACCCTTAATCAACAGAACATGATTTTCATACGCGAACCTACACCTCCTCTAGTCCGACCATCTCCCGGGCAGAGCATCAAGTTTTCGAGAGGGAGAAAAAATGGTCTTGCTCGTCGGCAGCTTCAGAGGTTGCAAACACAAGACAAAGAAACGTCGGATGGCCCCAGCAGTGCTAATGGTGATTTTATCCCTCCAAAAAACTACGAAATCCACTTTGACCGCGAAAGAGTGAACGAGTATCTCAAAAAGTGGGAAGCCAAGGGGTATGTAAAATTGAGGGCGGAGAAACTTCAGTGGATGCCGTACCTCACAACAAGGATTCCTCAAGAAGCAAACTTACCAGTGCTTCCAGCCATGGACACCGCGATTGATGAGAGCAGCAAAGCGAATTCGACGCAGCCTACCACACCTGCTCCTTTGAAAGATGGCTCAACGGAGTCCCATTTATCCGAAGATTTTGGGCGAGAGGATGATGAGTTGCCCTCAGCCATTGATGACTTTGATCAAGCGGCGACAAAGTCCTCGACGAAGGATTGGGATGCACCTGTGCTTCGGTCGACTCGATCTCGAAGAGGGACAACACCTCCGTCTGTGTCGACGCCTTCGACAACTTCAAGGAGTTTGCGTACGAGATCAAGTACCACGAACGATTTACCGCCGCAGGAAGAAACCGCTGCAGTTCATCTTATACCACGAGGCGTGAAACTTCCAAGTGGAAAGGTGGAAATGATCACCAATGATGAGGCCTTTGCCGCCAAGTTGGCCATGGAGGAGCAATTGCAGCAAGGCCGGCAACTTCGCTCTAGAAGAAGCGAGTGTCATTCGGAGAACAAGCGTCCAGTGCCATCAGTACCTCCGTTGAAGACCGTTTCTTCGCGGAAACGGAGGAGGGTAGACAGTTCTCCGGAACTGGTCGAGGTGCCAACCCCATCGGAACCTCCTGACGAGCAGGATATATCGCAGGAGGATGGTGATGGTGGGGAAATGGACATAGATTTACCGCCGCCGATGAATGGAAATCACGTCAATGGCTGTCACCACCTGGCTGCTGTGACCCAGGCAGAAGAGGATGTTACAAGCGTGAGGGAGATCCTGGAAGTCAAGTCGGAAGGTGCAGTCTCACCCTTGACGGATTTGACGAGCCGTCAATGCGTTTCAAGTGATGATACGGTTTACATGGAAGAAGATGCGGGAAAATTGATGCATTTCCATGAGAGTGACCTGCGATCGACGCTTGTTGGAACAGAAGGGGGTGGAGGAATTGATTTGGATGATTGTCACGATGAAGATGCGGACGGGGAATTTGAGGAAGATGCGGAAGGAGAGCCAGACTGGGAGGTGGAAGGATTAACAGCATATTAATTGTATATAGGGAAACATTATTATACAAAGCGTTTTAATAATAGATGGATTGTTTGTGTATATTATTGTTGTTTGTGAGCTGAGCCAAGTGCCGAACCAAATTGTGACAGTTCAGAGAGTGGCTCGATTGTTGGATGGATTCGCAAGTGCAAAAGTGAGTTTTGTTCATGGTCGGGATACCATAGAGAGTCTCATATTGCTTCCTTTTTATGACCAGCGACCCAACAATGCAATACGGGCATATGTCTTTGCAGGATCGCAGAGACCCAAACCTGGATACAAATGGCTCGGTATGTCCCTTGATTTCCAAATCCCAAGTCAAAAAAGATGAACCACCGAATCTGAACATGTTGAATTCGCGGTCCAGTCGTCTTTTCACCAAAACGGTTTGGGACAGGCTTTAGGTAGCCATCTCACCGCCGGTGTCGGCCCAGCGGGCGCCTACAGTCGGAGCACAACCGACTATCGCAACCCATCGACATCCCCACCGACCCTAGCCCAGCAGCCCGTCGCAGCTGGCCATGCTGCAGCTGCCCCGTCCTCGCATTCGCCGTTGGTTTTCACGACAGTTCAGGCAGCCGGGAGTGGTACCTCACCAGTCGTGAAACGCAAGCAGATCGACAGTAATATGAACGCACAGATGAGCAAGCGTCGGAGGAGCGAAAATAATGGTGCTGATGATGGTGACACTAACTTTGACATGGATGGTGGCGCCCAAGGTGCCAAACACTGGACGGACGAAGAAAAGTCAAAGCTCTTCAGCTGGCTGATGGGTCCTGGCCAGGAAGAACACTGGAATGCTCTTCGTGCAACTAAGAACTCTTGTTTACGAGAAGTAAGCCTTTTATCAAAAATATCATCCATACGTATTTGATCCCAATTCAAAGTTGGTCCATCTAGTGTGCTATACAGGTTTTTGGAGGGAAAAAGACATATCAGGCCTTGAAGGGATGCTACGAAAGAAACTTCAATTTGTTCAAACAGATTTACGCTTTCGAAAATGCCCATGGGCAAGGTAGCGCCAATATCGCCGCTTTGAGCGAAGCAGATCGTTTGAGAGAATACGAACGACGTTTACAGATTGCTCGTAAAGCAGGCAGCGATGTCGGCAACATCACAGCACGGACAATAGATCACTGGCATCGAGTGGGCTGGTACGATCTCTTCTACAGAAGGTATCGAGTTTTTTTTTTAAAAAAACATTCCAAAAAAAAAACTATCCATTCATTCGTTAGATGGCACGGTGATCCTGCAACGATGCGACCTGTCCAGGCCCGCAACTCCAATGTTCCATCTTCTGGCATGGCGGGTGGAACTGACGATGCAGGTCCAGAAGACGAGGATCCAACGATAGATTTCAGCGACCCCTCTTCCCTTGGTGGCCTTGGCAGTGTTCCACACGATCGCCAACCCGTATACATTAACCCTCAAGACCTGCGCGATCATCCACAGTCTCTACCACCAACAGGGCCAACCGCAGGTCCTTCAACGATGCGGCCTCCTTCTCTGGCCCCTCAACAACAACAACAACAACCACTCCCTCCACCGCCACCACCACCACATCAACACCCCGGACAACCTCATATGCTACCCCCACTTGCACCTGCGGACCCTTCTTTGATGACGTTCGGGGTGACGCAAGATTTATTGTCGAGGTGTTTGAATTATCTTAGTCTGCAAACAAAGCTTGCGCAAGAGAGGTTGGATATTCTCCGGAGGCGAGAGGCCCGTGAACTTAACGAATGGAATGCGAAACGAGACGCAGAGAAGTCTGCCATGACAAAGGACAAGGTGACAAAGGCCTTTGTACGTTTTTGTGACTCTGAATTTGGCGAATTCTATTTGGGTTACTGAACGACTCTTTTTTTTTTAGGAACTAGCCAACAATTCGAATGTGGATCCCGCACTCAGGCAAGCAGCTACAGAATACCTGAGAAAATTCTATCTGCAAGATTGAGTGGTGCTACACAAATGCTGATGTAGTTGTCTTTCCCTGAATACGCCGGTTTTCATTAATTTGCCACATTTGTACTACGTATTTTTCATCCACTGCCTCGACTTCTGTAACTTTTTATGCTTGTTTCATTTGGACATTGGGTTACTATTAATCAGTCACATCGTGATTGGGTCATCTCAATAACTATTTCTCCGCTTCCGCTAAGGGGTTCTCCATGGCCACCAATGACGACGAAAACTTCTATCAATGATAGAATTTTCCTTTAAATTCGGCAAATCTCTTGCTTCCTGATGTCCAAAATCCGCAAAAGGAAATTTCTGTATACTCATGCCTCGTCCTGCTCTCAATTCCTCTGCCTCCCATTCTAGATCATCCAAATAACTTTCTATCGCGAGAGCTTCCAATCCACGAGAAAGTGATGCGGGAGTCAAGATACCAGAAACTTCCTTGTGTTTGACAGCGGAGATTTCTTGTTCCTCTTCGTCATCGGCCAGCGCTACATACGCCTTGGCGATCCGAAAGTCTACCTCTTTCGTCAGCGTCTGCAACTTCTTCTCCGCGCGCTCTCTTACTAGTTTTAACTGACGATCTTTGTCTTCTGAAGTGCACGGAAGGAGTGAAGAATGCGGTTTTGCAGAAGGAGGTAGGAGAAGAAATACGCGTGTGTGCAAGAGATGGGGTGTCGTGCGGAGAATGCTTGAGGGAAGATTGTTGAGTTTGCAGATTTCGTGGGCCTGAGGGATTGTGTTTATATTTTTTTCAAAAAAAAAAAAAAGAAGATGGGATGGATGCTTACATCTACACCGAAACGTAAGGATAAACCTTGTAATGTGTCGGAGCGACTGAGATAATATTTATAACCAGACAGTTCTGGGGACTCGTTTGCGAGAATAAGAGAATTTATGCTCCTGTTCAACTATTATTGAGTCAATAGTCTCAGGCTGTGATTCTGCCTTTGCGACGAATCCAGCTCCATCATCTGCATCTTCATCGTCGTCTCCCAAGATAAAAGTGTCCTCATCTGTCATTGCCCTGACCTCAAGTGAACCAGGAGTAGAAGTAAGAACGCCAACTCCAACCAGACAAGCGAGACAAGGATCATAACGTGCAATGCGCGGGTTTGAAGTGATACATGAAGGACATATGGGACGCTGACAACAATTGGTGATGAATATGTCACTGGCAGAAGAGCTCGACCTGAGGGGAGGCAAGGAGGACGAGCAAACAAGACACAGATCCTGTGTCATTGTGCTAAATGAAGCAGTGTGGTGATGGGATCTGAACCGGCCCGTATCATTAATCAAATCGGGAACATGCATCGTCAAGAGCCTTCAAGGTAGTCGTACCCAACCAACCGGGTCCAATGTTTTCTGACCTCCATTCGTGTATCTTTTCCCGCATTAAAGGCGTACTATGCTTGTTAGCGGCTCCACCAATAAAATAATCTGAACAAGCAAGGAATTTAACTTTGGTACCATGCGGTCTCGGCTTTCTTTGCTTGAATTGGATACGTATATCCTCCTTCATAAAAACGTCAGAACCCTACTTTGCAATCCCGACCTTTCTTTCCTTCCCTCCCTCAGGTCTTTCCTTCCCTCCCCCCAAGTCACTCATTTGCACCTCCATAGCTATATCACAGCTTTGCGGCTTCAACCGATGTCTCCTTCAAGCAAATCCACTCTATCCTCTCACAACAAACCTATTATATTGACATCTCGGGCTGTGACACCGCACCGCTCAAAAGTTACTCATGTCTATAGTTGTTCACCGAGTCGTACCAGCCCCAAGGTACGTCCGCTTCTTTCGCCCCACCCTTTTCCGGCCTTGCTCACTGTGGCGTTTCTAAGGCACTGCTACTTGGCAATAAAATCGAAGCGAATGCCCATTTCAAACTTGGTCGCCCAGGTATGCCAAAGCACTACAGTCGTGTAATAGTGAGACGCATGAGTAATTTTGTCTGCGCCATCGTCTTATATTCTTATTAGACGGCAGGCCATGAGGGTCGAATCGGGGTGAGGCAAGACAAACCATACGAACGTCCTGCCGAACCTGTCTCGCGGATGCACGATTATGACGGCTTTCTCTGCCTCAGCGATAGTAGCGAAGACTCAGATAAAGACGACATTGTTCAAAGAGGCTTCGCCAGTTATATACCTTCCGGGGATTGCTGTGAAGGCTCGGTTGAGTCCGATCATCACTCTTGCGACCAGCTGGCTCATTACAGACAGTCTGCTATCTGTTCCGTCGCTCACCATTACTGTGGTCAGCCTGCTGGTGCGCCAACTTTTTGATTGCTCTTCTGTCCATCCCGGCCCTAATAATACGAATGCTTTCCATAGATTGTCTGCTTGCACAGTGCGACTATTCGCCCAAGACCACGTTATATCCTTTCGGGAATGAAGAACCAATGTACATCTCAGAAACAAATGATCTCAACGGTTGGTATTTTTATTTCTGATTCTTTTTGTCCTGAATTAAGAACCTTCAGGTCCAACATTCGAAAGTCGACTTTCGATCCTCTACAACACCAACTTCACCGTCGACCCCGAGCCTGAACCTATCTTTGATCCCGAAAATCCGTCTCCGCTGACGATCAATCCCTCAAACTTCCTTCCCAACTCTCTTATCGACCAGTCTATGCGTGAATACATGGACATCATCCGTAACTACCAATACCCCTTTGGGGACAAGGCGACAATTCCGAAGATGATTTGGGACGGCGTTGTCAGTCATATTCCGTCTCAGGAAGCCGTGTACCTGCTATCACAGAATTATTTCAAACAACAACGCGACCGAACCGTCTCTCTATTGGAAGACGACTCGGTTCAGCAACGCATCGCGAACTTGAAGAGCATGCTCATGGTCACAAAGACCGCGGACGACGCCCTGGCCGCGCTGCACGTTGTCTCTCTGTACCTCCTCAATGGTGGGCGAGGGAAGTGGAGTGAATTCCTCGGGCTCGCGCGCTCCTACACGATCTCCGTGTTGGAGAACCCTCTTTATATTGGCAACTATCCTGAAGCTCTCGAGGGTGCTTCCGCCAAGGATGAATTCGTGGTCAAGACTACGATCTGGTTTGACGTGCTCGCGTCAATAACCATGCAAAAGCCGCCTGTCTTGCTCAAGTACATTCGGGCGTTGTTCCATCCCGGTCAGAGCTGGAGTGGGTTCCCGAGGCCGTACTCGATGATGTCGCTCATGGGGTGCGAGAACGTGGTAGTATGGGCACTTGCTGAGACTTCCTATCTTTCCTACTGGAAAGCCCGACAAATGGAAGCAGGGACACTCAGCATTCGACAGCTCGTCAACCTCGTTCAAGAAATCGAGCCCTACCTCCAACCTGGCCCTCGTCCGATCCAACCACAGGCTAGCATCGAGGACTGGTCTCGCTATGTCGCCTCCGAGGTTTTCCGCACGTCAACGAAGCTATTTTTGAAGAGCGTCGAGGCTGGGGACTACCCTCAAGTGCAGGAAATCAGGGAATGCATCCAAGAGACACTCGCTGCTATCAGATATTTCTCTTTGAACAGACCTGGTGAGGTTGTGCGACAGAGTGTTTTTGGAATTTTTATGTGTGGAATCCTGTCGGAGAGCGAGGATGTGCTGAAGTCGGTGGAATTGCACATGATGTGGCATAATTCGGGAGAGGAAAGTTCGACGATGATATCGGACTTGTTGAGGAGGTTTTGGGATGAGAGAAGGATGCAGCCTGCAGGACAGCCCGTACGGTGGAGGCAGCTACTGTCGAATGAGGGAATTCTGCTTGCGTAGGAATGGATATCTCGAACAAATCGCTGTTTTCTTTTTTTGAATTGTTTTTTTTTGCAGCTTTTGTTCGTTTGCGGCTTCCACTGGTCAGATTGCGCCTCTGCGCGCGCTCCAACTTTGAGAAAGGAAATTAATTTTTTGTTATTCTGTAATACATACTCGTAGCTACATCATCATTGGAATTTATTTTTACATTGCCAACGATTCCAAAGGATAGTTGGTCCCAAATTTTTGGTCTGCAAATGACAGTTTTTTTTTGGCTCTACATTCCGAATTACGTATGGTGTATTGTGCCCGTGTTTCAAGTAGAGTTCAAAGGACCTTGAGGTTCCCATCTGACATCGGCTATTCACAACTGAATTACTTACCTACGAGATTCTGTATCGTAGTGGGAAACGAAGCGGAGGGCTGAAAACTTGAAGTAGCTTTATGTAAACAAGAGCCGAGTTGGGCCTAGGTAAATCCACGAGGACCCGAGTCCCGACGTTGCCATTGAAATCGTTCCGATGATGTATACTTACGGTCATAAGGACTCGGGTTTCATCTGGGTTGCTATGTTTCCAATGTCAGGGTGTAATAGAAAAAAAAATTGGCTTTGTATTACGCTTTCTCATTTACACATGAGGTATAAACAGGTCGACTGGTACTAGCCAACGTACATATTATTAAATCCAATAATGTGGTCCTTCCCAAATGTTATGCATTATGAGAAGGTATACCATACTTCGACCGAGTTGTTTGCTGGTGGAGAATATGTGGTATTTCCGTATCGGTCCAGATCAATGATCGCCGATCATACATTAGCAGGAAGCGCCCAAGTGACTCAAAGCAATGTTTTGACTTTTGAACTCTGAAACTGTTAACATTGTTTTCTTCTGCAACTGGGGCGGTCATACTATGATATCATTTCTCTTGAGACCCGGAAAACGATGGGAAAGCCTTACGGCATACTCTCGTATTGCAGTGAAAACTTTAATCTCTTGCTATCGTAAACAGTGCCTTGACGACCCCCTCTAGGGTATGATCCGATTTTCTGTTTTTGGAACAATTGTGTGACTCCGTCTGACTCCGTGCTCTCGGGGCCATAAACGAGAATCCAGATCAGTAGATTTGCCCATTTTGGCACAACGTGCCACTGTCAGCTCCCTGACTTGTCTACCCTTTGCCCGACTACTCTACGTCCTTTTTCGTCGACGTACGTTGACCATTGAACGGGTGATTTAGCATACTTGATGATCTTTGCTAGGGGGCTATGCGGCATGCGTTTCTTGTTTTCTTCGTGGTCTATGTGGTCGGGAGAACTAACCTTTCCTGGCGGCCAAGATACCTACGTTCTTATCGGACCAGGTGGTTTCTGAAAACACAATCACAAGGCCAGTCGTTTTAGGTTTGATGAAAATATAATGATATCTTGATATTTTCTGCTCGTGACTATTATCACTGAATCCAAGATGAGCCAAGATGTCGGGTTTTGTCATGCAGTACAACTTTCTCATAATGCATGACATCGGGAAGGACTCCACCTGATGCATCTATGCAATACGGGATGTGTATTTTTTTACCAGCCAACTCCAACTCGGGAAGGACCCAATTGTGTGATGCTAATAGTGGCTAATTTAGGGCCGATAAGCACCGTACACGTCCTCGCGTCGTGATTTGGTTTGTGTTGTTATAGAGCTGAATCATGAGTAATGACTTTTATTACGGACATCCCTTGTAAATTCCGGAAACCTCAAAACATGAGGCGTGATGCGGAGAGATATTGATATCACGCGATGTGTTACCACTGCTAGTGCAGTGTGCACCTTATTTGGACACCTGAATACCATGTTCAATGTCACTGCCTAGTACGCCGTCCAGAGCAACCCCTGTCCCGGGAGTAGGTCACATACAACCAGGCTATCACAGCCCACCGCTGCCGAATCCATTGCCACACCGTTCCCCTAGCTCTAATAGTAGTCCTCCAGCGCGAATTGGTTTACTGTCCTCACCCTTAGAGGCTTCCAGGACACTCATCCCTACCAGTCTCGGGTTAGGACAGGGAAACCAACCTCATCTCGTGTCACTCGTATTACAGTCGAAGAAGGCGCTGCAGCATGGGGAGCAACTGTGCGCACGGGCGCATACGGAGTCCAACGCGTCTGCGCAGGCTGCTGTAGATATCCTGACACTAGATGCGAAAGTGAAATGGCTGGTTGAGGCGGTAGTTGAACAGCTCAAGGTTTCGTTTCTTGCCATTGCAACGTCTGTTTGGGTGCTGAAAGTCGTTTTTCAGCTTGCTGCCGGTGTTGCGAAGAGGATTGAGGAGAAACGCGCGCATATTCAGAAAGAGGTTGATGTGAGATTTTGATAGTTTCTTTCATTTCAAACCATAAACGATATGAGTGGTGGCTGCTAGGAATGGGATACAACACGCGAAAAGCACACAGACGCGCTTGAGACGGTTCTGGAATCACTCGGATCCCAACTAGTACCACCGGAATTCCATCAAACCTCAGCAGACTCTTCTCTCTTTGGTAGTCAACATGGCTCAGACAACGAAGGGGAAACTAACAGCGGTGGACTCGTATCTGATCCTTTGCCTTTCTCCGTTGCCTCAAAGAGCCCTCCAAATCCCTTCGCCAACCAGATACAGAACGGAGCTGTGAAATTGTACAGCACAGCAAAGGCAGGGCTGTCGACTTCTCCTGTGTCCCCTTCCGTCACGTTGCGAAGAGGTGAACCCGTTCGTAAGCTTACGGCGGACCTACATGGAAATGTAGGCCCTATGAACCCGAAAGGCAAGGGCAAGTTGACATCGTCAAATCAACAGGTTGAGAAGGAAGATAGGAGATACTGGAAAAGTCTTCGTGACTTTGTGGATGACCAAGGGATCGAGGATACACTGGATACGATTGAGAGAGATAGATTACTTTTAGATGTATGTCGTGTCTCTTTTTTTCTTTCTGACTACTCTACTTAATCGGAATGAAATAAAGGACATCCTTAGTAAAACGGACGACTACCCAGAAACCCTCACCAAGACCATCAACTCTATCCAAGCATCGTTACCCGAATTCAAACTGGATGATCCAGGAACTCTGAAGCAGGTCCAAGGAATTATCAGCGCACAAGAACACCTTGCAAGGTCAATGGCCTCCGCACTCATGAGCCTTGCGAGTCATTATGACAATATGGCAACTGCGCTGAAGGAGTCGGAGAATGGTGAGGCATTTACAGATAAAGAACTGCAAGGTATTCTATGTTACTTTTGATATGTCTGGTGACTGTGCTGAGAAATGTTTAGTTATGAATCGGGATACGGAAGAGCTGCATGCTATCATGTTGGAAATTGAGGCGGATATGAAGGCTATCGAAGGGCATCAGTGCGTTTCTCACCATCCGTTACTAAAGATTGTATATCAAGGATTGTCGCACAGTGAACATGCGAAGAAGTCGAGGAATGATCTTGACAAGGATCTTGAGCATCTCACCGGCGTCTTAGACAAACTCGATGAACTAGGCGAAATAATGGAGGAGATGCTACAAACTCAAGATTCTGTTGAGGTGAATCCATTTTTTTGTTTCTCTGACCTTGATTGCAACAGAAGAAAACTTTTATGTTTTGCCAGATCCAAGCTGAGGAAAGTCTGAACGGACTTCAAGAACATTTGACGACACTTGGTCATTTCCACGAACAATTTGTATCATACCGAATGGCGTTTAATAAACTTATGCTTGAGATCGCGAGAAGGCGGCAGTATAGAGAATCTGCAGAGGATTTCGTGAGGAAGATGATGCAGCAGCTGGACTCAATGACAGAGGGTGAATTTTTGTTCTGTTTTTATTTTTTATTTTGGACTAATACGTTTTTATCGCAAGAGGAAAGCCTTGTCAGGACGCACTTCAATGATGAATACGGTTCGCATCTGCCAGAAGATATTTGTTTATGCATTGGCAATGCCCCTACGAAATGGGAGGTGGTCCCCTGGGATGGCACTTCGTCTGAGGTTCTACCTTTCATTGCAAATGATCTTATTGCAGCTGTGAGTAACGTTTGAGCTTTACGTTTGACTTTCGAATTAAGAAGTGTTATTTTTTCTCCGTCTATTCTTTTTTTAGGCAAGGGAAAGGGTTGGATATTCCCCGAAACTCGCTGGTCACGATAACTTTTAGGGTTGAAACCAACGCCTGTGTGTGTAGTTTGGGTTCATCGCACCTCACAGCTGTTTGTATGAGAGATGACTAACTCTCCCCGGGTTGATTCATGGATCTTCTGGTGGCATGGCGCAGCAGCATCTTCGTCTCAGAAAATTTTGAATTATGTAACAAGTTTACTACTAGTAAATGAAGTGTTTTTTCGCAATGTCAGCTGATACCAATATTTAGTATTGACTGGGTTCAATTTACAGTAATCCTGCACTGACCAACCTTCATTCATCGTCTTCAAAATAACAAAGAGATGCTGCACTATCAGCCAAGCAACACACCAGGTCCAGTATGTCGACGCATGCAGTCATAGGAATCTGTCTTTATTTTCGAATTTCGCAGAATTCATGGGCAGCGAAAGTTGACAATAACTATCCGGCAATAGTCCGTCTTTCATAATCGGTTTCTCCGTGCCAGTTGAACCTACAGTATCTGCTTCACGATAGCACCCGGATGTCTTTGCTCGCTTGGAATATCACGGCCAATTTTATGAAATCACGAATACACGTGTTATGCGGGAGAGGCAGAGACGGCAACCACATAACAGGGCCAGTGAGATTTTACATGACTTATTAGCTTCTTCTCTTGGTATAAAGATAGTTATTGCATCTCCCGAAATAACTTATTAACCCCTCATCAGTTCCGCTTACTGAATCCAGCGCCAGGTCATCTGGTTTTGCAAAGCAAGCTGTGGAGTTTCTGAGTTGCTTTGCAGATAGGAACGGTATGTCTGCGAGACGACTTGAGGAGCAACCGGAACAGGTTAACCTTGTTATCCATAGTAAAATGGAAGGTGGATGTCACAGCAGTTCCGTTTCGTCAAGCTAGAGCAATACATGGTTTAACCCCGAACTCTCGCAATGAGGCCATCCAGTATCGATTTCTGAGATTTCGCTTTCCCTTCGTGCGATTTGAGTGGCATGTAGAGACCCCTTACCACACCGTCGACGCCCTGTTACATGGTATAGGTGGGCCAATAGAAGTTAGGTTTTTATGGAAAGCTTGGACAAGGAATTTTGCTGCCTCGGGTGAGTCACAAGTTATCGATTATCTTTTAGCGTTTTCACCTGGACTTTCAGCTGTGATCGCTTTTGGATCCTGCACAGACACCCTCGAATGCATCGGGCGAAGGAATCTTGTGATTTCGTCTCGATCTTTCGTTGTCACGAAGCTCATCCAACCGGAACTCATGAAACCGGTCCCGTATCCACAAAATGTTCCTGAACTAGCAGAGTAAGTTGTGTGTTGATTTAAAATAGGTCCTTATTCTTACTTAGTATATTTTAGACCACAGGCCTTCTCCACCTTCTCCACATCGCAGTCTGTCATTCAACAGTTGCAAAACAGCCAGAAATGGTTGACGTTTCTAGTCGCCGTGAGCGCGCTCGTCGCATCTGTAAATCCATTTGTACACGGGAACCCTGCTGTCAGTTTGGTTTTATCAATCGTTGCTATCAGCACCGCTGCTATGTCGATATTGGTCTATGCTCTTAGTTTGGCACTCAAATGGATTGAGGGAAATAGTGCCAAGTACCATGTTTAATTAGTAAGGGGGAATGTTATTTTTGGAAAATTCCTACTATGGCTTCTATATCGACCTCTATATACTAATAGCTTATGTAGTGCTTTGAGATAGTAACACCGTCTCAACTGCATCAAAATGGCTCAACATCTATATGATATCGGTCTCGGCGTGGCGGCGCGGCTCTTCCGTCTTGTGCTAGATCTGAGTTTAAAAACATGATGATGTCCCAACGTCTGGTACATTTTTTCTGACTGACTATGATGGTTGTGGGATTTGGAATTTTTGGTTGAAATCAACCGGGCATTCAATAATGATATTCATAATGGTGTAGGCTATAGGATAGGATTCCGGCTTCAACTAAGGAGCGCATCTGCGATAATGGAACTCAAAAATGGCGAAAAGATAACACCACATTTTCTTTGTGTTCAGTGACCTTTCCTCGCTGCTGAACACCAAACCTCACTACAAGTTACTTCTGTACTTTGAAAGTATCGAAATGGAGATGCGTTGTATTTACTAGTAACAAAATGTGTACGGCAAGGTGCTGTCGACGCAGACAACCTTTCATGGAATCTTCCAGTGGCATGTGCAGCGGCGCCTAGCTCCATCGTGAACGTTCAACCATGCTGCATCTTCGTCTTAGCATTTCATTATTACAATTCACAGTCATTTACCATATTCTTTCTACTCGTGAAAGCAACTGGGACCATTAGTAAAGGAAGTGCCTTTTCGATCCGTATATCGTTGCCGCATAAGTTCCTGTCAAAAACACAGGAGTTCCTGGTGTACTGATCCATTGAACTGCTTATATATACAACAATCCCGCACCAAGTTTGATGACACCCTCATTTTGCTAACCAACCTTCATTCGTGTTTTTCCATCTTTCTAAACAACATGGGAATACAATATCTACTAGTAGGAATTTGTCTTTACTTTCGGAACTGGCAGTCATCAACGCCAGCAGCCGAAGTTGGCAGGCCCGGGACCCAGTCATCATTCGGAGGGAAAGTCGACGACAACTTTCCAGTGAAGGTCAGCCTTTCATAATCGGTTTCTCTGTGCCAGTTGAACCGTTGAGAGTAACTGCTTCACGATAGCATTCGGATGTCTTTGCTCGCTTGGAATATCACGGCCATTTCTATGAAATTATAAGGAGAAGTATCATGGAGGAGAGGCTGAGACGGCAAGCACATAACAGGGCCAGTGCCAGTGAGATTTTACACGACTT
>QDKV01005369.1_pt1 | contig 75713 bp, 81 predicted proteins | sample 1861101 | NCBI WGS metagenome assembly QDKV01 (sample SAMN04275158, study PRJNA302643) | Fungus metagenome, whole genome shotgun sequencing project. | isolation source: fruitbody | host: Mallocybe terrigena | place: Sweden | collected 2013
CAATTTAAAGATGTTTGAAGATGTTTTGGAGCTTATAAAGTGTTATCAGTGTGGTGGTGAAACACTAGTACCCGTGGTAAAACACCCCGTAAGCGATAGTAGAACTTACAGCTTAGGATAGTACTTTGGTTGGACTCACCATTCTAGCCGAACCTGAGTGCACCATGGGTCAAGCTTTGAAATTTTGAAGTTCAGAACCGCCTCTATGATACCCCCAGAACTTCTGTCCTGTTGTGTTTCCCGTAAGGCTTCTCAGTCGAATCCTCCTTTGTCATGAACTTGCTTAATGGGCCATAGCTTGCGCGACTAGCTCTTTGCGGAAGCTAGTACGTCATAATATTCAGAGCGGACTCACGACGTGAAAATGCGATGTGACTGATAATTTCAGAAGCTTGACACCAGCAATGTACGAGCCATAGTACGGGTTACTGAATTAATTCCAGCATAAGTTAGGAACAGTACAAATTGTAACAAATACATTACGCTAGGGCATAGATAAGAGAAACTGTCTAAAACGAAGATTTAAGCCTTTCGGAAAAAGCACGGAAAAAAGAACTCACTGATGAATTGAATATGTGTGTATATTGTAGTCTGAAATAGCATTGAAGAGAGTATTGGGGAAACATCAAGAGGCAAAGCGATAACCGAATGTCTGCGAGGAATCAAGAGAGGATACTCTCCATTCTCTCTAGCGCAATATCCACTCCTCTAATCAGCAGTGTCACACGCCGGGGGAATATCCCTTCCTTGTCTTTCTCACTTGCACCCTCCACGTCAAAAGTCCTCCTTTCGAGCAATGCCCTTTCCAAAGCAAAAGGCAAGGTGAGTGTTACCCTTGTAAGCTTGATCGTCAACCTTGATCGTCCCATGATGTCAAAGTACGACAATTGCCGAAATGCATGTTGCAATTCTACCAAACGTATGATTTCGCCGTGGATGGCATAGATACATGCACGGCAGGCTGATTGGGATTGTCTCTCGTTAGGCAAAAGGAAACCGATAGAATGGTACACGAGTGACGCACTTAATGCCCGCTCTCTCAGCCCTTGGAGAGTCACAAGAACCGAGTTGATGCCGTCTTCACCCAGTTTGATGGATGGGTTGATGTCATTGATGGCTTCTGAAAAGAAAAAAATGAGCTTATCTGAATGGAGAAAGTAACACGATAACGCCGCCCCAAAGAATTGTTCAAACGGCCCAATACTCACTCAAAAAAGTTCTAATAACCTCCAAATCGCCATCTAAGAAATCGTTGAATGCACCCAAAATCACACCTCTAAATGTCTCCTCCGCATGGCCCGTTGGCCGCGTGGCGAAGACGTCAAAGTGGGATTGCGGCGAGCGGTTATCGTACAGACGTTTGAGGTGCGGTTTGGAAAGGACTTCGTAGGCTACGGCAACTTTTTGGAATGCGTGAGTTGCATCGGGGTCGTTGGAAAATTTACTACTCAATGCAGTATTTAGAAGAGATAGACCAAGCTACACGAAACAAAACGTACTCTGGGTGGCATGCTTTACTCCTCGATAGATAAGCGCGTCTAAGGGTCGCCTTGTCCAGTACTGTACTTTGAGGGACGTTCAAAATTTCATAAAGGTCATCGTTCGCCAATACTTCTCTGATAATGGTAGTGTCAAATCGTCGTGTCGAGTCGTGGTTGTCGTTCGAATAACGGGTAGAGGGAGAATCTGATGGTTCCGCTACCCAAGTGAGGTATTTGCGTTCGTAATTATCGATGTCACGGTCCTCCTCCTCGTCAATAGGTAGGTGAAAATAGGTGCTCGCTGTGATAAAGGTAAGAGGGGTAGAAGGGTATAAAATAATTATGGTACCCGTTGCGAGAGCGTAGGAGAACATGGCTAGCGGTTCATGGATATCTCTAAGGACGGAAGAAAGGAGAGAAATGAAATATAAGACGATCCTTTTGATAAATGAGTCCAAGTTTTGCATAAACCCTATTCATGTGATTGTCCACTTTCCGCAATTTCAAATGCTGATCTAAGCTTAGAGCTAACCGGTGCCTCCTGTAACTATCGCCGCGAATCTGCCAGCTGCTTTTCGCACTGATCCATGGCTGCCCATGATAGACAAACGAAGGCATCCTTCAATATCTACTCTATTGTATTCCTGGATGTCATGCCGCCCAAAGGCCCAGTTGACGGAAACCCAACTTCCGTCGGATAGCTTGGCGAACCCCTTTACGCGCCAGATCAAGGCACGAGGGAGAATACTTAGCGCTTCAATTAACGCGTCTTTGTCTATTTCTAGTGCTGAGGCTCCTTTGACGACCGTGACGGTTTCTACATCGTCATGGGTGGCCCCTAATTCTGTTATCTCTCCTGCGTGAAGGAAAAGCTTTGACTCGATACCAAATATCAGGTTCGAATCAATGCCGTTCTTGCCCTCACACTTAATCTTCGGCGTTTCGTCGTTGAGGGTGTAGAGATGGTCCATCACTATGTCAAGTGCACGTTCAGACACATGCTCCCACTTGTTCTGTTAAGTATGGCAACTGAGTTCAAGGACTATAGACAAGCCTAAACAATAAACATACAATCAAAATTATATCGGTATAACTGGCTTGCATTTTAGCGGTCGGAGAGGTATCCTCATAACCAATAAAGTTTTCGGCATCGATTACAGTGATGATGGCATCCAACTTGAAGTCGCCGTCGGTGTCTCGTTCGAGTTGACGGATTTGAAAGGCAAGCGTTGCAGGAAAGGCCGAACCCCTAAAGTCGATTAGAGTGGTGTTCGAATTGGGGATAAACTTGGTCATACGAGCATTCGATGATGATACGATCGGGATGGTATTTATCTTGTGACAGTTGAGAATCTAGCAGGGCTCTGTAATGTACTGGACGCACCGCGTATTTCTAACAAAGCATTCTGCATCTGCCCAACGAGAACACAACACCTAGAATGAAATCGGCAAAGGGTGTGACCTCAAGATCAGGATGAACTGACATGCATCCGTTGAGGATTTCGCTAACGGCTGCAAGGGAAGATTGCTGGATCAGTTTACTGTCCACTTCTACATCTCCAAACTCATTCTTTAGCAAAACGGCTTTGTAGTCCTTTGGCAATTTTTTGAGAAGTGCAAGGATGATTGTCGTCTTCCCGGCGCCGAGGAAGCCAGTGAAGACGGTTATCGGGATAGGCGACATGAAATCGTTTCCGTGAGAACAGCGCGTTTGCTCTTTCTCTGCAAATGACCACACTGCCCGCGACCTTGATAGCTCGGCTGCACACGATTTTAGCAGCCTCTGCTTTTTTAACTGCATTTTTCGTAGGATGTACTCTGCATTACAAGAAGATCGTCAAGAATTCGATTGCTGGATATCCAGATGAATGGTTTCCCTCCGTCTCCGCAACGTGGGGCACACTCAGCGCATCTTGTCAGTGGTATTGATCTCTCTTTCGTTTTATAGAATAGGCGACTGGTACCCAGAAAGAAACTTATTCCAAATACTTATCGCGATTACTTCAGGTACTGTATTTTTAACCTCTGTTGCGCGTTATGCTGAAGTTTAATATCTATGAGCAAGGACCGCGTTTCTCGCTTGTCCTCTTCCAATATTACCTCCATCGTACCTCTAGTTCTTCCCTTCCAACTTTGGTCTTCCTCTTTGGCATAATACGAACCCTAATATGCGGGGGCTGGGTCTACGTTACCTCCACTGACGACCATGATATCCATGATGTTATGATGATCATCTACATTATCTGTAACATCCCTTGGATGCTTGTCGGTTCCACAACAACTCCCATGGCTAGAGTTCAAGTACGTAAGCGAAGGTTCGTGATCTCCAATTTGCGACCGATAGTCGACAACTGACGCATTTGATGGCCTAGGAGAATTGTGGCGGGCGCGTAAGCTGACTCTTCAAATCACCTTTCTTTCTACTCAATTCGCCACATCACTGCAGTTTCTTCGCTACTCTCGTTCCTCTTGTGTATTTCTTTATTCAGCACAAAGTTTACCGCATTCCCGGAGGTACGTTACTAGGGTCTCCAAAAATTTTTGATCTTAATAAGAGGTTTCAGCATATACCAGCTATGCATTCTGTGAATGGGCACTTATTTTCCTTGATGTGCTTTACGATTCAATTTCTGAACAAGAGTTCAGGGAAACTGGTTTGCAGGTTAGTTCATACAGTTGTTATGAATCTTCTCCTCATTTTTGATGTTTATATTTTGCTTCAGATTTCTCTCACGACCTCGTCCAAGTCGACCCCTGACGATTCATCAACGTATTACCAAACACTTCGCCGTTTGGCTTAAAAAATAAAACTTTCTGACTTGTTGTAAATCCAGACCTAATGCTATGTCTACTGTCATTATAACGAAAAATTCGCCCGTCGATATGGCAAAATCCCCATCAAGCGAGGCCAGGGATGATGCAAGTGAGGTAGCACTCAGTCTTGCCGCCAGCCAGAAGGAAGAAGTAGCAAAATTTAAAGCACAATGTTGGAGAGAAAGCTTCGGCTTCTTGTCCGATGTATATCTTTGTGCGCATTATTTCTGTAGTCCAACTTCCGCGCTGATTCAAAGATCGTATGCTAGCATGTGTTTTCTGGTCTCTCTTCACCGCCCTCATCCCTACACTTTTCTATTTCTCGGTTTGGCAACTCAGCATAGCCGGCAGCGAACTCGCGCTTTTGTCTGTTGTCTCACCAGTCCTCTTATCACTTTCCTTGCCATCGAATTCCCTTTCGCCAACCAGGATCCTCTCAGACTTTGCGAAAAGCCGCCGCGGCCAAGTTGTGCTGCAAAGCGCTGCGTTACTTGGTATCGTAGCTTATGCTGTACCAAGTCCCTTTGGGAGGCTCTTATTGGTGGGAGCTGGAAACATTGCAGCGATGATGAAACAAGCACCGCTTTGGGCTGGTCTGGTGGAGGGTCAGACGGACGTTGGGTATCAAGCCATCGGTTCGTGCCAAATATATCGCTTTCATTACAATTTTCGTCAAACCAACCTAATTAGTCACGGGATTGGGTGTACTTCTGTCGGTCCTCTCGAAGCAAGCAAACAGGGCCAATAATCCTAGTATGTTTCGATGATATGGCTCTCCATCTTTTCTCTGATTTTTTACCAGTCTGGCCGTTTATCAACCACAAGGCCGAAGGGTGGAACAGAACTGGCCTCCTTCTAGCAGTCCTCTCCACTTACGAACTTGCCACGCGCCCAATCTTTGAACCAAAAACTTCGGCGCCGGCACCAGCACCGGCCACCTCTCAAAGTCGTAGTAGCTTGCTGAGAGCTCTCCCCCTTGGTTCGCTTCTCTTCACAATTTGTAATCTTCTCGGCGACTCGAGCACGCTCGTTGCGTGGTCTTGGACCGGATACGAAAATAGGCTTCCTCGCGGTCCTGTTCCGCATCTGCATGGTTCCCTTACCATCATTGCTATGGTGGTCGGGCTGTGCCTTGCGTTATATTCCACCATTCAACAACAAAATAGGAAGCATAGCTTCTTACACAGTCATTGGTGGTACATGGTCGGTGCCGCATCGATGTGTGCGATGTATTATTATAGAAACTGGTCTGGCTACGCGGGCGGGTTTGGTGTTGCATTGTGGCTCATGTCTGTATTACCCGTCGTTTTTGAATCTGCGGCGGAGGCGGTTCGCACGGGCAAGACCGTGGCGAAGACTTATGCCTCTGCTATGTTTTTCTATTGTGTAATGCATGTTGCTGGTGTATTTACGGTTGCATATGCCTTTGTACCTGGTGGAGTGTATTTGAGGGAGAGAACGGATCTGTGAGTGTTTTTAAATGCTTCTATGGTGATGTTTGTGACCTTGTTCGTCTAAGGATCCTCATAACCTCCATGGTTGTACTCCTTCCTGTATTCAAACTCCCTTTCCTCCGTTCTCCCTCTCTTTCCGCTGTATTCTCGTCTTCGTCAACCCTCTCATCAAGATACAAACCACACACTCGTGTTCTCCTCACCATAATCACTTTCCTCTCTCTACTTACCACAATCTACCGGCTGCCGCGAGCTCCTCCAACCCCCTTTAAGCCTGGTCCAAGAATTATTAACAGCGGAATTTGGACCATCCATTTTGGGATCGATAATGAAGGTCATGATAGCCAGCGGGGGATAATGAGTTTAATTGAGGATATGAAGTTGGATATCGTGGGATTTCTAGAAACTGATTTACATGTAAGTAACCTTTTTTGTCTTAACCTGCAAAAGGCAAATTGATTACATTTTACAGCGTCCTGCATTTGGACACCGTGATGTGTAGGCGTCAAAAATGTTGTTCGGAGTATATAACATATCGAACTTTTCCCTTTTAGATCTCGACTCCTTGTTGAAGAGATGAACTATGTAAGTTTCTTTCCTTTGTATCCCTTGCAATCAATTAACCATTTTCACGGTAGAACATTGATACTGGGCCTGGCCCCAATTCCCACACCTGGGGCGCGGTTTTGCTGTCCAAATTCCCTATCATCAGCACGAAGCATCATCTTCTTCCTTCCCCACACGGGGAGCTTGCCCCGGCCATCGAGGCAGTGTTAGATGTGTACGGGACGGAGGTGTTGGTTGTCGTGGCGCATAATGGGCAAGGTGTGAGAATATCTCGCATAGCGTGTTTTCTAATTTACGAGTCAACCTACATAGAGGAAGACGCGCTCGATAGAGAACTTCAGAGCACGGAGCTTGCGAGGATTATGGCCAATTCAACCAGACCGACAATATTCCTCGGTTATGTCGTCACAAAACCCTTGATGCCTAGACGTAAGTGTTTCTTTTCTTGAGATCGAAGAAACGGTTATGAAAGACAGTATTCGATAGCGGCCCCGTATGGCATCCTTGTTGGCGAAGGAAAGATGCATGATATAGATATGGATGATCCTGACCGGTGGTATATCTTTTTCTATCTACACGTCCTTTATCTACCTTGAAGCTTACCTTTTTGTTAGGTGTGAATACATCCTCTACCGTGGCCTCTATCGCACTTCCTATGCGCGTGTCTCGCGTGGTATTATTACCGATACAGAGCTCCAAATTGGACAGTTTGTGCTGCCGAAGCATGGGCATAACATTACGAACGACAGCATCGAAGCAAGGTATATCAGATCAAGAAAGGAAGATTTACCTCAAGACCACGCAAGTGCATTGTTTTACAATTTTGAGTTTCACACTTATACTTGTTGCAGTGGTTCCCAATAGAATATTATGGAAACGAGGATCAAGGAGGTGTCAATGGTCATTTCTACCATGTATTCAATACAGTAGGTTTATTCAACATCCAAAAATTTACACAGATGAAACCTAATACTATTCACAGCCATTGTATTACGCCCTTCCTGCGGGTGCTATCGTATAGTCCATATGTACATCCACACTGTATATCAAAAATCAGAAATACATAACTTTCAAAAGCAAAAAAAGCAATCAACAAAATGTCAGTCTTGAGTTTTTAAACATACAGAAAGAGAAGAGTCTTCAAACAGTAGGTCAGTAATCAGGGTATAGATAGAATCAACGGCTCTTGCACAATTTTAGGCAAAGTAGCTCAAAAATTGGTTACACAATACCAACTTTTCCATAGGTGACATTGGCATTCCATCAGCGGCAGGGGGTAGTTTATTGACGAAGTCTTCAATTCTTTCTCTTGGCCACATCGATACACCCAAAAGGAACTCTTCAGAGCTGCAACCAAAATCAATAAAGCGTTCGAGGAGATGGTCCAAGGAAGGAACACAAGAGTGAAGGAACTGATGTACGACAGCGATTTGACGTGGCGGTACTGGTGCCAAAAATCTGGAAGAACTGCTCGAAGCTGAAGTTGAAGCTTGCGAAGAAGATACAGCCGTTCGCTGAACGGAAGAATTAAAATTCGAATATCGACGTGGACTGCTCCCTTCCTCTTTGTAAAGAGGCTTGGTGCTAGAATACTCTCGCCATCTCCCATTGGCGGTAGCGATGGAAAGCTGGGTGGAGGAAGGACTCCGCTGCGTCGCAGAAATGAAGGTCGCTTCGGAACTCGACAACGGTGTGGATTGGCACATATTCTGGCCAGCGAAAACTCCATTTGTAGGTGGCTGGCTTGCGTATAAAGCCAGATTCTGTGCCATTCGCTCCACGAGAGGAGCTCGCGGAAGTTCTCGGGTGATATCCACCTTGGACGAAGATGGTGGTTCTGGAACAACAGCTGCCTTGTCTGGTACGTTCTCGTCTAACACGTTCTTCTCTTTTTTGGGTGTACGATTTTTCTTCCTCTAACGTATCATGAGACAGTGATTGGGGAATTTGAGGAGTAAATACATACGACACGGAGGGGCACCGACGACGTGGTACTAGCCTATTGTCGTCGTTCAATAATTGGAAATGACGAAAATAAAAACCACACTGACATCCTTGTTTTGAGACTTATAATGTGAACCTACACCGCCCAAGCCCAGTCCATACCGCCACTGACCATGACGCTGCTTGATGTAAGATACCGCATGTTTGAGGGCTTTCTTGTTACTCTCTCCATCGAAAAAATCCGGATATTTTTGTTTGAGCTGGATGATCAGTAAGTATGCACAGTCCGCTTTATTACTTGAATGTGCAAACAAACAACTACCTCTTCTTCAATAGCTCTCAGAGCATCTTTCTGCAAAGAAGACGTTTTGTTTGGATCCAAGTGGTTCTTCGCGATGGCTCCCAAGTCTTGCTGGGTAGAAATATTTTGAGTTTAACCTACCATAACAGCCTGAGAACGCAAATACCTTGATTCGGAGAAAACAGTCAAGATTGTTGGATAATTGGAGAACTTCCTGAAGAGTAGTGCTGCTGCCTCCCCGCATTTCAGCTATATGAACGGGAATGGGTGTTGGAGATCAAAGTGAACAGACAGGGGTCTATTCAACATTCACGCGATCAGACGCGGAAATCACGTGAAGTCAAGCTTGTCAGACTCCTCACATCTTGATTCTTCCACCATGGGTCTGCTTCTGTCCCTGCCCCTAGCGGGTGGGCTCACGTCTATCGCGACATCATGTCTTGCTGGCCTTGCGTTCTGCTTTACTTCGACAGCAGGTAAGCCATGTTCACCCTTAATTCTCAGTTTTAAGCTGATTACATCCGCAGCATCCATGTTCTTCAAATCATGCAATTGTAATTCATCGATTGCAACTCGCGTTGGATTCGCAGTATGTTGTTTAGTGGTTTGTAACCTTGCACTCAGCTGCTTACTGGTTATAAAGATTATTTTCTTGCTGAATTCTATCCTGGCATGGGTCATGAAAACGGATTTGGCTACAAGGCTCATCCAGAAATGGAGTTTTGATTATATCAAGATGGATTGCGCAGGGGAGAAGTGCTACGGCGTCCTCGCAGTATGTGCATTTTCGTTTTATTGTCTCAGATTCGTTTAATCTATGTTCTGACAGGTTCACCGCATCTGCTTTGCCCTTGCATTGTTCCATCTTATCCTGAGCTCTGCTCTTGTTGGTATCCGGGACACCCGGGATAAGCGTGCTGCTATACAAAATGGGTTAGTTTCGAATTCTAGCTATCTATGTAACCCCCGTATAACTTTATGTCTCGCTAGTTGGTGGGGTCCTAAAGCGCTTATCTGGTTGATCCTCATCAGTATCAGTTTTGTCATCCCGAATGGCTTCTTCATGTTTTGGGGCAATTATGTTGCACTGATTGGAGCAACTATCTTCATCCTTCTTGGACTGGTCCTACTCGTAGATTTTGCGCACTCGTGGTCTGAAACTTGCTTGGAGAATTGGGAGAACTCGTCATCGAATTTCTGGCAATGGGTCTTAATTGGTTCCACGGCAATGATGTATGCCTTCACCATAACTCTGACCGGACTCCTTTATGCATTCTTTGCCGGCTCGGGCTGCACCCTGAACCAGTTCTTCATCTCGTTCAATCTCGCTTTGTGTGTCATAATTACGATCATGAGTATTCACCCTGCCGTTCAAGATGCTAATCCTCGCTCCGGATTAGCCCAATCTGCCATGGTAGCAGCCTACTGTACCTACTTGATCGTCTCCGCTCTCAGCAATCATGTTCATGAAACGAAACAATGCAACCCACTGAGAGACGGCAAGAAGACCCAAAAGGCTGTGCTCTTCCTTGGTGGAGTCTTTACTTTCCTCGCCATTGCGTATTCTACTACCCGAGCTGCAACGCAAAGTCGGGCGTTGGTTGGGAGGGGAAAGAAAGGGGCCGTTCAGCTTTCGACTGATGATACAACTCACTCGGAACTTGGTTTCGTCGATACGCAGCCAAGTAGAACGGAGTCACCACGATACCAGGCGCTGCTTGCGGCCGTCGAAGCGGGGTAAGTAGTCATAACAACCTGTAGACTTAACTCATGTCAATTATATTTCAGCGCCATTCCCGCTTCAGCTCTAGATGAAGAGGACGAGGATGAGGACGATAAAGTCGTCGGAGAGTCCAGGGACGACGAAAGGACAGGTACACGGTATAACGTGAACTTCCTTGCAAAATTAATTCGCTGGCTTGTGCTAATAGTGGCTGCAGTACTCGTGGTTCCATATTATCTTCGCAATAGCAGCCATGTATGTGGCCATGCTGCTGACTGATTGGTAAAGGTTCATTTAGCTCGTCTATCATCACGGTGTTGACTTCCTCTGTCCAGGAATATCGTGTCGAAGCGACCGGTTGAGGGCCCAGTTGATCCTGACTTTGACGTTTACATTGGACGTTCTGAAGTAGCAATGTGGATGCGCGTCGTGTCTGGTTGGATTTGTATGTTTTTGTATATCTGGAGTCTTCTTGCTCCAGTCTTGTTACCCGATAGGTGAGGATGCTAATTTCTTCTTTCCTTCTTTTTCACTGACATCTGGTAAGGTTCGGAGAATATTGATGTACTTCTGTTTATTCCGTGGACGTATATTTACATACACATTGTACAACGATAATAGTCACTTTTTACCTCTTACAGAATCCGGCCCGGGCTTTTGTCTAATTGTGTTTACCGGTTCTGCCTTTACTTTAATTTCTATGAGTGTCTTTGATCTATCTACCATTATCTCAAAGTTCCACCTGCCAGAGCCACCATATCTGCTGGCTCTGACTATTTCGGTGTCTTTGTCTACTCTCTCCGAATGGCTAAACTTTCGCCCAGGCAGCGTAATCTGCAAATTCATTGCCTCCGTAACTCTCCTTGGTGCAGGGCAAAAAGCATACTCCAAATTTGATCTGCTCGGTCTAGAGTCGCTTTTGTCGCAAGAGAACCGCTTCGCTCTGTTCTTTATACCTGGGCTCACCCTGAGCTGCTTTGGAGACATCCTCCTCGTTCATCCCAAAACGAATGACGACAAAACATCGAAGCACAAAACCGAAAACGCTCACTCGCGCCTGAAATACGCCAAAATTCTCTCCTCCCTCGCTCATGTCGCGTACATCTCCGCCTTCGTCCTTTCCGTGGATGTATCTTCGAAGGAAGACTTCCGTCGCGCCGACTTCGTGATGACGATGGTTTTTGGGGCACTCTTGGCCGACTGGCTTGGACTATTCCAAAGAGAGAGGCAGTATAATTCGTGGTTCGAAATTCCAAAAGCTTTCGAATGGCCCGTGTTCTTCTATAACTCTCTCGCGATTACGATGGTGGCGACAGCGACAGCGACTGACAAGGGGTACCAACGCATTGCAGGTGCATGGTTGTTGATGCTGAGTGATTTGTTCGTAGTGTCGAATGCTTTTGGGGTGGAGGAAATAGATTCGAAGAAGAAGGATGCTTGTAAGACTCGAAGATTGGAATGGATGACAACTTCTTTTGGATGGATCTTTTATTATATTTCACAACTCTTACTGGCAGGGTGTATGTAGCGTTAGGCTCACAAATGAGACTTTTTTCCTCCTAGAACGCTTTCTCATTTAGTTGACAGTTACGCAACTACGTTTGAAAATTGATTTGTCTTCAGGTAACGTCTCTAATTTAATTCTAGTACAGTACTTAAAACAGGATGATATTATTTGAGCTTCGAGCCCCCATCCACAGGTATCACCGTTCTTAGCCATACCTTCAGGTCGTTTAGTTCTTCCGGACATGAAGTATGCGCCATCCCTCGATACACTTTGCATCTTATACCGTTGTTACTCTCGTCACCAGCGCCGAGTTCCGAAATACCGCAAGTAGTCTTCAAGTACTCGACAGATTTTGTGCATAGTTCATATCTGACCAGAGGATCGCCCGAACCATGGCCCCAGAAGATTGGGAGGGATTTGGCGTGTTGAGACGTCATCTGGAATTGCGCGGTATCAGTACCATCGGATGAGCACAGAGTCAATTCCATTAAGATACGAACACTCTTAAACTTCTTGTGGAGAGGTAGCCAGCCACTTAGCACAGCAATACCACCCAGCTTCCTCTCTGACGTTAGACCAGTCAGTAGTGACATCGCACCCCCCTGGCTGAAGCCTCCAAGGACAATCCGACTGGCGTCAATGCCACTATCAACTTCGGCGGATATCAGCTCGTTCAGTAGTCGAGAAGACTGCAGCATTCCTGATTCATCCTCCGCTGTGTTGAAGTCAAAGGACAAGATATCAAACCTATGTGAAACATAATAAGTCAAATTTTTTTAAAAAAAAAACGAGACAGTTGTACCAAGATGGCATGGCCAGACCACCGTTGGCTGTCACTGGTCTGGTTGGTCTGCACACATATGCGTTGTAGGAAGCAACGGGTGTTAGATTATGTTGTAATTAAGAAATAAGTCAGTACAACGCGGGCTTGAGTTAAAGCAAGCTTACGCATGTGGTAGTACCCATTTCACATGTTGGAGTTCAGGATTGAGCTTGAGCGTGTCAGCAACGTGCTGCCAACCATAACCGGTGTCGCCTAAACCCTTCACACGAGAACACCACGATGATCAGCATTGTTTGCCCCGCTCACGCGAACAGCAAGTACGTACATGGACAAATATGACTGTGGCGGTATGGTTCGCGATGGAAGGGACAGAAAGGACCTTTAGTGAGGTAGTAAGAACAGACATGATTGGTGGTATACGTGTAAGTCCTAAAATATGTCGATGGGTCGTCTTATCTAATAGGGAACTAAAATGCAAAATATACCTCCATTCTATAAATTTTGAGTACCGGTCGAAATATGAACTTGGAATCTGGAGGCACAAAGTTTCTGCTTCATCGAACGTAAAAGATCGAAGCAACGATTCCTTGAGCTGCTGGGCATGGACCAACTCTGAGTTGAATTAAATTTGTTCCTATTGACCTCTACACGTATTAATCGTCTGCGCCCTTCAAAATCTGATTGTTATATAAAAGAATGCAATCAATAAAGTATAGAAGGTCCAGCATGGCACTATTGAGATGCAATATAAGCTGGAGACCCACTTGAATACGGCTGAGGACAGAAAACATACGTTGACTGAACAAGGCTGTAGTCTAGACACGGTCAGACTTCCGACAATGTTTTCCTCGTCGTGTGGGCCGTGCACGCATTCTGAAATCACTTCAGAGTCCAAGGAATTGCAGTTGGACCTTCGCAGGGCTGTAGCATCGATCAACCCGGTTGTATGCAACCTCGGTTCGGAAGTCTCTAGATTCAGGAGCATGGAACTTGATTCCGTAGAAAATTTACGTAGGTGGATCATCATGCGGCATGTTAATATTCCAATTGCTGCGTGGAAGGGACTTGGCCGACAAGAACCTCGCTTAGCGTCATGAAAAGGCAGAGGGGAAGAAAGTCTACCTAAGTGAGAACCAAGGGATAGCAGACCGAGGCTTGTATTCATAAAATTGTGGGTTACAAGTCGTCCTTCAAGAAACAAGCAGGTGAACAACTTACGATAACCATCAGATTGTTGATGACGAGTAAAAGCGTTACCCTGGCATCATGAGTATTAAAAAAAATTGACGATGTTCAAGTATTAAGCTTACAAGGCGAAGTATACAATGCTCTCGTGGATCATAACATCAGAGAGCAATACCTTTGCATTGAGGGTCTTGTGTTCTGATGATAATGTTATGGCCTTGTGTATGACAAATCCGAACAATATGATTTCGAAAGAGGTAGCTGTAGATTGTGATATTAGTTAATCGGATTCTTTACTTCGCCAAGGACGTACCAGGGATCCATTGCGCCCATTGAACAGCACCATTAATCACCGGACATCCAGGCAAAGGCATATTCATGACATGAGATATCATTCTACTACGTTCCATGGTGTTGACCACCATAATGCAGATGAACATTGCGATAGAAATTCCAAAGAGAACGCCATTAAAGATCGCAATCTAACATGCGAGCTGTTTTCAATATTGAATTTTGAATTCTGGTCATGTATTCCCACCTTCCTGTTGCCGTCGAATAAGGCGTAAACCCGCACTTGCATGACAATTTCAACCACCCATAGACTTATGGCGCCAGATAGTCGTATAACAGGGTCAAGTGCGATGCAACTACGCTCAGAAGTCAAACCCAGGGATTTGTAAGGGAGTGTTGAACGAACCGCTCTTTTGTCGGCACACCACTGATAGAAAAAGAATGAATTTGAAGGACGTCGAGTATCAGGAGAAAAACAGTATAGTAACGCATCTGGGTTTATGAAGATATGAACAGACCCATAAGATAAAGGCACGACTTACAAAAAAGAATAAGTATTTTCCTAGGGAAGGCTTTGATCCCTACATTTGTATTGCAATTTGTTTCCGAACTTTTAAAATCCGACTTTGGAAAAGTACTGACCCAGAAATACTCTACCTGGTGTATATATTAGCAACACTGAACCTTACAATACCCTGGTTACTGACCTCGTCTTCAAGGGTAATAACTGAATTGAAGTATGATGAGTGGAATGCAAATAGTGATAATGTGTCCAACACCCACAATAGTCATGGAGCACCCAAGTCAGAGAGGCGACTGCGAAAGCAGGTCTTAATAATGATAATCAGGTATTACTGTGATACTCACCAACAACTTTCAATGGAATGAGGTTTGCAAGATATAATTTAATGAACACATTGGTATCCGATGAACCAATGTCCGCGCTACCAGGCGCAGTCATGGAGAGCTTGAGTCTGTGTTGATTTTTATGATGCTGACGACCTGCGCCTAAGTTGAAGGTACCCAAGCATTGCTATGTGCACATGCTATCAAACCTGGTAAGCGAGGCCTGGGAATCGAGATTATCATAGCGTTTCAGGTTTAAACATCCATCGAGTATCACGATTCACCTGTGTTTTCAAGTCTTCAATTTCCCCGATACGCGAGTCGGAAGGCCAACGAAGGTTATTGTCAAAGATAGCTTGGTGTTATAACAGCAGAATCGGTTCCGATCGGAAGAAAACATAGATCTAAGTGCTCTGAATTCTTGGTTACTATCATCGAGCAGAACGACGACGGAGACCGCATCCTCGGCCCTGGGTGGTCGCAAGATCTATAAGGTGAGGACAGTCAGCATCTGTAAGGAACGTGGAGGGAACTATCTACAGGATGTCGGCGTCTGGAGTGCTCCTAGTTGTGTGGAAGAAGTGATTACCAGCTCGTCAGCAATGGAAAAAGAAAATCAATCTGTTCACCTATCAAACGAACAGCGGCATGCGCCAATATGACCTCCAACTGACCATCGAAGTGCTTGATAAAGTCCATAATCCACACCATCTCAATGTCACCATCCGAGGTTCGATCTCCAACGAGTGAACTACCCCAAGGTTCAACCTCGGGGAAACTGGTGATGGCAATCAGAACACGATGGAGGGAACCAACGGACTAGGAAATCGAATTGGAAGTTTCAGCGACGGAAATCAGTTTAATACCACCATTCACGTCAACCCAGATGGACTGCACGAGCTCCTTTTAAGGCAATGTGAGTGGTGGCGATTTAGTGCTCGAAATGAGCCCTATGCTTGTCATAAAGGATGATTCATGTTCCAGGTGACAACGCGCCCTCAATGTTGAAACGGCACAGTTGGTGGCGAAAGTTAGGTGGTTCGTGTTAGATGGTGGTAAAAGATACGGTTCAACCGAAAAGAGGTTGGTGGAGGCTGTGAATCTCAGTTCGAGATGCAAAAGTGGATGCAGGTGGGCCCGTGTATGCATCGTAACACAAACGTAGGTTTCTCAAAGGAGACTGCCAATAGGGGGATAATGTCATCCCCAATGAGAGAAAAATAAGTGATGGATTGCAGTAGTTGTTAACATCCACATAGTGACCAACTTTCATACCAACTTTCATAATCACCCTCAGCTCTGGAGAGCAGGCATGGTCAATGCATTTGCCAGAGTCTGGTCTTACGTTCCTGAAAGGCACACAAATCCAAAAGGACACCGATTGAGCCCGTATCATACAAGTCCGAAAGCGCAGCCGCCTAGTAATGTTATTGTTTCAGAGTGGTCCTCAGACGGCGTTGATTATGGCAAGCCATTGACGTAGAGCGAAAATTGACAGGTATAAATTCAGGAAAGACAATGAAAATCTTGGCCTGGGGTCTAACTGAAGTCTGAGAGCCCAGGATGAAACCAGTCAGAGAAGGGATTTCATGAATGGTCTTACTACTGGGATTTACCCTTCTTTTTGTGTCTTGTACCAGCCTGAGAACTGGTAACAGAGGGGCGGATTGTCGGGGTTTATTGCCTTCAGAGGACCACGGACGTGGGGTTGTCCGTATCCAAAATGCGTCGAAATGAGAGCCTTCATCCCTCCAATCCCCCCCACCTTCGATGCAGCCCATTCCCCGTGAACAAGTTTCGCTTGAAGGACTGTAGCATCGCCATCAGCAAGGAGGCCGAAGAGGAAGGAGTCGGACCGACATGGAAAGACTGCAAAATGTAACAAGGGATGTCGTGAGGTAATTCGTTGGAGTTTTCCGATGTTTCCACATGATAGTTATGTACCGACGATGTTGGGGTGTTCTGCGAGTCTTGAGATGATGTCTGAATCAAGATCTTGGCCTGCAGTGACTGATGGATAATTGTAAACCATAGTTGGGATTAGAGAAGTATCCACAACCTTAAATCACAAGTTATAACAAACGGAAGAGTTTGCAAAGTAATCAAAGGTTGCCCCAGCCTCTTTGGCATCGATGTAGAGTTTCTTCGTTTCACGCGTGGACTGAGCTCCTGTTCCAGCGATAACAAAAACATTGCAGAAGTTGTTCTCATCAAGGGTTTTACTGATAGCTTGTTTGCGCTCCTCATGAGATCTGAGGAGATTTCGTTGGCAAACGCAAGACTGATTTGAGAGAAGCCTCACAGATGCTGGGCCTCTCCGGTTGAACCCACGATTCCTCGTACTAGAAAGAGATGAAGTTGAGCAGAGAATAATATACGCGTATACTGACCCGAGCAAGTCTAAGAACGTGAGTTTGAATAGCTGGGACATGAATTCCTCATTTTTGTCGAAAAACAAGATGTCGCGACATAAAATCCAGGTGGTTCCCGAGAACAGATGCATTGATCTTATTTGTAACGCCCATCACCAATCTACTTTCTCTGTCTCCGTCGTTGGTGACGTTCACCGGGGCCCGATTGTGCAATGCTCTCATCCCTCAAGCGAAGAGCGAACGCAGTCCCTAACGCCAAAAAGTCGGTTACCTATGGATTGCAACATTCGCGACGGCAAATGAAGCTCGAAGTCGGGCGGCCAGCCCACCGTCAGTTCAGCTCGACGTTCCTAACGAACGGCACTGGGCTTTCCCTTCGTCGGGGGTATAGCACCCCAACGCCAGCGATACTAAGGCATATGCATGTCAGAGTTATCTCGTATTCTTCGATTCCAAAGTTTGTTGCCCGTGCGTTTCGTGTTCCTATCGCAGGAGCAACTATCGGGGCTGGAGGATTTGGGTATGCGAATTACAAGTTTGAAGGTGCGTCGGGTTAGGTCCTTCCTCTATTTCCTTAAAGTTGTATCCCTACTATGAATAGAGATGAGGAAAACCACCAATGCCTGGATTAACACTGCTCAAGAAACCGTCACCGAAGCATTTGAAACCGCTTCAGAAGGAATAAACACAGTGGCCGCACGTTTCTCTGAACTCAAGCTCCCCGAGTTACCCTCAGTAGAAACACCGCAATTTTTGAAGGATATGTTCACTGCAAGGGAGCAAAACGACAAGCAGAAGACGGAAGATGAAAGTGGAGACTCCTCCGGTAGTCCCAATAGACCACCAAACGATAAGGCTGCGATTGCCGCACTCATAGCAGCCACTATGTCATCACCTTCAGATTCTAAACCTACCGATGCCTCATTAGATTTGCAACGGGATGGACTCATGCATTTAACGCGTAAACTTATCGAAATACGGAGTATGTTGCTCAGCATTGACCAAAGTGATGCACTCAAACTCCCAAGCATTGTCGTGATTGGAAGTCAAAGCTCAGGGAAGAGCTCAGTGTTAGAGGCTATCGTGGGTCACGAATTCCTACCTAAGTGTGTTATTTTTTCAGTATTTTCTCCACCTTACTTATCGCTGATGCAGAGGAAACAACATGGTCACTCGTCGTCCTATTGAGTTAACACTTATTCACTCACCACCGAAGGGAGGTAAACCTTCACTGGAATATGGAGAGTTTCCTGGACTTGGCCTTGGAAAAATCACAAATTTCTCTGACATTCAAAAAGTCTTGACTGACCTTAATCTCGCCGTGCCTGCCTCAGAATGCGTATCAAACGACCCCATCGATCTTAGAATCTATTCCCCCAGCGTTCCCGACCTTACCCTCATCGACCTTCCAGGCTACATCCAAATTCCGTCACTCAATCAACCAGAGACTCTGAAAGAGAATATTGCCAGTCTCTGCGAGAAATACATCCGTGAACCTAATATCATCCTAGCTGTGTGCGCAGCTGACGTCGATCTTGCAAATTCACCTGCGCTGAGAGCAAGCAGAAAGGTAGATCCTTTGGGTTTACGCACTATTGGTGTTGTCACCAAAATGGACTTGGTTACTCCTGAGGAAGGTGTGGGCATCCTATCTGGGAACAAATATCCACTTCACCTCGGATACGTCGGTGTAGTAGCCAAGTTACGGGGGAAGAAGACGAATAGGGATAATATGGCGCTTGTTGAGCAGCAGGGAGAGAATGACTATTTTTCTGCTCATCGAGAGTTTTTTGGCACCCAATCGTCGTTGATGGTTGGCACCGACACCCTCCGTCGGCGGCTGATGGAAGTTTTGGAATCATCCATGGCTTCTTCTCTCCATGGAATCACGAACGCCGTCCAGCTTGAGCTAGAGGAAACGACGTATCAGTTCAAGGTACAATATAACGATAGGCGGATAACGGCCGAGTCTTATGTCGCCGAAACAATGGATGCTCTGAAAGCACGATTCAAAGAATACACGCGACAATTCAGCCGTCCTATCATCCGAGCGAAACTCAAGAGTATGCTCGAAGATAAGGTTATGGACGTCCTTGAACAGCTTTATTGGCTTGACAAACGTTCGCCAGAGCTAGGCCAGATAGCCCAGGACCCTAAAATCAAACCGGAAGACGTTGAACCCTATTGGAGGCATAAGCTAGAAGCAGCATCGTCTCTTCTCACTAAATCTGGCGTTGGACGGGATTCGACGCTGCTTGTTGCTGACGGCCTCCGCTCCTTGATCGATTCCTTAGCGCAGGGAGAACCTTTCAACCATCATCCGCGCGCCGCTGAGCGCCTGACCCAATTCTCACACATGATCCTGCGCGACCGAATTGGTCTTACGTCCGACCAAGTCGAGAACTGCATCAAGCCATACAAGTACGACGTCGAGGTCGAACCGCGGGAGTGGGAGACAGGCAGGGAACGGGCTGTGCAGCTATCTGAGAATGAGATTGCGATGTGTGAACAGAAATTGAAGGAGATCAAGACAAAGGTTGGGGGTGGGAGGCGGTTGGTTGGGTTGGTTGGGTATGTGAAGAGTTTGGAGGAGAAACAGAAGGCGAAGGCGAAGAGGGCGGAAGAGGGTGGAGATGGGGTGGAAGTGTTGGAGACCCCAGATTCATATAGCTATCCTCCTGCGCAGCTTGTAGACGGTTGGTTTTTTTTTTGATTCTGTATCATTTCCGTTGACACTCCTATTTATAGCACGGTACGCCATGATGTATAGCGATCGTCTGAGCATCCTTAAACTCCGAATCATGGCCCTCAAGTCGAAAAGATGTCGTGCCGGTCCTCATAATGAGGTTTTCTGTCCCGAGGCATTCTTGAACGTCGTTGCGGACAAGTTGACCTACACTGCGGCAATGTTCATTAATATCGAGCTTCTTGATCAGTTCTTCTACCAGGTAATTCATCCTTTTTTCTGTTTCCACGAATGTTCATTCACTGTGGCCGTTTTTTGGGGGGGTTAAAAAAAGTTCCCTCGCGAAATTGATTCACGATTGCTGTACGATTTGGACCGTAAAGAAATTGTAGAGTTCGCACGAGAGAACCCCATAGTCCGCCGTCACCTTGACCTTCAAGAACGAAAAGATAAGCTCGAAGAGGTCATGAAGCAACTCAATAGCTTGTCGACCCTTCGCGCGGATCCACAACCCGCCCCTCGTCGGAACCGAGGTCTTTTTGGGAGTGTTTTCTAAAAACTTTCATTGTCCTTTTTTACTTCATTGGTTGCTACCTCATAACCATGGATTCTTTGGTTCAACAAATATATTGCCCACCTCCCTTTAGAATTATGTACACTCCCCTCACTCATTACTGTAATGTCACATTATCATCCACTGTGTTCGGATCTCTGCCCGCGGGGAACCATAGCTTACAAAAAAAAGTTGCTGAGAGAAAGAACAGATCAAGCGGATTTTACATTCCCTCAATACACATTATTCAAAAAGTTCCATTTCTGGGCACGCACCGGGCGCTTGTTCCGATTTCGGAAGCAATAACGAAACGGTCACATGATTTTATCTCGATTTGTGATTTTCTTCAGACGAGTGCTCTCTTCTTACTACTTACAACGTCCTTTGTCGTTCGGCACCCCAAAGGCTAAAAGCTCGATCCTTTCTTTAAAAAACTTTCTTATTTTCCGTGCCAGCTGTTCTGCTTTATGTAAACCCCTGACCTTGTGACTCGATTTCTGACTCATTGACATCGGGTTTTAATTTTTTTCGCTTTCTCAACCAGCATACCTCCAGTTCTTCTTTTGTCGTTGTGAATCTTTTTCATTAGCATGCCTCGTTTTGACCATCTGGACACCTAAAGGAATATTCATCTGCTCCTCATACTTATGGCGTGTGAGAGGCTCTCAGAAAACTCTGCCCTATTTTTTATTTATGAAAAACTCTATGATTATTTCAATTTGAACAATCAAAGGTATGCGTTGTTACGGTATCGCGTTTCAACTGAATTGACGATTTGGGTTTAGATTTCTTCACGATGAATACGTCGCTCAACGTTCCACTTCAAGGTTTCAAGCATGCAACTCTAAGTAGGAGCGTACATATCATTGCCGACCGTCTTGTTTCAAAAACAGGAACACGATTGATATAGGGTAAAATAATATATACAGGTACAGTGACTTACACATCCGTAATCTTGTATTTGCTGACCATAGCAACAGAAGAAGCAAAAGGAACGAATAAAATACACAAAAAGATTAAACGAATCTGATGTTATAATCGGAATAAGACGATGTGCGGTTAGCCAGAATAACTGAAATGAATAAGGAAAAAGAAAACGAGGAATCTGGGATCAACGGTCAGGCTTTTATAATGCAGTTGGCTTTGAATTTACTTACCCTTCAAGCCGGATAGACTCAGTATCCCTTTAACCCCAAACTACGAGCGCCTAATCCTATACTCCCTTCCCAGCCTTTGAAGCGCTCAGTTGGTGTTTCAAGATCGATGCTGTATTCATCCTCATCACTGGTATACATCCGTCCTATTCCAGTTGACCGAGCCCAAACAGATGTATAAAGTATACGCTTCTTCTTACGGTTCAAGAAGAACCAGTGTGATGACCACAACAACGCTCCTCTGCGTTTGAGCCTCAAAAAACTCCGAGAAAGGGGCGAGACGTCCAGTTCGTCCATTACCGACCGATTGATAGCAGCGCGGGGAGTGGGCGGAGGGATCCTTATGCCGTTCGCGTAAGCTCTGGGTCTGATTTCGTCGATATCGTAGTTATCAAATTCGAATGGGGCGTCCTCGTCACTGGAGGAGGCTTCGTCGGCGATGGAAGCGACGTCATCTTCATCGTCAGAGAAGTCGTTTGAGTGTGGGTCGGCATCGATTTCGGGGGTGTAGGAGAAGACTTCGCATTCAGACAGACCGATTACATCGTCGATAAGGCGGAATAGAGTAGGATGAGTGCCTGAGACAATAGGAGGTGGAGCGAGTGGGCTTGGGATTTTCCTTTCGAAAGGTGAGCTTGCGCTTGGTTCTGTAGATGGAAAGAAATTGGGAAAGGTAGGCGGGTAGGAAGAATATGACCTTGGGGCGGTCGTGCCGGCACGGTGAGGAGATATCAATGTGTTGCTAAGTGCATTGAGAATGTTGGCGCCATCACTCTCTTTGACATAATGGGACGGGCGGACGTCTGAAAAGTCGTGGTCTGGGTAAGCAACATTGAGAGTGGCGATGAGGAGATAGAGTGTCTTTCGAGAAGCATGTTTGTCAATAGGGCCGAATGGTGTCATCTCTGCTTCGCGGTCGAGGGCGAGCCATGAGGGTAGGGGAGGAGAGTTCGAAAGGTCGTCTTGATAGGCGGTCTCGAGAGTCTTGAAGAGTTTCTTGTCGCGTTTGATGTTCTTACAGCTGTAGGCCTCCATTCGAGTGTGAACTGAACATTCGGGGCCCTCGTGGGTAAGTGATTGTGCTAGCGCAGAGAGCGCCGGTATTTCGATGTATTTCATAGTCCTCGTAGTGTCCTGGACTTTGAAGAAACAGTGGCGCGTGGGTTCCCGGTCAGAGAGGAGGTTGCATAACAAGTCGCACTTCATTGCCATATACGGTTTCCCAAGTGCGTATATAATCACATGTCTCGGCTCGGGTGCAACATCTTTAGTTCTTGAACTTTCAATCCTTTGCTAATATCTATCTATCTACATGGCAGACGACATCAAAGCTCCTGGTTTCAAGGTAGGAATACTCCTATATCTCAAATACAGGTTCAGAAGTTGTTCTCTAGTCTTCCGATCTTATTGCCAACCTGCACACTGTATTTTCCAACAACTCTGACGCTGAGAACCAATCCCAAATAAAAAAAGTCAGTTCTACATTCGCACGAGAACTATTCAATCGCAACTCCTAAATTCACAGACTAACGGTATCTTCGAACTCGAAGTCACGAACGACGCCAAGGAGAAGGTGTTGTGGACCATCGACCTAAAAAAGTCTGGGACCGTTTACAAGGGCAAGGCACAACCCAAGGCAGACGTCACTATTATCCTTTCTGATAGTACGCTTGTTGATCTTGCGGATGGAAAGGTAAAACAAAAATTGGGCCGCCGTCCGTCATATCTGTCGTGTGAATCCATTGCTGATACTTGGGCTTAGATTACTGGTCAAAAAGCCTTTATGACGGGCAAGCTGAAGACTAAGGGCAATATGATGCTCGCTACCAAGCTAGACACCGTCTTAAAGGTATGTTTTCTTGCCATTAGTGTTCCACCTTATTCATGTTACTTGTGATGATAGGGTGCCAAAGCGAAACTGTAGGAATGTACACACCATACCTGTATTGCGGTATTATATGTGCATACCCACGTTTTCTGAGGCCCATTGCAACTACTTGTCCGTTTAATGCACAAGGCCATTGGTTTTCCTCATGTTATAACTTCAAAGAAAGAGAGAAATCAAAGGGATGTAATTCACTATCCAAGCGCCCTAATGCCCTGCGATAGGCATGCGAAACGCGCGAACAACGAACTTTGCAATCGAAGAATATGATAGCCCTGACATACAAATGCCTCAGCATCATTGGGAAAGCCCATTGCCGATTGTCGAGGCCAGCAAGTTGATTTGCCAGCGCGAAAGTTTTGATTCATAGGTGACTGACTTTTTGCCGAGTGCTTGACAAAGGAGACCATTGTTGGTGCAACTACAACGGAAACAGAGAAGATGTCATCTGTTCCTCCCCTTCCGGATTCCGACGCTCAACTACATGTGGATAAACCAATACCTTGTGATTCTTTATATTACTCCTATTACTTGTATATAAGGACCCGTAATTACCCCTTAGTTACCAATAAACTAGTATTCTTGTGTGACTACCAGTGTGACGGCGACGTGACACGCCTTCCAGGCCTGAGACTGAGGTAACAATCATAATCATCAGCAACTTGTCCTAGCCTTATAAGAAATATATGTGAGACAGAGGTATAGGACTTACACATCTGCCAATAAACCAAAAGGCGGTTGTTCAGCTTATGGCGCACCGGAAATGGACGCTTCTGTTTGGCCTTTACAGCCCGATCAAATGGAATAGGACGGACATATACCAGTGATAAGGATGAATACAGCATGGTGCCAATCTCGAATCTCCAACTGGACATTTCAAAGGTTGGGAGGGAGTATAATATTAGGCACTCATAGAAATCCTAAAAGCAGCTCGATGGGATCAAAACTGTAAACAAAGACAAATAGGAAATGCTCCAAAATTTGAACTCAGGCTTCTCGGGGATGTGTTGCACAAGTGTTGCATAGCATCGACATGAAATAAAATAATTGACATTTTACTGTGTCATACTTTCTCTGATGCAAACTACTGTGTACTAGTACTTGTTATAGACAATACTGCAATATTCTTTTGCTACACCTATTACCTTTATATAATATATAGATCTCTCACCACTTAAGTACAAGTTGCCGTCGAGTTGCTTATGCAACATCCCCGAGAAGCCCGAGTTCAAATATTTGGCAGTCGCTCGAAAGCATTTCCTATTTGTCTACTGTTTTGATCTCATCCGAAAGGGGCCGCTTTTAGGAGCCTGGATACTATGTACCCGGTGAGTCTGTACGGCGTGAAGGAAAGTACCTTTTAAACGCAGGCTTCTCGTCTTCCTTATTGGGTCCAGCGCTACGTATGGTCAGCAAATACATACTACGAAATTACGGGCGTGTGAATCACCGTTCTAAACGATTTAAAAGATCTCCCCTGGTCGTTGAGAGCGCCCTCTGACCGCTCACTGACGCATGCATGACATCTGAGGAGCAGATAAATATTCATCTTAGACTGCGTGAAGGCCGAAATAGTTGATCGTAACACATTTACTGGTCAAAAACGCATATTGATTAGCAAGATCCCAACAACAAAAAGAGGCGCGAATATTCACGGAGGATGATAAGGAGATATCGAACTGGATACTGTCATGAGATTTTGATTTCTGAATTTGAAATCGGCGCAGCAAGGAGCTCCTGAACCTCGAGATGCGTGACAACATCAAACTTTTGGAATTGTTGATCATGAATTGCAATTGAGAATCAAGTGCCTGTGAGCAGATTTCTACCACTAATGTCATAAAATTCTTGACCTTTTGCAAAAAGTGCCAGAAGATCATCGAGCCGGTTTTGACAGGTTTCAGTGTCTAAACTTTCTCCTAATCGTGATTTGGCTGGAATACTCCAGCAACCAGTTTCATAAAAAAAAGACAATTTTCTACTTAAGACTACACAGCTCTTTGTATGTTTGAAGGTTTTACAAGTTTTGACGAAACCTTCAAAAAAACTCAGTCGTGAATTTCCTGATGGAGAAAAACGGATATTGCTTTATCCTCAACCACGGCATGGTTCATGAGGGCACCGGACGCCGGGTACAGTCATGAAACTTTAGTTGAGCTTCAGCCGTTGCTGGTAGATAAGCTGTGTACCATTTTTTTGGGTTGCTGTCTACTGTAAAATGTGAATCAATCTCTGTGACTTTTGCATGGGAACCCTCCATTCCAACATACGCACATTCTGGTAATGCTCCTGGCAGCGATGAGGCTCCACCTCCAGGCGGCTCTTGATTCGACCGTATTATGGAGAAGAAAATTTTACAGGAACGCGAGTGTTCTGTCGATGACAGAAAATCCGAAATGAATTCCAAGTAGTGCCTCGTCTTGCTGATATTAATAATAGCACGATGTGCCAGGCTTAATTGACAGTTCTTCCCGTTCACCACCTTCGCGGGATGAAGTCATGTGTGTGCCCATAGCCATATGAGCACTCTGTTCATGTCAAACCTAAAAATCGACCAGCTGTTGTGACGTTCAGCAGGGATTAGTCAAGTGATCAAATGACCTCTGCAATAGAAAAGTGTTCCTGTTGGTATTTGTGAGACAGTATTCTTCAAGACGCTTTCCTTCTCTTTGCTGAAGGGAAATCACAGACTTCTCTGCTGTTGCATTATATCGCGCTGGGACATGAATACTGAGTACTCAGAGGGGCAGTCGTCCATAATCTGTAACCACATGGAATGCTCGTAAAGATTTGAATAGGATAGCCTTGACTGTCACAGACGTCTGTCAGAAATGGCGGAAGAAAACGGGACATGTAGTAGAATGATAAGGACATAACCCTTAGGGTTCGGTAATGGACGTAGGGGGATACAAGCGCCTCAAATGTCGATATTTCCGCAACGAATACAAAGCCAGAGTTTCTAATCGTGTGCACGTTAGGATCGAATGATTTCTGAACTCAACCAAGTGGAATTTGCCATACCATTCTTTATGTATTCGCCTAATTTCATTGCGTTCTCAATGTCAACCCGATTGGTAAGACACTTATTTTCTGGTGAATCAAGTGAGTACACGAGTGGAAGACCGGTTTGGCGATCTGACTTTCAAATAACCTTCGAAGTCTTCCGTGAAAATCGTACCTGGATTAAACGGAATATAGATTAGTGCCGACAAATGACAGGAGGAAATGATTCACGATGGGTCTGGATAGTCACGACCGAGCCTTTGCAATTCTTTGTAAAGCGCCAATGCACGTAGTCGTGTGGTAGGAGCCATACCCGTCTTGGGGTTTAGATAAAAGAGAGAGGGTATAACATTTAGACAAATCGTGTGAAATTACACGTGATATATGCACATGGCATTCAATTTGGCCGTGTGGCTGCAACAGGTTTGTCAGTTGCCATTTATGGAAATTCTCAGCAACATGGGTGGTTTCCGGTATGTGATTGGTTGAAAGAACCTAAACGTTGTTGGCACTATGCTATGTTTGATAACTATTTAATGCAGCTCCTGACCATGTTCTGTCGTCCTTTAAGTGCCCATATATTTTGCACTCTGATCCTCTCCGTCTCTCTCAGCAATGGCATACCAGGAGAAAGACAACAGCATCGAATCTCAGGAAAAGCCTGTCAATAATGTTGCATACACTTTGGACGAGCGCCGTCGTGCGGCCTTGGCAGAGGTCGATAACGCCAAATTTTCGTAAGTCCTTCATTTCCTCATATTTGCCAAGCTCATTTTTTTCAGCTGGTTCCATGCCAAGGTATGCTTGGTTGCTGGGGTCGGTTTCTTCACCGATGCGTAAGTCTTTCTAAGTTGATCTCAGATCTCCTCTCTTATCTTGTCTCTGTTTAGCTATGATATCTTTGCCATTAACATCGCCTCAACTATGTTGGGCTATGTCTATGGTAAAGGCCAGAAGCTGAACAAGACCCAAGACCTGGGAGTCAAAGTCGCAACCCCCGTCGGTACTCTCGTCGGTCAGGTCCTCTTTGGTTTTTTGGCTGATCTCGTCGGTCGTAAGCGGATGTGTAAGTCTTTCACCCTCCTCCATGTCATCTGTATCTCACTCATCTTTTCAGATGGTGTCGAGTTGATGATTATGATTGTCGCTACCTTCGGCCAAGCCGTCTCAGGCAATGCTCCTGCCGTGCATATTCTTGGTGTCCTTATTGTCTGGCGTTTTATCGTCAGTATCCCCTAAAAATACTAGTCATCTTGTTTCTAATCCTCGTGTAGATGGGCGTTGGAATCGGTGGCGATTATCCTCTATCAGCCGTCATTTCATCGGAATTCGCTTCTACGAAAATTCGCGGTCGCATGATGACGGCTGTCTTTGCTGCCCAAGGCTGGGGCAACTTTGGTAAGTCCACATATTCTCTGTAAAAAAAAGGGCAAATGTTAATCCTTTCTCCAGCCGCTGCTCTTGTCGCTTTCATAATCACTGCCGGATACAAAAATGCGATCCTTAAATCTTCTGTAACCAACCTCACCCCCGTCGATTACATGTGGCGTCTGCTCATCGGTCTCGGCTGCGTTCCCGGATGCATCGCTCTCTATTTCCGTCTCACTATCCCAGAAACCCCTCGGTTTACCATGGATATCGAGCGCAACATCGATCAGGCTACCCACGATATCAAGGGAGTCCTGGAACGCACCAAATCGAATGTTGAAGCATATGAGCACGTCCAACGCATCGACGCTCCCAAGGCCAGCTGGGCCGACTTCAGGAATTATGTTAGCCAACCCAAGAACTTCAAGATCCTCTTTGGAACTGCTTACTCTTGGTTCGCTCTCGACGTAAGCTTATCTTCGCTTGTGGGAATCTCCTTTTCCTCAAAACCTTTTAGGTTGCCTATTACGGTCTTGGTCTTAACTCCGGCATCATCCTTCAAGCCATTGGTTTCGGTAGCCCTTCCACCAAGGGTACCCAGGCCGTTTACGACAACTTGAAAAATATTTGTGTTGGTAACTTGATCTTGTCCGTTGCAGGATTGATCCCCGGCTACTGGGTTACTTTCCTTTTCGTTGACTCCTGGGGTCGCAAGCCCATCCAACTTATGGGCTTCATCATCCTCACCATTCTTTTCATCATCATGGGTGAGTTCCACAACGTGTCATCTCATATCCTGACCAGACTTAACCCTTTTTCTTCTACTCTCAAGGTTTCGCCTACGACAAACTCATTGCTTCCAGTTCAGGGACCAAAGCATTTGTATTCCTCTACTGCCTGACCAACTTCTTCCAAAACTTTGGACCCAACACCACCACTTTCATCATCCCAGGAGAGATCTTCCCCACCCGATATCGCTCCACCGCGCACGGTATCTCCGCCGGCAGCGGCAAACTGGGCGCAATCATCGCCCAGGTCGGGTTCAGTCAGCTCAAGGATATCGGTGGGACTGGCAAGTTCGTGAAGCACATCCTGCAGATTTTTGCCTTTTTCATGTTGACGGGCATTTTCTCGACACTGCTTCTACCCGAGACGAAAGGCAAGTCCCTTGAAGACCTTTCTCACGAAGAACAGGAAGGGTTCGTTCGGGGCTCTGCAAATAGGACGAGGACTGTTCTTTAATTTTTTTAACGGACGAACCGACCGCTGCCCAAGGGTTCCAATTTTTCTATCAATGTTTGGCCCATATATCCTGTTTCTGTACTAGTCAAAATAATCACACCTGTGTCTTTTTCGACGTGTTGTCGGTTATATCAAGAATAGAGAACCAGTCATTACATGTGTAATCCTATACTTTGAAATAAATTGGATCTGTACTCGGGACCAACAACTAACAATGCTCAACAATCTGTCTATATATGAATACATTCCCGAATAAACCATATATATTCCCTATCTATTCCATCACAAGAATTGTTTTATCGACGCCACAACATATGGTTCACTGACAAACATAATAATGTCAATGTGATTTAACTTTCCATCTCCACATCAGGTAGATCCGGCCCAGCAGCTTCCTTCTCAGCAGCCACCCTCGAATATTTTGCTCTCAACAACTTCACCGCATCCTTGAAGTACACGTCACTTCCAGTGGGAACAGAAGCAGCCGCAGCCGCCTTATGGTTTGGGATCATCGTCATTATCGTGCTAGATTCCAAAGCCGTATTGAGTAGTTCCAAGATGTGGGCATTGATAGGATCTATACTGAGCGCCTTTCGTATTTATGGTGAAACAAAAGTTCAAAACGGTGTTAGTCGAGAATTTTTTCTTTTTGTAGAAACCACTTCACCTCATGATACTTAACAATGGCTTTGTCAAGATCACCCAAAAGGTGATATACAATGCCAAGAAAACCCAGCGCGATGGCGTTACGGGGATCAAGTTCCAACACTTTGAGATAAGTGACTCGTGCTTCTTCATGTCTTCTGTGAACAAACAACGGATGATGATACATGCGGAACCAGATTTTTTTATAGAAACTACCCACTTGAGCTTTCGGAAACATGTTCCTAAATTGAGATATGTTGTCGCCCATGCTTTCTGTGAACTCTGTGTCACTTGAGCTAGTTCAATCGCCGTCTGGAAAAGCTCCGCCGCTTTCTCGAAGCTATAAACGGAGAATGAACAAGGTCAAAAGAGTACACAAAAGAATTTCCTACAAGGTACAACTCACTCTCCATGATTATACGCCATCACCGCTCGTTCGTTGATCAGCAGAGGGTCACCATCACACATGGTGTATGCAGCATCAAGTGCTTCGTCTGCAAGTCGGTAATTCGACAACAATATGTGTTCCATGCCAACGAACATCAGAGGGAGATGTGACCTGTAGAGCATTTTTTCATCAACGGCCTTTTTTTTTTGACTCGCGAAGCGAGAAACGTTGGCACTCCACCTTGGCCACTTCCACTCACCCTGTAAACATCCTCGCACACGTCGAGTAGGCAGTAACGGCGTGATCGTGCTCCCCTTCGAGAGCGAACGTGTGTCCAAAGGCCACCCATGCAGGTCCAAATCGTGGGTCCATCAACGACGTTTTACTGTCCAAAATGCAAACGTTGGATTTTTCGTCGGTTGATAACTATACACATGGGCAACAACACCCCTACTCACCTGAAATACTGTCGAGCCTGCGCCCACTTTTGCCCGCTCAGGTACCAGACTCCGACCGCATACCAACTTATCGGATTTTCGGGTTCGCGATCCACCATTTCATGTGCCAATATAAAAAGTTTTGAGTGGAGATGAGATAGATGATACATGCACGCTATATGCAAAGGCATCGTTTGATTGTGGATTTGAACAAGGCCCAGAATCCTACGTGAGTTATGTATTAAAAAACACGAACACGCGCAAAAAAAAGACAGCCCGCTGGTTAGGCAATCGCGAAACGAACCTGGACGTTATTGTGAAGCAATCTGCGAATCGGAAGTTGGCGTACAAAGAATCGGCAAAGCTGAACAGCACGTCGGGATTGTCACCGAGGCCATACTCTTCCACAAGTCGCTGTCGAGTCAAGGCGTGCTCCGTAGCATGCTTGTATTTTCTGAGACGGGCAGTGTAGATCAATTGAACGAACTGAGCATCTTGAGGGGTCTGAGAGGAGTACGCCAGGCCTTGGATAAATTCCCATTCTGAAGGCGTCCAGAAAAAAAATGAGATAACATTCTTGTCAGAATCCCAAGCTTACCTTCTTCTGGAGTCATCATTTCACCTGACATTAGTTGCTCAAAAGATTCGTAGCATTTGACATCGAGAGCCAGGGCTTCCATGAAACACTGCTTTGCTTGGTCTCCCCGGTTGAGTTTAAGCATGAGAATACCTCTCAAATGACACATAGATGCTTCCACCTAAGATAATTGGTTTCAAAAGATCGAGTTGGAAAAAGTAGCAGCTTACTTTAATGCCTGCATCATGACTCGGAACTGCAGAACCCTCATGGGCTAAAGACATTTAACTTTACTATTTGTCTGAGGGTATTACAGAAAACGCACCTGTCCTCTGAAAAGGGTTCGAGTCTCCAAGCATTTCCATTGCATCATCCCATTTTCCTTGTCTGACCTACAATGTATATAAAGTGAAATAACGGAGTCGACGAGAGAAAAGGGACATACTTGACATAATGCAGCGAGATATCTACACGCCACGCTCATATCCACCAGACGTGATACACGGTCTTGCATTTCCTCTGGTAGCTCTATCATCCCTCCAGGACCCATGGGCAACCGAGGCATAGAGAGCATTAACTGCGAAGCATCATACTCTCGTCCCTTTCCCTTCGAAGAATGAGGGTGTCCATTCAAGACCGGTGATGGAGAGACTGGACGTTTGGGTGGTGAAGTTGGAAACGGTCGAGTTAGCAACCTCTCCGCACGAGAATATTGATGGGTCATGAAATAAGTCTGTGCCAGCCAAAACGCATCGTTTGCATCGTCTAGAGTGTGTGGATTGATGAGATTCGGTGGAGGAATTTAACGCAGAACTTTTACTTGTCCAGCTCAAAACTTTGTCTCCCCAAAAACATGCAGTATCATAGAGATGTTGCATCAACGCGTCGTGCCGCCACAATCTCATCCGGTCGACCATCCCCCACTCGTATTCGCTCTCATCATCTGCATCTTCCTCCGAGTCCTGGAATACGTCCGTGGTATCGTTTGCAAGCGGATGAGGGTGGCGAGTGGTACTCGACTTCCCTCTTCTATGTCTTCGTGGAGATCTTAGAGGTGAGGTGAGCAAAACAGAACGGTTAGGATCCAAGGCGGAGTTGGGGTTGGATATTGTGCTAGAATTGCCGCCAATATACGAGTCGACCAGGTGTTGTGGTCCAAAGGAGAATGTAGAACCGATAGAAGCTCGAGAACGGGAACTAGACGGAGAGGGTAGACGTGGCATTGGAAACCCAAGTGCAAAGGGATTTGAAGGTGGAGGTGTAGAGGCCATCGTTCACGACAAAGGCGTTTAATCAGAGTTGGAGACGAGTTCGACGCTGTGACTACAACACAACAAACATACTTTTTTTATCGTATCATGTAGCAAGTAAGTACAGCTCGTAAAATTTACATTGGAAGCCAGATGACCAGACCGAAAGTTCAAACGCTTGTTGTTGTTCATAGGTCCTTGACCATGAATCAGCTATTCGTGAGGCCCTGGAGTGCGGTTGGCAGAATGTTGTTCAACGAGATTGTTCAGAGAGTTCCTTCTCTATGGTCGAAATTTTAGGCTTATATTCTTTCTTGCTTTTCTTCAATTCCGATCGTCGATGTAACATGTTATGTGTCGTTGCAAAATCATAAGGCTCTCCAGCCAAGTTGTTACATGTCAGTTCTATCTCTTTCTGTGTATTCCAAACTATACTTCCCACAATAAGACTTGGAAAGTTGATCTGTGCGGTATTCATCGTACTTGAACCCACTGTTGCCTGTGACAGAGACGACAAAGGTCATCGCACAATGCGTGTCGTTCTGGACCGTTGACTCACGGCACTGGATTAGCCAAATCTAAGGCAAAAATTTAGGTCAAAACGGTTCTTCTTTTTAGCCTGAGTTGAAAGGAAGTAAATTGCCAATGTCTCATTCTGAGATTGATTCCAATTTGCGTAACCTACGGCAACTATCGTCTCGCCCACTAGAGTTTATTCGTCAATCAGCAGTCAGATGCTTTGTGACGCTATCATGCGAGGGTTAAGAGTCAAGAGATCTGCCAAACTAAATTTTATATTCAGACCTAGTGAAGGCTCGGCGCCGATGCTTTGCTTGCAGTTAAACCTGGTGTCAAAATAAGACTTCTTTCAAAGGGGAATCTCTGGTTAAACGCACATATTGGTCAATGCTTGACCTCCAGTTTATCGCAAGATTAGAACTTTGTAACTGCGCTTCACCGAAATCATCAAACTTCTGTCGCCTATCAGTTATGGTCTGAGTCCACTTAAGATTTGAGTGATCTGCCTGCAAAACATCAAAAGAACACCCACATGTAGCATTCTTCAGTCAATCTCTCTTGTATTTCCACCTCTGTCCTGGTTTAACTTGGAAACCCCCAGGCATAACCTCTGCAAGGGCAAGACAGCGAAGTGGCTCTCCAAAATTGGGCAGCGGGTCTCTCTTTCTTGGATTCTCTCAGCCTTTTCCTTCTTTGTCTTCTTGATGATTTCGGTGCATTAGGCTGCATGGTTTCAATGTCCACGACGGGACTTATTTTAGCTTTTGGTTGAGCTTGTGGGTGCATTACTGATAGATCGGAAACGTAAGGATAACAAGAGAGTTCCGTTGGAGGAACTGGGGGACGGGTTTTTCGTTGTTTTTGAAGAGACGTGAGTATCAATGAGGGAGGTGCTGGGTTTGGGATCGCAGCTCGCGCGTATATAAGGCTCCCACCGCGTCTTTGAAACTTATATTTCGGGTTAGAATAATTAGCATTCTGTTGAGAGGCAAAATAGAGTTTCGCCTCTCTGAGAACAGTCGTTCCATCTATAGCAGAGGATTCCGAGAGCGTCCGTCGAAGAAGGGCCTGTTCTTCATTGTCTTCTACGTCAGGTTCACGTGTTCTACGAATTTGATGAACTTATACACGACCAGAGAGATAGGAAATGGACTTACACGGGAGCAGGTGGTGGCGGCGCAATAAGAGCGAGCGGCAAAGGGGGCAGAGAAGATGATACAAGACGGAAAACTAAATACAGCGCATTCTTACTGATTTTTTTTAAATAGCCCAGTCTCATAGATATACGCACGAATAGTGCCCTCTAAAATTGATTTATTCGCCTCCAGCTTTCTACGCTTCCTGTTTGATGATTGCGAAGGACCATCATCTGCAAAATACCTCCTGGAAGGAAGCGTCTGCTCAAACAGGCACTGTAAATAACTCGAGTCATCAACAGTTCTTGTAGTCTCGCCCTCGGCGTATAAATCTGCGCGAGAAACAATTTCGAAACGTTGAGGAAGTAGATGTGGATTGGTATAGCGTGGTATCATCAAGGATGTTGTGATTTGTTGATCGACAATATTTTCTTCGGTTCAATTCTTCCTCATCGTTTGAAGTCGGCAGATAAGATGGCACCTACCCCTTTCAAGAGAATAAAAAAGTCTGCAGAGAAACCAACTGTAAAATCAAAGGGTAACTCCGTTGCAGCACCTCTTTCTCTCGAGTCTTCTTCGAAACCCTCAAAATTGCTAAAGCGTAAAAATGATGATGGCGACCTATCTTCAGAGGAACCAGCGAAGGTCTCTAAAAAGGTCAAAAATTCCATTTTTACTTCCAAAGGACCCGCAAAAGCGTCAAAAACCCCTGCCGATACCGGCGATGGGGTTACTCCACCAAATAAACTGAAGGGAGACAGAAAGAAGCCCAACGAGAAGAAAGAAACGTTGTTCAATATTAAATCTGCTCCTTCCGATCCTGCACCTCCACTTGGCTTGAAGGTGGACAATAAAAAGCCAAAGGTGAATGTTCCAACATCAATTTCCCGACCGATAATGCGCCAGACAGCCCCTTCCTCGAAACAAAAGCCCTCCAAAATACCCAAGGAATCTACACCAGATTCCGAAATTTTCGACGAGGATGACAAGGAAGAGAAGAATAGCAGTGAGGAAGGTAGAGACGAAGAGTCTGAAGAGGAGAATGGATTTCTGCAAGGATTCTCAACAGACGAAGACTCATCTGATGAAGACCAAGAGCCTTCGAATTTTGACATGGGCAAGCTACCCACAATCGCTAAGGATGATGAAACAGTAAAACGGAAGTTGGAGAAGGCCAAACGACAACCTGTAAGTTTCAATCTTTTCCTTTTATTTCTCGCTCGAATAGGTATTTAGACGGAAGATCGAGGCGTGCTGTTTATCGGAAGACTACCACATGGGTTCTATGAAGACCAACTCAAAGCTTACTTTTCGCAATTTGGGAATGTTACCCGTTTGCGTGTGTCTCGCAACAAAAAGGTTTGTTGATTTATGGATAGTGACAAGGATTTCATCTTAATCATCCTTTTAACTCAGACTGGGAAGTCCAAGCATTATGCTTTCATCGAATTTGATTCTTCTACCGTGGCCAAAATTGTCGCCGAGACTATGGACAACTACCTCATCATGGGACATATCCTTCGCTGCAAGGTTATTCCAAAGGAAGAGGTGCATCCTGGACTATGGGTCGGTGCCAATAGAAAATGGAGAGTGGTGCCGCGTGATAGGGTGGTTCGCGTACAGCACAACAAGGTTTGTCAATTATGTGTTCTTTGGTGCAAACATCTACTCAATGTCTTTTTAGTCCCGGTCAGAGGGAGAACAAAAGCGTGCCACGAAACGCCTTCTGCGACGACAGGCGCAACGGAAACGCAAGCTTGCCGAAATGGGGATTGACTACGATATTGACGTGGCCGGCTATGTTAGCTTCTCACTCTCTTCACATCAACGCGGGTGCTGATTTTATTTGCTCAGAGAAAGGCAGAAGTCTAAACATTGCTGTAGATAATCTTGCAAGTTTGGGACTGCTTATTCGTCACTTTTGAACTGTGGTGCTTGGTTTCTATGCGAAAGGAGGTTGGTGAGCAACCCGCTCGTGGATGGCCGGTCTGTTCAACTTTTGCATGGACAATTGTCATTTGTTCCACGTTTACTTTCCCTTACTTTGTTTTCCTCAACACGTTGTCGACCATGTGCTGTTAATTAAACAACCGGTCCGTTCCAAACACGAACGCGGCCTAACAACGTGAAAAGGCCGAGGCAAACTCTCATTAGACGAAACGACGAAGCATAAACAGTAAGAAAATATCATAGGACAATCTCACAATATAAAGGCTTTTCAGAACCCGATACCTGACAGATCGGGAATAGCATTTATTGCACATTCCGAGTCAGTCAAATGGATTACATCAGCACGGGTAAAGTACAAAAGTGAATGTGATAACGCTCCATCGATCTCTCACTCATCCCGTATAGAGATTGTATAGAGAAATATGCCGAAGGTGGGACTGAACCTAGCCTTTTTTCTGTTCAACTTTGACTCACTCCCTTGCAGAATAAAGGAAAAGTATGAGCAATATCTTGGTTCTCAAAAAATACTAGCAACTCACTATCATCAACAGGGTGGAAAGAACAGAAGGCGTGGAAAAAATGAAAACGAAGACGACAAACGCGAGCTTGTTTTCCGTGAGGATGGTCAGGAATATGCCCAAGTTATCAAAATGCTCGGAAACGGACGTCTGGAGGCCATGTGCTTCGATGGGGAGAAGCGCTTGGCTCACATTAGAGGAAAGATGCGGAAAAAGGTGCGCCCGCTTTTCATCGTAGTCATTCTCTTGATCCGTTGTTCATCTGGGGGACTTCTTGTCTGCTTTAGGTCTGGATTAATCAGGGGGACATCGTCCTTTTGTCTCTGCGTGATTTCCAGGACGATAAGGCAGATGTTATCGTTAAATACACTGCAGACGAAGCCCGTAGTTGTAAGCTTCCACATTTACCTTGTCTTTTATTTCTCATCCGTAACGTTTATTAGTGAAAGCTTACAAAGAGCTCCCCGAAAACGCCAAGATTAACGAGACGGACACTTTCGGCGAAGAAGATGGAGAGTGCACGTTTGAGTTCGGAGAAGAAGGAGAAGTTGATATTGACGACATCTAATGGACAACCGACGATCTTTCATGACACCAATAATGGGCGTATGTCATCAATTCCAATAGTTTTTTTCTGTCTTATATTGTTTTGTATACTTATTTGATGCCTATATCATTCTGTATACAAGGAGCTGAAGATTTTGTTTCTCCCTTCATAGATCATGTTACCCAAGGATTATGTAGTGTGCGGTAATTCATCTAGAAAATTGACATCACCAAGCAGTTCACTGAATTCCTCTCCAATGCACTCCAGTTCATTCAGAACGGCCATCAGGCGTTTTGCCTTTGGGTTCTTAGCAAAGGGCCGACTCGCAGAGCGAAGTCGGTCGCGACACATCGAGAACCTTGCCACAAGTGAATAAATCGTTCGGAGTTTATCCAACTTTTCAGGAGCCTCCTCATTACCATGATCTGTGGTTTATGTATAATGTAAATTAAAGTTACCATTGTGGATGGACTTTAGGGCAACACTCACCAACATCTTCAACTGAACAAGTCCATTTTTGTCAAATACATTGGGGAACTTGTGCTGACTTGGGTGCTTACCTCTATCGAAAACTTGTATCCTTCTTCTAACTTGGATGTTTGACCCTTGCGCAACCTTTGAGGTTCCACTTGAAGAGGGATCTGCGCGACGAACATCTTCAGTTTCAGTTCGTTTCCGCTTGCGGCCTTTATTCGGCAGATGATCTCTGTCACTATCCTCACCATCCAGCTCGCTATCGCTATCGTCGAGGACATATGAACCGGCCTTCGGCGCAGCAGTAATAAATCTGGCTACCACTTGATCGCCATACTTTTTGTACATTTCCGCAACGACAGACGTGGGTTTTGACATCCTTTGGGACACGCAAACTACCCAGAACAGAATCTGGCGCGGGCAACTTCTATGTTTCTTTCGGACACACTGAGCGCAGCGGACACTGAATTCATCATGAACTGTACAATCTTCATTCTTGCAAGCTTCACACACCTATTATTATGGTGAAATAGGCGAGTTAGAATATTTTGAAAGGTTGGAAAAGAGCCTACTTACTGGATGCAGCTTCAAGAATTCTTCTCGTTCTTCAAAAGGTTCTTCAGGACGTTTTATCTTTTCTAATAATTGCTTGAATTTAATAACATCGGTATCGGTCCATCGTTTTGTTCGAGTATTGACTGCGTAAGCATGTTTCCTGGCAGACATAGCAATTATCTCCTCCAGTAAAAAGATGGTTTGTAGTTTGTGGTATGATGGATCAAGATGAGCCAATTATATAATTATGTTACATAGGAGTCGACTTATGTAAGAGCTACGCCTCTTGATTTGTCGATAAGTATCGCAGGATTCTACCGTTATAGAATAATTAGTATGAGGGCCCGCTACAATGCGCACGGCGTGTATGAGAGAGGCGGAATCCAGGAACAAGTTAAATAGTTTGTGAAAAAGTTTGAAATAAACTCGTGTAAGAAATCACAACTTGAGTTTCTTCAGTGTTTGAATGTCTGGTATAACACCCTTTTCCTGGAGTAGGTACTCAATTATATCCGTCGCCCCAGAAACTACAGCAACCTTCAATAGTCCGTTACCTAGAAGCACTCGATCTTCAGGTTTCTCATTCCTTCCCTTTCCCTTAGGTCTTTCAACGAGCAGTCTGAGCATCCTTAAGTCCTTCTGAAAAATTGCGACCTTGAGGGCGACACCTCCGGGTATAGCGAGATGATCCAAAAGGAATTCAACAAGAGGGAAAAACTTTGCATGGACCGCTTTGGTAAGCATATACCCGTAGGGATAGTTGACATCGACGAAAGGGATATCTGGAGTGTTGCAAAGATATTGAAGGAATGGGATGGGATCGTCTTCGCTTGTCCAACCAGATGGTGGGGGTATGAGTGTTCGAAATAGCCGTGTCGGAAGACGAACAGAAGATTTGCTCTTTGACACATCCAGATTCTTCACAAGCTGGTGAGCAGCCTGAAGGACTTCTAGTGTGCAGATCGGATATCGAATAATGCGAGAATAGATATCTGAGAGACTAATGTTATCGGAAAGCAAGACGCGACCAATAATATATTGCGCATTGAAGAACGGTGGGGCATGCTTAAATAAGTCATAAAAATGACGAGATGTATGAGGAAAGCTTTTGGACAGCGAACAGAGTTGTATTTCAGATAGCAACTAGTTCCCAATACGCATCGTTAGATACTTGGTTTAGAATTATGGAATATGGTTCTGACCTCTACCGGTAAGCTTAGAAGTCCAAAGGTTTCCACAGACATCGAGTCGAGTTCGATCGTCGTTTTTATAAAAGTAAATGAAACAAACAGAGCCAAAGAAAATAAAACTTGAAGGATCTATATTCCTCAGGTTTGGCGAAAATGTATTAGCTGCATCCAACCCTGTTGGGGTGTCTGAGATGGCAGAAACTCTCATCGCAATCTTACTGGTTACAAAATCTGCCGGAGGGTCGACTCTTGTTTTTAGATGGCCGGAACACCCAGCTCCATTGCCAAGGTTGAGCCGCCCACGGCCTGATGAAACATTATCACTCTCGTTGCTCGACAATCCTTGGAAAGCATCCCATTATGGGGAGGAGTTGGACAAACCATTGGACTCGTCATTGTATGACTTTAGCCATGACCCGAACTATGCATGGCCACGGCCAAACGCGTTGCGTGGAAGGACCTTATCTTTCGGACACGGTTCTCATCATTTCTCTGGCAGCAACCCCCCATCTGGTGGCAGCTATGAAAGAAAGGACTTTGTTTTGGATGAATATGAACATGTTTTAGGCTACTCGGCAGAATTTCTCGCTCAGCACCTTTGCCCACAGGAGTCCATGTGCCACCAAAAGTTTGAGCTGGTTATCGACGACCTCGCTTTCATTGGACATCCAGTTTGTGCAGAATCTGATGGTGGATGGAGGTTCAAGCCGGAAAAGATTAGAACGGGGTCAAGAGGGAGGGGAGCAAGAGACATCGACGACCCTTTGTCGCCAGAGGTGGCGACTAGAAACCGATCGTCATCCGAATCCCAGTCGGCATCGGGAAGCAATTGGCTGCACACTTTTCATCTTGTTCTTGTGCTTGACTTACCGGACCCTTCATCATCTGTATCAGGAAATCTTTCAAAATACTTCAATATTCTCTATGAACAAATTGGATTTACTCTTACCGCGGTACTATATCAGGAACAGGTCTTGTCAAATTTTGTGGAGCGGGAATGTGATGCGCTGTTCACTCTCAAGGAAAGCTGCATCTCAAAAGGTAGTCAATCTCTGTCTATCTTCTATTACACAATTTAAACTTTGACCTCTTAGAAGAACCGTTTTCAAAGTTTGTATCCCAATGCTTCGAAGTTTCGTCAATTGCACCTGCGATGAGGACACTCTATGAAGCCATGAAGTCATCCGCTGTTGCATATATTACCATCAACTATCTTCCCCTCGAACTACAATTACCACCTTATCTCGACACGCTCCTTCATAGCCAGGACGATCAGGAAACCAATTTCATTGACCCTTTTGATGATGATGTAACTCTTAACTGGGGTCAAGATATGAGCTTAGGCTGGAAGCTTCCCACTGTCGCTCCTTGGAAGACTCTGCTGCTCCTTGACGTTGACAACGACATGGACCCTCATCAGATTTTGAAGGGACCGTACGACATGCCAGAAGACAAAAATCTAGTAGAAGGATTAATTCGATTTCTGGAGACGGCATCGGTAACGTTGTCGTACGTCGATGCGTTTCTTGTCTTCAGATGGCTGAAAGGTTTGCATCATATAGGTTATCTGAAATGGCGACTCTTTTGGATTGGGATCTGGAGACCCAAGTCTACCCTATCGTGAAATGGTTAGTCCTACATCGAAGGGCCAAGGTTATCGATGTGATTCACCCCGGATTACGGACTGTGTGTGCCCTTCCGTCAAAATTCAATAGCCCGTAAGTTTACTTGCACAAAAAAAGTAAGGTGGCAGATATAACTCTTGCTTTCTAGGTTGCCTCAGCTTACTAGGGAATTCCAAGATACATTCTCGCACCCCTCGATTCCGCCTTTGCCCCAGATTCTTTCCATGCTATCTATGTCATTGTCGAAACAAACTGACAATCACTTCTTTGCGTCTGTTGTCAAGTCTAAAGTGTTTATTCCTATGTACCATGATGTTGTGCTCTGGATGCTCAAACGTGACATGCTGGTCCCTCTACATCTCCGTATTCGCATAGTCGCTACGCGTGAACTCAAACTCCGTGTTAAAGCTGCTCGAGACTTGAAGGCTGCGCGAAAGCAAGTCCTAGGTGGAAAATTACAAGATCCAAATAGTGTCGTGGACGAAACGCATGTCACAACGAAGTTTCCCTCGAAATCTACGCTTTTCCCCCGCAATAATGGTTCAAAATTTGGGGGTCGTTTCCAGAGAAAGTTATTGGTCGAACCTGGGCAGAGCGATACCAGCGATTTGACGTCCCATAAAGACAGAGATGATGAAGATCAAGAGAATAGATCAGATAATTCAGAAGCAGATGATGAGGACTCTGGTTGGTGCACAAACGAAGATCAACTCACGCCTAGCATTATCTATGACCCAGGGAAGGCTACTCCTATGCAGCGTTGCTGGCTTGCTGCGATGTCAGACGGGAGGCACCCAGATATTGCCAGGAGATTCGCTTTGTGGGTTCTGTTGTTTACTTCCCGAGTTTCTTTAACTAAATATCATTCTCTTTGCAGAATTAATCAGTACTTTGACGGAAAACGGTCCGACGACGAAATTCTGTATCGCGCAGAGATTTCAAGAAAACAACTTCGGGAGGTACTCCACCATTATGAAGAATATGTGAGTAAGATCTGATTGTTCTGCAATATTAGAGTTTCATACTTGCAACTACAGCTGCAGACATTTTTACACCCTTCATAACGAGTTTTTGAACTCTGTTCCTCTCCTTTTGACACCAAGTAATCATATTAGAAATTTAGCACATCTTTTGTTAATGGTGCCTTTAGCCAGGATACATCTAGCATTGCGTTTTATCTTTTTTTCCTTTTTGTACATCCTGAGTTACCGGGTGTATATTTGATGGTGATAGGGTTTATACTTAGCCGACCCTATTTAGGTTATTTCCTTCCTTTCTTCCTCTTTCTTTTTTACCTTCCAATGTCTGCCACATACGAAACACGTCTTGAATCTCTGGAGGAAACCCTTGTTCGCGTTTACGATGAATGGGAGGCTGGATACGACGATGATTCCGATGAAGAGAACAGTGCTGCAAGGGAGGAAAATCGCACCCGGATCAAGCAGACTTTCTTGGATACTCTCACCCAAATTGTTGCGGTGATACGAGACGCTGAGGTTGCTCACTATGATGGATTGCCGTTACTTGTCGAAAAAGTCGACGAAATCCTTAATGAGGCGTCACTTTTTGCAAGCGATGAAGTCGGCCCGTATGAAGGTACTTATGTGCCATCTTTTGCACACTTCTCGGATGGGGGATTCATTATGGATACATCGCAAGACGGTAAATTTTGTGCGTATACCATATTATCCAAGTTGGCGTCGCACCTAAGTGTCATCTACTTAGCTTATGGTTTCGTGACCCAAGCACTGCCTTTAATGAAGCAACTTTATCGTAAATTTGGAAAGTCTCACGTTTGGTTGTTTTTTCTCTTTTTATTGATAAACATTGTCTGTACAGGAGGCACGGAGGCTGTTAGGATCCCAGATGAAGTTCTTTTGGAACTTCCAAAGCCTTGGAAGAAAACAGTTCGATCGCACCCACTTTCCACTCCTTGTGCCCGTTTTAAGGAACCACTTACAAACTGGGAGGTTACAAATGCCAACGAACGTGCGACTTCTGTTCTCCAAGCGCGTTGCGAAATTGGTTCCGGGGATATACATAACCCCATTGATATGGTCCTCTCCTCAAATGGCAACGTTCTTGCTTTATCCTCCATGGGTGGATGGAAAAATCGTACGCCCTATCTGTGGTACTATTTGCCAAACCACGAGGGCGATTATGATTTTTTGAAAAAGCACTCTATCAAGGCTGATCTTTCATCCAGCCTGGATAGTATCTTTTTGGACGAGCGAAGAAATCTCATGTTTGTAGCGGACTACAACAGAGTTAAATCTTATCGCTATAATTTGCCCTTTGGTACAGATCGGGTTGCCAAAGCCAAACGTGTCCATACTATGAATTCCTCTAACTATCCTGGCCCAATCACCTTGCTGGGAAGTGATAGACTCTTACGAGCAGGAAATGGTAGTGTTGCTATATGGGAACTGGATGCGTTACAGACCCACGGCGAAACTGGCAAGGACATTATTGGAGAGAAAATAGACACGGATGACATGGACACGTGGAGAGATGACCCAGAAGATATCGAACCATCTACTGGTAGCGGTTTATCGACAACTATCAAATTGGAGGGCCGCAAATCAGCCCGTGATGACGATGGACCCGAAATAAAAAACTGGCACCAACACCCTTCCAACGCCAATATTCTGTTGTGCGGCATGGATGCCAAGTCGTCCAATAACTTCTGCCATGCCTATGATTTCCAGGTAGAAGGAAAGATTGTGGCGAGATATCTTGGACATGGCGGAGCTGTTGAAGGATTTTCGACAAGCCCTTCAAGCAATCCCCACGTCTTCTTGACCCGTTGCAGTGACGGACATGCCCGTCTTTACGATTCGAGGCACCCACTACCTACAATGACTATCGCTTGCACCAGAGATCTAGAGCCCATTAAAACCGCTGTGATTGCCGAACCTGATGGTATTCCATGTAAGCTCTCAGTCTTGATGCAACCAATTCTCCATTGATAAACGCGGCTTAGTCGTCTTCACGGCAACAGCCAGGTGTGAAGACATCAAAGTCTGGGATGTGCGAGGCCGAGCTCATGTATATGAATTGGCCACTGGAAACAACACAGTCAATGCAATGGCCTGGGATGCCGCAAGCAATTCCCTCTATGCTGCAACTTCATGTCCTCATATTGACCGGAACGGTCATCACATGGATTATCGTTCAGCCAAGATTCCAGTCTCATCGAGCAATCAGGAATCCGGCCATGAGGATACAGAACAAGGGCAGGCACATTTTGAAGAGTCAGAGGATTGTTGCTGGCCGAACCGCGCTTACCATGCAGAGGATCATTTTGGTCATGTATTTGATGCTGGAGACCATAGGCTCTGTGAGTTTTTCGACATTTCGTGGGCTGTCATGCTCACTCAAGTTTTATAGATAAATTCTCCTTTAAGATGAACCCAAATACGGAGATGTTGCCGTATTACGGAGGTGCCACAATTAGCGGATCTGGTTTTGGTTGGTAAAAAGATACTCGTTCTGAATATGTCAATTGCTCAAATTGATGAATCTGAGTATTGAATGTAGTACTTTGCTGAATGAATAGTCTTGGGGCCCTGATTTCCCCGTCGGTGCCTCTGCAATTATGTATTTGAATATTTCGAAGCCTCACACGTTATATGTGACTGGTCACAGGTCAGTGATGTCGGTGTTGAGCCACAAATGTTGCGACACACGTTCAACCGTGTCTACCACAAACGCCTTCCATGTCCACGAAGGAAGAAAATCCTGATATTTCACTCCCCTCTCAAGGAGAGGATTCTGATTCCTTTACTGTTGGACCGGAACCAAATCCTGGCCGTGACGGACAACCATTGCGATGTACGCCTTGCCAACTCAATAAAATACGTGTTCGAATTGACCACTGGTGATACCTTCTAGGGTTCGACGTAGGTGTAGATGTCAAGTAGCACTTCTTTCATGGTATAATGATCTCCAAATAGGCGGACCGCACAGAGTCTTACACCCGAATAACCCCCTTTCAGGAGAGACACGACACAAGCGTGGAGTACGTTCTCACAATAATCTGGTATACTGCTCGAATATGAATGCACTCTTTCTTAAGATTCTTTTACAAGCCATTGACCCTCTCCGCACTTGCATGCGGACTGGTCGTGCTTGCCTACATCGCAATGACTCAGGATGTGCTTGAGGAGGGGAACGACAAGAGACGAGTGTATGAGATTCATTTCCATTCAAGCGATTGTTCTTTCATAATTTTAATTAAGTGGTGTTTACGCAGCGATTGCGTCTTTTCTCTTATTTGCAATGATCCAATTTCGAGATGGACCTTTCGTTCGCCCTCATCCAGTCTTCTGGCGTGTAATTTTGGGCATCAATCTGCTTTATGAGCTCGCTTTAGTTTTCCTACTTTTCCAGGATCTCAATACGGCTCAGCACATGATGACTTATCTTGATTCAAATCTCGGAAAACCTTTACCAGAAAAGAGTTATGGAGAAGATTGTTCATTAACCGTCAAGAACTTTTGGGTATGATTTCTCTGACGAACAACTCGAACGACTGTTTTTATGTCACCTAGAACGCAATTGACATCTTTTGCCTCGCACATACTCTTGGCTGGTTCGGTAAAGCTATGATATTGCGTGACTACTGGTTCTGCTGGGTATTGCATTCTGAGCCTCAATGCTATCAGCTGTAATGACGAATATTTTTCTAGATTTTAAGCATTGCGTTTGAGTTAGCTGAATACAGCCTACAACACCAATTGCCAAACTTTTTGGAGGTGTGTCTCTGATCAGCTCACTTGATTCTTCTGAACATAGCGCTTGAGATTAGTGCTGGTGGGATCACGTAAGATTATATTTATGCTTGGGTTCTAACTTATTAACTTCCGATTTCTGTCATTGTCAGTGGGTTCTGGACGTCTTAATTTGTAATTGGCTGGGAACATATTTAGGTATGTTCAGTTTGGTATTCGATCCAACTTCTCAGCGCTCATCCCTTTGAGGTATGAAACTCTGCCAATACTTAGAAGTCAAGGTATTTTTCAGATGAAACAACTTCTTTAGTTAACATCGATATTGATTTATTATTTAGCCCTATGAGTGGCGGGGTTTCCGACAAACGCGTGGTATACGTCCGAAGGCCAAGCGAGTCCTTAGCCAATTCTCTCCGCACGACTTCACCTCTTTCAAATGGGGAGCTGCAACAAATTTTCTGCATTTTTCAACAGTTGTTTTACTACTAGCGGTATTTCTGGCTGCAGAGCTTAATCCTTTTTACTTGAAGGTTTGTCTTACATCTGGTAAAGAAGTCGAGTCATGAACACTTGTTGCGACTTCTCAGAATCTACTATGGATGGAACCGGATCATCCTATCATTGTGTTACGACTTGTATTTGTTTTCTTTTGCGCCCTGCCCGCCGTCCGCGAACTTTACCAATATATTAATCATCCGCGGTAAGTCCTTAACTCATATCCGGTTCAGCAGCGTCAGAACTCTAGGACTTCAGACGCGCGGTGAGAATGGGCCAGCATGTTTGGCTGCTTCTTGCAACGATTATCACGGAACTTCTAGCCATCGTGAAATGGAGCAAAGGGCAATACACCAATCCTCTTCCTTTAGAAGTCAAATGGGGCTGGACAATTGGAGCTATACTCCTTGTTCTTTATCCCACTTTTCAGGTAAGTACCCCAGACTTTGACCGTCGTATCAAGCTCTTGTGGTATATATGAGAACTGACATGGCTGTTCAGTTCGGAGTTCCGAAAGCAAGAAAATATATCCGGAAACAGAAGAAATCTGGCAAAACAAAAATATCTTAAACTTTTAGTGTTGTATTTCCTCACACTGTGCTCATTACAATGTGGTATTATTGCATTAATACATGTATTCCCCAGCGACGCGAGCGCACAAATTACTGTTGCTTTACCAGCTCTCTTGACACTATTGTTTTAGATACGTTGATCTCTAAGGGAACATTTAAACCCGAATTCATCCAATAGCATTACAAGTCGATCAGCAAATAAAGCATCTTGAAGTCTCTATCCGTGTCAAACCACGACCCATCGTTTCCACAGTCTGCTTCTTAGTCTTTCCGAGTGCTCGTAATATCGGGATCGATAGGCAGTCATCGATTCATCTCTTTATATATCCTCTACAGTATAGCGGTTGGGGTCGGAAAGCCAAGTCGGCGAAAGGCCCGGACCGGATCAGCTGAATATATATGAATTACTGAATTAATGAATGTTTTTCAGTTGCAGCATGTGGTCGTATGTCCTTTTCAATTGTTCCGCAACGTATAGCAGAATTGATTTGTGTTTCAGGTTGTTAGAAAGTGTTCAACTACCTTCATTTGAAGGACGTCAACCAGTTACCATCCAGTCCTTCAAATATTTCTTACTCGCTTTTTTCAACTACTATGCCACAGCCGTTCTTGTACTGTTGCCTCGAACCTTTGCTCTTCGACTTGCGATATTTCCAGTAACACTTTTAGTGACCTTTCGTGCAGCAACTTTATTGGATATCTCCCTTGGGAACACTGAGTTTGCGTATCTGAACCAAGGACTTGTAGTGCGTGGCTTTGTTCTATTGAGTTATTATGCTCACTCCAACTAGCTATCTATGGTTACTATTTTCTTTCGAACCAGCATGTGGACATTTAGATTAGAACCTTTAAGAGGTCGCAAGTTACCTGATGAACCCAACCAGAGAACAGCCAGCATGCGTCGGTTGATGTCTGACGCGTTCGACCTCCTCTGCAACCTTCGAGGCATTGGCTGGTCATGGTCTCATAGTTTGCGCATTCCCCAAGAAACTCGAGATGTAACGTCGACCCCATCGTTCCTATTTTCAACCTTCTTTTGGTTCCTTCGCGATGTTATTGCTTTCGATTTTTGTCACTACATCGTGCAATGGTTTTCCCCAAACACCATCGGTTCCCCACAGGGTGGCACAATATATGAACCGTCCCTCCCTCCCCTTCCGCGCTATGTGCGTTCGACAGTTATATCCTTTTTCGGTGGCTGGGCAATATACATTTCCATCAATGCCATGTATAACCTTGGGACGCTCATTGGTATTATTGTTTTCGGGCAAGCTCCAACACAGTGGCCCCCGATTTCTGATCAACCCTGGAGAGCTACTTCGTTGAATCAGTTTTGGGCTATACGTTGGCATCAACTCTTCAGGGATATCTTTACCAGATGTGGCAGCACACCTCTGACATACATCGCCGGAAGAGTCGGAGGTGTAATTGGAGCGTTTCTTGTTTCTGGTCTCATTCATGACGTGGGTTGCTGGGGCATGGGCCGTGGGACCGATTTCAAGAGCATCTCCGGCTTCTTCATCATGAATGCTGTAGGCGTCATTCTTGAACACGTATACAAGTCTATAACAGGGAAACGAGTCGGGGGTTTTGCTGGTTGGGTTTGGACATGCGCATGGCTGGTTGGGTGGGGTGGTATGTTAGTTGACGCGTGGATGAGCCGTGGAGTTGGAGGAAGTGTTTTCTTCCCTTTCAGCTGGAGACCTTCTTTCTTTGTTCTTGGGCCTTTTTAGCCAATCTATCACACCGAAATTCAAGCGTGGATTACAAAGTCATCTATCCTATCGGCGGTCGGAAGCTGATCGATATCTGAATGTCATATAATTTTATTAGACTAGTAACTAGACAGATGAGAATGCACACATGTTCCAATGTATGATCCAATAGAATGTCGTTGTCTTGTTCATGATTAAAAGCTCGTTAGTGTGTAGTTTATGTGCCTCAAATGGTACCCTGTCGATGAGGAACCTCGTTTCGCATGCCTCTGGTCAATAGAAGCAGCAAATTCTCAATCCGCGCTTGACGGTCCTAGAAAACCCATCAGTACTCCCCAAGATACAAGAGGAGTGAACGTACTTGAAGCTCCTTCATCTCCTCCTTGAGCTTCTGAACTGGCAATTGATTCACACTATCGAGAAAGGACTCGACGCGTCTCACACTTGCATCTGCACTGCTTGCCGCCTGCGCAGCTACTTGTGCCATGTGTGCTGCTTCAGGGGCCATCATCCCTCCAGCAGTCGGAGACAAGAACCGTGACCCAAAAAATTTTGCAAGTGGACTCCGATTGCTCATCGAAGTTGCTGTCACGGGCTCCGGCGAATTGACAACGTCGTTCGAACTGAGGTTTGATAACGCTAGGCTGTGCAGTCTGGGAGTGTTCCGCCTCGAGGAGGATTCTCCGGGTTGACGTTCCGAGGACGGACGACCGCGGCTTGTCGGACGGCGTGTGCGGATTCGAGGGACAGGTGAAGCAGATTTCAGACGCTTCTTGTCCGTGCTCTTGTCCTTCGTGGGGGTGTAGGTACTCCCAGCATTCACGTTCTCTCTTGAATGACGAGAGCGAAGTGCAAGTGCATCCATATCGACGTCGGAGTCATCAAAAAGTTCATAATCGTTGTCATCGATCTCGACGTCGAAGATGGCATCGAACATGTCATTAGAGGCGGAGCCGACCAGCGCTTCGACGAGAGGCATGTTTTTGATGTGCCTCGGGAGGCTATTGAAGAGTGATTGAGCGGCACCTTTGCCTGTCTCTCGAAGCCTTTGGCCTGCAGATAGATAACGTTCGTAGATACCGATGATGACAAGCTGAGGAAGACTAGTAAGCTTGATGAGGAAAACATTGAAAGAGTGCAAGGCTCGTGGTGTGAGGACCCAGGAAGCGGGTTTGAGGAGAACAAACGCCAGAATGTTAAATGGAGGTTGGTAAGAGAAGAGGGCATCCGACTTGACACTGTGAATGGTGATGAGACCACAGGATCATTGTGAACAACATCTAAAAATCACCCTTCAATTGTCGTGATTGTGTACTGGAAGAGAAACTGCGAACCACATGTCAGTAATACGAAACCCAAATAAAATACTTGATTTACCTCTTGAGTAGCATTCTAAATGAAGAATCCATTTAATCACTGTACAAAATAAATGAAATCGAACGTACCGCACCAATCCTTGCCACAGTATTTGAAAGAATCGAAATAAGAACTTGACAGAGTTGTTAACACTTAATTTGTGGCCGAGAATGGCACGAAGACTGACTCGTCAACAACAGCGTATTGGACAACGCCGCGAACGTTGTCATAAGAATCGGCCCAAAAAGCGGATGAAAACTCGTCGCCTGCGCAAAGCTAAGATAGGTATTTCCAAACCAGATTTGCACCATCAGCCATGCAATAGACTTAAATGACCAGTGGGCTTTGCCCACCGGGTCGTCTCTGGCTTTAGAAATTGAAAGCCATGAGCCACAAAACGATTCCACGAAAAAATCAGCATACCTAACGTCCACAATGTGAAAAGTAACCCTGAGAAGCACATTGCTGCAATTCCGATGAAGAATACGAATTGAGATATCATGGCACGCAAAGAACTGTTTTGATATTTAGTAACCGTCTTTGGAAGCAGTGCGACAGAGGGGACTTACAGGACTACGATATGATTAGAGACGGCGAAGAACGCCAATCTGACGAGGGGGCGTGAGATTGAACTTGAGAAGGTCAAAAAAGGCCAACCTTGGGAAGAGGATACAGGCACCGCAGGCGAGGATATCAAATGCCATGTCAGAGGCATAACCTGATTAGGTATCAGGAGACCGAGTATCAAATTGAAGATAAGCGCCTTACTGTTGTTCTGAGTGAGGCCCTTGATTCGCATGACAAGGTATGCGATAAATATCACAATGAATGAAAAATCGAATGCATTCCACATCTAAGAGAAGCATATCAGTTGGTGCATTGAAATCTAGATTTCATCATCTGACGTTGGCGATATAAACTAAGCGGGACTGTGTTGGCACACTATTCGGGAGAGTAAATAAGGGGCTTACTGATCCATCCGTGCTCATTGGCCGCAGTGTATTCTTCCAAAGCGAAAGCGGAGGCCAGGACAATGAACACTACCTCTGAAGAAGTAAGTTTCTCCTTATCACGATCTATAAGGTTTGAGTAAGAAATGCTGTGCGTAAAAAACGTGCTCACTTAAAAGGCATAGGACAAAAGTCAATAGGAGCAGTCCAAAATTGAGAAACTCGAGGTAAGCGCCATATTTCGGAACACGGAGCCTGTGGGATTATCAGAAACACGGAAAACGACTGAATGGAAATACAACACTCGCCTATAATGGTTAAGGAAGGGTGAGTTGTGGGGATTATATATTTCAATAGCTCGGGGCTTATAGTTGTCTGCCAATATGGACCGGTTTGCTGTCACAGAGAACACCACTCGACCGGAGTATATGTCATTAACGACTTTTTGAGTAACAGGAGAAGCAAGAAATGCCTTCGCATTTGTAGAAATTGCCATCTAATTATTCAGATCAAAAGTAAGCTTTTTTCAAATGAACATTAACCGACCTCAATAGCGCTCTGATCATAGACAGAACTCATGTCATCTTCCTGAGTTTTTAGAACTTGTTTAACCTCTTGAACTACGTGGGGATTTGCACCGATGAGAGGATTCCAAGTAGTTGTCAGCACAGCGACGAGCTGAATGTAGTTCGTTGCAAATCGACTGAGAAGTTTCATTGCCATGATTTCGCACAAATTAGCTCGGGAAAGCATTAGATTGGCAAAGGCGAGATCCGTTTCGGCTTCTGTTAAGAAATACGACCTAACGACCAGACAAACATATACAACGGATATGTTTTTGGTACGTGCATACTTGATGACGAGAGGACGAATGATGGAAAAGTTAATATCAGTGGCGGTTAATTGACTGAAGCAAATGAGTTCATAGCAGGGGAAAGCGGCAATGAGGACTCACTCCCAGCTCAGAGCGCTGTCTTGGGACCCATAAGCAGAATAATAAACCTGATACTAAAGTAGAACATACCAATGGTATTCTGGAAATGGTTATTGAGATTGTATTATGCTGGAAGCGATTAGACTTACAAGGACATCCCGTTTCAAAGCGGGAATGAGTGGAAACACCTTCACAGAAGCTAAGTGGTCTGTTGTGGGTGCCAAAAATGCGGACGTCTGTTGTTCTGGATCCATGACCTTGTTGGCAGGCAGTCAGAACATGCGTGGCTGAATCCCGAGTTGGATCGCCGTGATGTGCTGATGCAACCAACCTAAGTCGGGTTAGCGCCAAACCCAGGTTTCTATTGACTAAAGTGTCTTTTTGTGTTCCAACCATGAATCTCCTCATCAACGGGTCTATCCAAGGCAAATATCAGGAAATTGTCCCACATACACCCATGTCTATTGTTTTCGAATGGGAACCAAATGGAGCTAGTCGGTAATTTCCATTTTCAACATATAGTCCAAATACGACTCGTCTTGTTCTCCAGTTCCCCGCTATTTAATCTTCAATACCTTTCCCTTGTTGCCCTTTCTTCTCATCCACGGAATGCGAGATGGGGTGCTGCTTCTCTGAACCAGTAGATTTTGACGGTGAGGTCAACCTCTTCCACTTTGATCTCCACCGTGCCGTTGGGAAAGGTGCATTTGGCAAGGTCCGTCGTATATCCCTTCGCTGCTCAGATATCAGACATCCTTATTTGCAATTTTAGGTGCGGGTTGTCGAGCATAAGCGCTCGAAAAAATTGTATGCTCTTAAATACATCGATAAGGCCCGTTGCGTTCGTCAAAAGGCCGTGGGCAACATAATTCAGGAAAGGAGGCTGTTGGAAGAGGTTTGCACAAAGTTTGTTGGTTCTCATCACACGTTTTGCTCAGTGCACATTCCGCAGATTGACCACCTATTCATTGTCAACCTACGTTATGCTTTTCAAGATGATGAGAACTGTTTCTTTGTCTTAGACCTTATGTTGGGAGGGGATCTCAGATGTATGTGTCTGTCAGATAATCCTTTTTCTTGGCTAATTTGTGTTATTCTCGTAGTTCATCTCGACCGCAAAGGTACTATTCAAGAAGATACCGTCCGTTTCTGGATGGCCGAGCTCGCTAGCGCACTTGAGTATCTCCATCGTCAACGAATCATCCACAGGTACGAATGTCTTCCTTCTTTGAATTTCATCCTTCAACAACTCCTTCATAGGGATATCAAACCTGACAACATCCTCTTGGACTCTATGGGACATGCCCACATCACCGACTTCAACGTTGCGATCCACTACTCTTCTCAACGGTTACATACTAGTGTGGCTGGCAGCATGGCGTACATGGCCCCCCAGGTCGTTGGGAAGAAGGGTTATTCTTGGCAAGTCGACTGGTGGAGTCTCGGTATCACTGCATTTGAACTTCTGTTCCACAAACGACCTTTTGATGGACGCAATGCGGAGAAGATGACACAGTCAATACTTAAAGATCCCTTGAATTTCCCAGAGGATGTTTCCTCGCGATGTAGTGAAGCTGGCATTGAAGCGTTGAAAGGAGTGAGCTCTTTCATCAATGTTGACCTGATGAAACTCATGTCATACACAGTTCATCGATCGAGATCCTCAGACTAGATTAGGTTGCCGCCCTAATGGCCCAGGGTTCGAAGACATTTGTAGCCACCCTTGGTTCACCGGCATTGATTGGGATGCGCTTGAGAGGAAGGAGTGCCAACCACCCTTTGTCCCGGATGTAAGTTGCTTGAATGTATAACTCATACAATGTTCTCAAACACTACAAGATGAAGCAGGCTAACTTTGATATAGCACATGAGCTCGACGAGTTCCTGCTGGCAGAGAAGCCTCTAACACACCATAAACGGAAAGCAAAAACTGACGACGGCAATAAGAACCCGGAACTGCGACAGCTAGAAGAGTAGTACGTGTATCCCACATCATACTAGGCGTCAATTCTTAAACTTGGATGATTTCAGCTTCAAAGTGTATGACTGCAGCAGAATGTCGAGGATGTCTTACTCGCATAACCAAACAGTCGGTACGCAGTCCAATAGCACCGAGAGAACCCTGGGACAGTCAGTAACAGACACCATCAATCCCATATCCACCATTGTTGAACGATCTCAACCTGGAAAATCAACCGCGACGCATGAACAGCCTCATAGTCGACCTTCAGTATCGCATCGGCAAAGTACCACACGACACGCAGAACCATGATCTGCAACGACTTCTAGTAAGTTTTTTTGTACACCAATCGACCTGTTCTGACTATCTTTGCTGGTAGAATCATCTGTATCCCATGTCCTATGACTATCATAACATCCGACTAATCACCTATTCCTTTATCGAACTATATTAACGAAAGGACTGCCACAATTCCGTCTTCTGCATTGTCTCATCTCGCATTTATTTGGCCACCCATTCACTGTATACGCATCTGTGACACTTTATGTTTCCTTCTGCAATCTTCGCAGCGCCGGAGCGCTGTTCTACATCATCGTTCGCATTTGTAATCCTATATGTAAAAATACTTGTAGTTATATCACGAAACGCCATTACTTTCGTGTGTACGCAATTGGCATTTCAGTTTGCGATGTGTTCTCTTTAGACTAAGTAATGGTTCAATCATCGACTACGCCCTGTGAAAAATTAATTGATTTGGTTTCAATTTGCGCATATCCCAAGTTGGGTCTATGCGGCTGAGGTGTAGTACAGGCGCTTAACAATTCCATTGTTACTAGTATCGTCCGGAAACTATTTTCATCGCCGCCCTTGTCTTGTCCCAAATTGTGTCAATCCAATGGGAGCCTCTCAATCCAACTCGAAATTGGTGTCACGGTGATCTTTCCTCATTTAGACACAATTTCAGTTGTCTTATACTCTCACTGCCATCTTCATCCTGCAGGTTCTGGCGTAGACCTATGTCTTCTACCGAAGGAGAGGAACGCTCACGATCGGCATCGCCATCATCCGAAGATGAAGAGGAAGACAGACAAAGCATTCTTCTCGCAAGTATCAAAACGGTCGAAGAGCTGTATGAGTCGGGTGAGCTGAAGACGCCCCCAGAAACGACAGTCAGGTATAAACCAAATGTTGGGCTACTGGATCGGGTATCATTAATGTGAGCGGGATCTAATCTGTAGACTGTGTGTTTGCTGAATAGATGTTGACCAACAGTCAATGTGATATCGTAAAATTGGATGTGGATGCGATTGTGAATGCTGCCAATCGAAGTTTGCTAGGTACGGTGTAGGAATCTTGCAACTCATTTGGACGGTGACAGCTGATCAAACTCTTTCTGTTTTAATCAGGTGGGGGAGGAGGTATCGGACCTTTCAACTACAGTGTGCCAGACAGAACTCATTCGTTTTTTAGTTGATGGGGCCATTCACGCTGGTGCTGGGCCCAAACTTCTGGATGAATGTGTGCAACATCCGTCTAAAAACTTTTATAGGATTTAACTCTCCTTATTTTAGGTCGTACGCTCAATGGATGCGAGACAGGCGAGGCGAAGATAACTAAAGGTTACGATCTCTCTGCGTGAGCACCAAATTCCTTCCTGTACTCATTCAAGCAAGACTAATTTATCAACACTTTAGACGTCATATTATCCATACAGTTGGTCCCATCTACTCTGAAAAATTCAAAGAAGAAAAGGCAGAGCAACTTTGCTCTTGTTATCAGCAAAGTCTGGACCTCGCGGCTGAGAATGAGCTTAGGCACATCGTCTGTCCTTCAGTTTCCTACAAGGTTGTCATTATTTTATGATCATTGTTTTGGTCAGGCCTTCCCATCCATTTCGACAGGAATATACGGATATCCGATTGAAGATGCCACTCGCATCGCGTTGGATACGACAAGAACATTCCTGGAATCTGAACAAGGTAGTAAGGTGAGGCTTCCTCTATTATATTTCTGGAACCCCCCGGAAAACGATGCCGTATTTAGATTGAAAGAGTAGTCTTTGTAGTTTGGAGCAACAAGGATAAGGAGGTTTATTCGTGAGTTGCTATTGCGATCTAATGATGAAGGGTTTTTGTAATTAACGCGGAACGGACAAAGGTCGCTCATCCCGGAGTACTTTCCTCCGAAGGAAAATGAAGAAGTAGAAGGGTCCCAGGATGCTTCTTAAGTTGTTCTGGCTTATCGTTGCTCTCTCCCACAGTGTCTGTTGTTTTCAGCCTTGTTTTCCCATATCTTGGATCGACTTCAACTGCAATTAAATTGAATCGATGCTTATGATTATCTAATATCTGATAATGTATAAATGACATCATGTGACAATTACATCACCGAATCATTGCCGCCGAGACCCTTGTTTTTCCACTGGTTGCCTTCTGGTATTATTCCGAATATGAATACAAATCCCACCCTTCAGCCATCAGAACGCGATGCGGAGGTGAGTTGTTTACTCATTTTGCGTGACCATGTCTAAAGAAAAGGATTGCAGCTAACCCTTACAAAGGCGACAAAAGCAGAATTCACTAAAGATTACAACCAAGCATTTAGACTTTACATCAAGTCTGCTGATACATTCCTACACATCAGTCGGTCAGGATCTGCACCTGACAAGAAGAAACAACAATGGAAAGCCAATGCCGCAAAAGCATTGGAAAGGGCGGAGACGGTGAAGAGGTTTGTTGACGCATTCCGCAATGCCATGGCTACAACATCTAGTCAATCTACGAGCCCGGGTTTGCATTTAACACCTATTGCTGTTGACCGCTTTGCTGAGCGTAAGACAAATTTCTTGAAGTTTGCTTCTTGCCTGAAATATTTCTTTAGAAGAGCAATTATATGTCCTGAAAAGGGGTAGTCGTGTGAATGGTCGAGTGTTCCCGCTCTGGGACGAGCCCTTCTCTGTCAAATATCCCCCAGGGGTTTTTGTGTCAGTGTGATAATTCTATTAATTATATTTACTCTCCTATTCATCCCTTTTCTGCCAGGGATCCTGATGGACAGCCAAACCTATCAATTGAACAAGAAAAAGTATCACCCATCTGGCGAAGGCCGACTTTTGTCAATCCTTCTTTCGGTCGACACCGTTCACCTCCACGACGTATTTTGCCATGGGAGGTACTACAGCACATTGTCACGGATTGCTCACTCTGCACCTCGATATCGGTTTGCTTGGAGCATGGTCGAAGATTTGGATCACTGGTCTGTTGGCATCTTCACATTTCTTTACATACTTAATTCATCTTGTTGAAGCTTGCAGAATCAACTGTGCACGACTCATTAGCAGGTCAAGCAAGGGAAAACACGTCTCAGAGCTCCCAAGAAGGTCGTTATGATGTTCGGATTCTCTTTAATGGCTCATGGCGCCGGGTACCTACTTAAACTCAGCTGAAATCGTTCTACTGACCTACCGTGGCAGATAGGTAAAAACACTGCCGTCTTTAGCCCAGATATTATTTTAATTGGGCCGCAGTTATCGATGACCAGTTGCCATTTCATCCTACTGATGGAGCACTTATGTGCATGACAATCATTTCTTCCTCGCCATCGACGGATGCCGGAATCACGAGGGACACACTATGGCCTAGTTATTTAGAGAAAGCCGTAGGTATTTTGTATCTTCAGCTGTCTAGTTTTTAATTCCCTTCAGTACATGAGGCTAATGGGTGGATATGACTTCTTGGGATCGTCCGTTGCTTCAATCCTTTCGCTTGCAATAACTTAGTATATGTTTATTAGGAATTCAAGTATCGACCTTCAGTGAGTGGTACGCTGTACATTTTGCTATTCGTTTTTCTAATCCGTAGCAGTGCGCTCATTGGATGGATACCAGAATACGTAGATGTCAAGAGGTAAATTCTTTCACTTTATTTTGTTTCGTGTTATACATCTCCACAGATCTCAGTTCGAGAGAGAGAGGACTTGGGAAAGAATTTGCGAAGGGTTTTTGAGTGGTGTGTATTGAATTGAATCGGTTTATGATTCTTTAGTGAGGGTTGCAGGTCAATGTATGGTCACTCTCGGAACTGGTAGAAGTTCAAACGTCCGATGGAAGAACGTCTGCCTTCTACCTTCACATAGCTACGCTGTTATTGGTTAGCCATCTCTTGCCTCCAGCGTATGATGCCTTTTACAAAGTTACAGACATTCGCGAAACGATCGAAGGTCGTATTCTTTATGTCCTCGATTCATGGGTTCAGACCGACAAAGATCAGCAGCTGCCTTTAGGTGAGTAGAGACAATTCCACACCAGTCTTACACCAGTTGACGACCCTTCAGGGATATTGAGTATACCCTGGTCCGAAGTCCTCAGTACTTTTGATGGCATTTATCTTAGTTGGAACCCTAATGCGTGGCCAAAAACGCTGACTCTGCATGGGTATGTATGATTTTAGGTTTTCTACTGATTGTGTTTCTTACACACAAACAGAATGTGGAAAAATACAGGGGAGGATGAGAACAGTATGCATTTGGCAACTTCTGACAATACTTTCTCCTTATCATATCTAGGAACAACGCATCTGCAGGCAGAGTTTTGCAACGACGCATCTGCAGAAGTCGAAGTTCTGGTTTTGCTCACAAGGCATGTTGAGGATACAAAAAGAATTTCTGATTTTGTCACCATGCAAGTTGAGATAGAAGATGGTTTCCTCCTTGGCTCAGACTTGAGGGCCAACCAGCAATCCCTTTCATCCAGGGTAAGCTTAAAAGACGGCATGGTTGAGTATAAAGTTAATCAGGGAGCAGGGAGCATACACCAACAGTTCTCAAGTCTTGGTAATTATCGGTGCAGGTCTTCTTCCCACTAAGCAATCATAATTATTTAGAATCGGGTCAGAATACCATCTTCGCAACGATCTGGAATCTTGTGCATTTCGGTCTCTTACGAGGGTGACGCCCACGAAGTTGGGTATACCTTGACAGTCTATGTACGCGACGTCATGAAGATATCCTGGATCAAGGAACATACTACCCCGTATATTCAAAAGGTGACCTTCGTATCACTGCATCTAACACTTCATTCAATTAAGTTGTTTTACTTAAAGGTACAAGGCTCCTTTTCGTCAAAAAATGCTGGAGGAAATTGTACATATCCAGGTTTTATGACTAACCCACAATATCGCCTCGTGCTGCATCCCGTAAAACAATCAGGGAAAGCCAAAGTAACCTTGACGCTCCAAAGTGGAAAAAACTTGCCTGTAAACATCGCAATGGTCTGGTCGCAGGGTCAGCGGGTATCGGAGTAGGTTCTATATTTCTTGTGTTGAAATACCACACAACAATCATTTCCAGGCTTGCGCAGAAGGATTTAGCTGCTTCATCAGGTGCATATAGCTATGGTTTAGCCAGATTTATGAAATTCATCGCACGTAAGGTTCAATAGACTGATTCCAGTCGTCTTAGACTAACCTTAGTATAGCTGGGGAATACACCGTAGTGCTATCCAGTTTCGAACCCCAACATATGGGGCCATTCACACTGAAGATCGAATCTTCCCATTCTTTCGATATTAACCCCATATCTCAAGAGGGCGCTGGAATGTATAGCAGGGTTATCCGCGGATCTTGGTATTCCCTCGACATCAACAATGAATCAATGAAACTAACAGCTTGCATAGGGACGGGCAATCGGCGGCTGGTGCCCCGTCATTTAATAAATACACTCAGAATCCTGTATACAAACTAGAAGTTCCTTCGGTTACTCAGCTGAAGTGCGTGCGACTACTCCGACTCTGGTAGTATCTGACCAAGAACGACAGGATCCGGCTGCAACTTCTCCAACCATCCTCCGCAATTGCATTGAATGTCACGTTATATTCCGACCTGGAAAACGTCTCGTCTTCATCGACGCAAAAACGTCACGTCACGACTTCTGGAGCTTATGATGATGGTATTGCTGGAGTGGCCACTCCAGAAATAACTCTGGGAGCGGGAAAGTACTTTGTTGTACCATCCACATACACTCCTGGATGCGAGGCTGGATTCAAGCTGATCATGTATTCGACTGTGTCTGGAGTCACAGTGACACCAGTTGATAAGGTAGTTGGATGATTAGGACCCACTTTTTTGATTGTTTTATTTGATAATGGAGAATAATAATTGGTACAGCGAAGATTGATCAATTGATGAAATCGTCCGTAGATTTGAAAATAGCTGGTCGGGTATCTCTACATTGTAAATTCGCTAAACTAGTTGTCGGTTTTCCTAAGAGACTAGGCGAACGTTGGAGAGACACTGCCCCGCGAACCTCCTGCACTCATCGACGATGCACTGTGTATGATATCCGATGTTTCACGTAACTGTCGAAGTAGTGTCTGGGTTATAAAGACACCAATGATAGGGTAGTTGGATGATTAGGACCACTGAACGTCTTGTATGATAAAGTGTCATGATTCAGAAGTAGAGGCAGTGGGCAGTGCTAGTGGTTTGAAGAGAAACTCATTCACACGTTTGAGGGTCGATCGCGCAGGGTTCGCTTGAGGTCGACTCGCGATAATCCAATGGAGACGTGAGCGGATTGATTCTTTAGCTATAAAATGATAGTTATAATTGAGTTGTGCGACAACAAACCATGGACGAACTTGTGGCAGCCTTGCTTACTGGAGGAGTTTGTCGTAGTGTACCATCGTCTTCAAAAAAGAGCTGAAGGGCGGTCAGCACGACACCTACACTCAAATCCGTTCCTGTTTCGCATGCAACACAAATATCGCGACCCTTATATAGGTGTTCTCGAATGAAGGCGATGGATGCTGGTAATACACGATTCAAAAAATCTGATTGTCCCTTTTTACCAGAGATGACGGGGATGTGCTTTCTCAAGTGCGCATCTTCTTTTTGCGGACCTGACAGCGTCAGAATCAAGAAAGCGACGTCGTTGCTACTGTGATCAAACGAGGCTGGAGAAATATCGGCGATAATACAGAGACGGAGTCGGCCTCTAATCCTTTCTACAGAGGTAGGGCGTGCCACCTTCACGACAGGCAATGCCGACTCTTGTTGTACTAAACGGCGGACAACTTCTGGAAGTCTGCTGCGATTTGCACCCAGAAGCTCTTCGTGGTGCTTCCAAAATATCGCCGGGGTTAGGCCCTAGTATCAATGAATAAGACTGTTAGAAAGACAGGGACGGTGACGGCAACTACCATGCCCCAGAGCTCGTGGTCATCTCCTGAACCCTGCACATAAGAAAAGCCATTAGGTCGTCGTTCTATCCCTTGGTCAACATGTTTGGAAGCGGAAACACACAGGACTGGAATGAATTCGCCTAGTTCTTTCGAATGTTGATTGAACGTCGGAAATGTTGTCGTGGCTGGTGTAAACCATACCGGACGAAGATGGCGTGGTAGCCTAGGCAGGGAAAACGAGGAAGCCTGGATACAATGGTCATGTCTGTGTTAAAAATCATTTTTGTACCAAGGGACAAAGTAGATTCACTGCTAACGCTTTTGCCCAACTGTCCAGTCGTTGTTCGATCTGATGGTGTTCTTGCATGCTGACCACGGCAGGGGGGGTATAGAGCCGGGTATCCCATGGCGACAATTCATTAGACTTCAAATCAGGGTATCTTATGAGCAAGGCGCGGTTAATGACTGCACACCACATAGGAACCGTCTTTGAAAGTGCATCAGGCATTCGTTTACCTGAGCGCGTAGAATCTATTAAGATCATTCTACAAATTCGGTTCAGTCAAAGGTAAGCGCCCCTTTGACAAAATACTCACATATGATGCTCAAACAAGAGGTCGAGGAGATGGATATTGGCACGACGAAGATTGAAATTCCAATTGTTGAAGTGACCATCCGTAGACTTGAAATAGGCCGGAATATCGGTGGACTAGACACTTTTAATTAATAGCGTAACAGGCAAAACGGTCAAACTGCCAACAATGTCCGGATTAGTGTACCATGCTCCGCATCGTAAATTTGCTTGAAACCAATCGTCAGTGTCAGTTTGGTTATAGGAAAATGGACGAACGTAGCAACGGCGCTTCCGAATATGCCTCGCGAACCTCTGTCACGAATGTAACGTCTTCCTCAATAGAACGAAGACGATTGTAGATATCTACGGATTCTTTCCGCAGATAAGAAAGCGCGTTATCTTCAGGATACATGGTTGAGTGAGAACGTCACGGCGTGTCACATCGCGCTGTAGTCGGACCGACGTCGGCCCGTAAACTACACAAGCAACACTCGCGATTTGGAATGGCTGATACGACTGTACATTCTGAAGACATTCTGATTGAGTTGGCGTCCGGGACTCATTTTGAATCCAACTTCTGGACACCGAGAAAATCTCTAAATAGTCAGGGCGGCAATAAGCTTGCTATTTGCCTGCACCCTTGGTCGTGGCTTGGAGGGAGAAAGGACGATCCGTGAGTGAAGATAATGCGAACTGCGGGATCATTGCATGCTCATACCCATTATTGAAAGCACACTCTCCTTGCTTGTTTCCCCCCTTCTTTCAGAGAATTACCATGTCTTTCAATATAATTCTCGAGGTGTTGGGAAATCTTCTGGATGGCCGTCCTTCACTGGGTTCAGTGAAGTGAAGGATCTGAAGGAGGTTGTGAATTGGGCCATGCAAAGAGTTTCTGACGTGCGCTCGCTTGTCATTGTGGTAGGTTGTCCAGTGCATCATAGTTCGCCGTAGACTCAGTTTCGTCTAGGGATATTCTCATGGATCATTGATTGCGTCTATGTTTCCGGTGTTGCCGTCGGTCAAAACGTCGCATCTGCTACTTTCATACCCTCTGGGACCTAAAGCATGGCTGACTTTATTCAACTCTTCATCGTATACAAAGGCTTTGGATGACGTTTTGCAACATCCGGATTCAAATGTGCTTGTGATCTTTGGTGGCAAGGATGAATTCACATCCTATTCGAAATATAAAGAATGGGCATCGGGTTTGCGAGGGAATGTTGAAATAGTTGAAGTAGAACATGGGTCGCACTTTTGGCATGGACGTTCTGCACGCATACTGGTAGATACGGTTGGAAAATGGCTCCCTTGAATGTCACACGGTCGAGATGCCGCTTGCAGTTGCGCGTTACCTAATTGGCAGTCTTCCCCACAACAACCATTGACCAACTGCTGGAATTTTCGTTTCTTCCTCTGGACCTTTCTAGCCTTTGACCTGTGTGGCAAAGTCTAGTATCTTTCTCTTTTCCATACAATTTGAGGTCGTTGACTAGTACAATCGCCTGTTGAAACAGGAAACAGATGTGCGTGTGACAACATCGATGCATAACATCGGCTTTTGTTTACCTTAAATCAGGCCTCTACCAGATGAACGTCCGCGTCAGAGTGTTGCCAATCTCATAGGCAAATTTGAGACCCAATCCAAGCATGGATCGCTGTCGGCGAGCACGCAGTCCCGCAGCTCCAGTGTTGTCTCCCACAGGACTGGTGACTCGACTAAGGAGGAAATAAAAGAGAAGCGGGAGTGGCCGCCAAAGTCAGCGGTAGAGAAAGCAACTTCAACGTCTTATCGTCCGACTCCCCTTGCAATCAATGCTGATCTGGGAGCAACAACTAAGCAATACACTTCCGGAGAGGCAGAGGTACCACCAACTGCAAAGGCGCCGAACACTCCGCAACCACAGCTCGGCCAAGAATTCAATACCTTTCTCGAGAACTGGAGGAAAGATTTACCCGAGACCACAGAAATTGAGCCAGAAGCCTCAACCCCGAAGCCAGCTGACAATCAAGCGATTACGACAGTGGCATCCGTCCCGAAGCTGGATTCGCCGCAGGCGCCCTATACTCCAGCTAAAATATCTGTTAAAGCTCCAGTTCCAACCGTCTCGAAGACGAGTAAGACACCTGCGAAGACGCCAGCGAAGTCCGTTCCTAGAGGTGCGCCACCCAAGCAGTCTTTAACGCCTTCAGTCTCTCAGCCACTCAAACCCCAACATACCGGCCAATCCGTGGCTTCCACGACGACCTCAGCGAGAAAAGTTATTCCCAAGATGCCTGCAACACCAAAAACTCCCGCCCGCACGGACGCTGGTGTTAAAACTCCAATTTCCACTCGTTCAAAGACACCTAGCTTATTTGCACCCACTGCAGCATCTCTGGCAAAGTCACGTAATACACCTCTCCCTCCCACGCCAGTCAAAAAGACAACATTGAGTAGCGGTGCTATGGAACGGCTCGTTAAACCTACTGCTGCGTCCCTTTCCAAAGCCAAGTCAACTGCTCCCACTTCGTCCACTCTCAAATCACCTCCTCGTACGTCGATTACTAAAGCCAAACCATCATCCACGCCCTCAAAAGTGTCTCCGAAATCCAAGAAGGACCCAGCTGTTCCCAAGGTAGCTGATGGGACTACCATTGCCGCCACCACAGTTGCTGGCACCCATGTTGCTGCGGTAGTAACTGATGCATTTGATGCATCCGAAGAAGTAAAGTCGCCTGCTGGAATCATCGTGAATGGGCACATTGACGTCCCAACTGTGGAGGAGCCCGAAAGAGTGATCGAGCAATTTGTGGAAGAGCCTGAGCAGCCTCACGAAAATACTTCGGATCCGAGTAAGTCTGAGGAGCACGAAGAAAGTATCCACACAACTGCAGCCAAGGTTGATCTCGAAGACATCGTCAATCTCCTTGAAACGGCGCCAGTTATTAAGCCCAGCACCGATGAAATACGCGAGATACCAGATGAAGAAGCAAAATAACGTGCCGCTAAACCAACTCAACGGGGGATGGAACTCCTTTTTCGTTTTGCTCTGCTCCTCTAGTCGAATAGTATTTCTTTCGTTATCATAGTCCTTCCTCACCGAAGCTTTCCAAGTACTTCAACACACCTTCATACCCCCCTTTCACGCCAGTGTCAATCTTTTATTGGAAATGTTTCTTGTTGATGATCTTTATCTTTTTTGTTCCTCTCTGTGATTACTGCTTTACTTGTGGTCTGTCTTTTTCCATGTCCTTTCTTATCTAACGACACATGACCACCAAATAAGGAAATAAAAACACATAGGCAACGTGATATTAGAGTTACACCTGTTAACTTGGAGGTGGAAGTTTCTTAAAAGTAAAGACAATTCTATATATACGTGAACGATATCTACAATCCTCAGGTAACCGATTTAGACTAAACATCATAGATGCTTTTAAAATGCGAACTCAGTGGTTTTATTTCCTTATTTGATGGTCATGTGACGTTGGTAGATGTCTGCAAAAGAGGAAAATATATCCCACGCATCGCGTCACGCAAAGGAAATCATTGACTTGGCCATCCCTTATTAATACCATGTCTTCAAACTCTAAGGCTGCAGATTCTTCTGAAAGTGAAAAACCTACCCAACCACCCCTTGGTCTCTTAGAGGAAGATGATGAATTTGAGGAATTTCCCGCAGTAGGTGAGCACTTTGCAATGACAATCACGTCAGGTCGGTGGAGATGCCCATCTAATGACCCTTTCTCCCTTGCTTTATTAGACTGGAATGATTCAGAAACAGATCTTGCGCACTTAGGAGGTGTAGCTCCTGGTAGCGCCAAATCGGGAGGAGACAAGCTTTGGGAAGATAATTGGGACGACGATGACATTGAGGACGAGTTTAGTGTCCAGCTGAGGTGTGTCCTTGGATCCGATCTGCAATGTATCCTGTCCTAAACCTCTTATGTAGAAATGAATTGGAGAAAACAAAAGTCGCAAATACTAATACAGCAATGGAACATTAACAATCCCGAATTCGTATTTGGTGTACTACAGTAATACCACCATCCCTTCCCATGAATTTGGGTTTCTTAGTATCGTAACTCTCTCATTACTTGTTGCAAAATTGTGTTGAAACAGAAGACAAAAAAGGCGTAGAATAGGTTCCTCGTCAGATCTTTTGCGGAGGATCTGTATTTTTTAGGCAACGGGACCTTCTGTCATCTTTTCATCGTCGACTGATGATGCCGCGCTAGACGCGTCATTCAAACCCATCTGAGAGGTGTCATAGCCGTGAGCCGCCAAGTACTCTCGGAACTAGTACAATTCATTAAGGGTTGTTGTGATTTGCAAATTGAAGTCGAAAATGCTTACCTCGCGATCCTCAACCTCCATACCATCTGTGGTGAGGGGCTTGATGAAGATAAGGGTGATAAGGGCACTTAGGATAGCCAGAGCTACGAAAGCAATTCGGAAGATTACCTCCACAGACAGAGAGGATAACAGTGAAAGATTACAAACCACTTCCTATCCAGAAGGGACCCGTGTTTCCCTTATCTGAGCTAGAACCACCGAAGGCTGCCGAAAAAGTGGTAGAGAAGTTTCTGGTTCGAAAAGGGAACCTTACCCTCAATGATGGGAGGGAATGCCCAGGTGCCAACAAAAGCACCTACCTTGCCGATAGCAGCGGCAAGGCCATAGAATTGGCCACGGACGGCAGTTGGACTGGTCTTGCTGGCCAACAATCCCAGACAGTTTCCAGGGCCGAACTCTCCAAAGGTCAAGAAGATACCATAGATGACCTAAGAGACGGTAAGTTTTTCAGCAATGGTGCTTCTGTTAACGACTCACAGCGAAGCCGGCCAGGTGGTGAGTCAAACTAAAATCTGTTCGAGTTACAAGGCACAAGGATCTTGAGGGATGTAAACGTACGGCTTGTAGAGACCACTCATGATGAAGCCGACGATGGCTTGTGCGAGGAGACCAACAATCATGGTCCACTTCGGTCCAAGGTAGTCAACCACGAATGCACCAATGATGGTTCCCGGCATGTAGAACAAACTTTGAAACTCGTCAGCATACTTGACAGTGGAAATTTCATATCAAAGGAGGACCCACTTGATCACAACGTTCCATCCAAAGACAACACTGAGTTTCGTCGATCCGCCAGTGATACTAAGCAAGCATAAATAAGAAACTCTTGAGTGTCTTAGGAAACGTCTTTACTTGTCAACGATGATGGAAGAGTATATGCCGAACTAAAAGATTTTAGCCCCAGAAGTGATAAGACTTGACATTACCCACAGGATATCTAGAAATTGAGCGTTCAGACCGAAATTTGAGATCCGTAAAAGGAAGCGTACGTGATAAAATCATAAATGAACCATGTGAGGGAGATAGCAGCCAAAGAGACACCATAACGGCGAAGAATAAGTAAATAAGGGATTTTGGCATGCTTCATCGAATCCTTCTTATATCGACGAGGTTCGTCCATGCTTAGACGCCAGATGAAGACAGCAACAGCGGGAATGACACCTAGACCAAGGGAGAGACGCCACACTGCACGAAGATGACGCTCGCCAAAGCTGCGACGGATGTCTTAAATTTTAAATCTATAGTTAAAGGGAAATCGTTTTCTTTACATCCAATATAAAACCAGGGGAACAAAAGCAGCAACGACGAATCCGAAATCAATCATAGTGTCTTGATTTGAAGCTCAGAGTCCAGAAAGACGAAGTGAAGCTGTCCGACTCACTGGTAGCTAAAGCGAACCACCTGTTCTGGGCTTTTTTTGCGATAGCAGGTTCCTCCGATTGTTCAGATGCAGAGACTGAACCGCAAGGGTATTCTGCCCCGACACCGATACCTAAGAGGAATCTAGAGGTGGTTTATAAGATTTGGTCGTATTAAATACGGAGGAAACGCACCGCATAGCGCTGAGCATGCTCAGCAAACCACTCACGCTTCCGTGCGCTCCAGCAGAACAGGCGGACAAAAGAGAGAAAAGAGCAACGATGCCGGTTGCACTCATCTTAATTACATGTGTTAGGTCCAGCTTTTCCAAAATCGATGTTTCTGCACACACCATACCAAATTTCCTTCCAAACTTATCGGACAAGTAGCCTGTGAATCCAAATGTGTGTTGCAAACAAGAGTCATACGAGATAACTGACTAACCAAAAGAGAGCATGCCCACAATAGTACCAGCGAATGCCAAACTGCTCAATGTCTGGCTGTGATTGTGGGCTTTGAGCTTCGAGGAGCCATAAATCCTGGTTAAAACTGACATGTTCAGCCAAGCCAATGCCAAGGCAGGCAATCATTTCCACTTACGGGTATTGACTGCAAATGAGAACGTTAATGCCGTACACGTAAACAGAATACTCAATCTGGAAAACATACCGCTGCCAATGATGCCATTAGCATATCCTGTAAAATTTCTACATTCAGAAATAAAGGTTAAATAAGCACCAGAAAATCGTACCATCGGAGAAGAGCGCTGTTCCACAACTTTTTATGTAATGAGAAGTAATGAGAAGACAGTTAGTTTTAAAAAGACTCAATTTTTTGAAAACACGCACGCGAAGATGAGGGAAACACTTTTCACTTTTTCCTTGAAGGTGGGCATTTCGACTACCACTACCAAGGAAAGGGAAGATGGTCAAAGGTCAGATCTGATCGAATGCATGGTGTTATAGTTTGACTGTCAGTTCGACCGGTCTGTCGGCGGCAACATGTATAAGCGGTGTCCTTTGGGATTCCAGCCAGCTTGAAGAGCAAAGTCCGAAATTGATGCATGATCTTCTGGTAGATTAGACTTTCCGACTACCTTTCCACAGCATACCTTTAGTAGCCCAAGGGTAAATATAGAGGCGTTGCACATGGGTTGGAAGATGGCCAATGGGAATACGCATGCCGCAAGGGTAATGACAAGATTCAAGCCAATCACGGATACTTCATCGGTCAGCACAAACGTTTGAATTTCAGCGCTTCAGTTGCAGCAAGCATCACCCCGGGCCCTTATATGAATACCGATGTGTATGATAGAAGATATTAGCCTTGAAGTCGAAAGTTGAACGTCAAGGACCTATGGCAGGGATGTTTAAGAGCAATGCTCAGGCTGAAGACATTGGTGCAGTCAGAATTATGAGTACTTTCCTGTATAAGATCATCGAACAATTTGTTTTTTTTGCATGTGCCAACTTGAAGTTTGTCAGATGGCACCATTCACATGTACGATAATTTATAAACAGGAAGTCTGGCACGAAACCATCCGCAACAAAAGTGCTATATTCAATTATATTGTACTACTAGTGCATGTGATTGTGTCGCGAAAATCCGGATGGTCGGCTAAAGATATTCCATACACCTACGTAGACAACCTTCACCTGCAGGTTTACCGATATACCATTTTACTCAAAGATGGGACTACCTACTGACTCGACTGGATCCAATGATACTTTAACCGTCCGTGACAATCGAACAGGCAAGACCTATCAAGTTCCGTGAGTTGCCTAAACTGTGGAAAGGTTATGCCAGTTCATGTGTCGCGTCTTTTTGTAGCATTGTGGACAACAGTATACCCGCCACGGCTTTCAAAGCCATGAAAGCCCCATTCACTCCAGGAGAGAGAGAAGAGAATGAAACGACCAGAGGGTTGAGAGTCGCAGACAAGGGTTTTCTCAACACCGCAGTCATTCGAAGTGAAATTACTTATATCGATGGGGATGCTGGAGGTAGATTCGCGTTCTTGAATGTAATTTTATGGTCTAATGCTTCAATCTCTTCAAAGTTTTGCGGTACAGGTAGCGTGCCCAAAGTCTTCACATAAATGTTTTATGCATTCAATCCTTATGCATGAAAGAGGTTACCCAATTGAACAACTTGCTCTTCAGTCATCGCACCTAGAAACCGCTTACCTCCTCATTTATGGCTCGCTTCCGACCAAGGCCCAGTTTGACGTCTTCCATCATGAGGTTATGCATCACGGAGTCATGCATGCCGACGCAGAACAGTTCTTTCGTTCTTTCCGGTTTGTGCCCACGACTTGTCCTGTTGCATGTGTTTGTTTAATTTGGGTGTAAAGATATGATGCACATCCGATGGCGATGTTAGCAAGTGCCTTTGCATACCTTGGATCTTATTATGCGGAAGCAAACCCCTCGTTGCAAGGTTGGTCGTAGCACTGCCAATATCCAATCTTAAATATTGAAACTTCCTTCAGGTCAGACCTTGTACAGCAAAGGAGACAAGGCATCCCTTGCCGTAATGGATAAGCAAATTTTTAGGCTTATTGGAAAAGCCACAACTTTAGCTGCGTATGTTTCTTGTTTTCTTAATGATCCAAATGTTTCCAATACAATTTACTTGAAGGATGGCGTATCGCGTCCGTCAAGGTCGGGACTTTGTTACCCCGCCAACCGGTCTAAGCTACACCGGATCGTAAGATCATACATTTCAACATCATTGAATATAGAATAACTCATTCGATCAGGTTCTTGTACCAAATGGACCATTTGGGCCAGGAAAACTATGTACCTAATCCGGTGCTAGAGAAGGCACTCGACATACTCTTCCTGACACACGCAGATCATGAATTGAATGCCTCGGCAACAACGGTTCTGCAGACTGGTAGTTCGTTGGTTGACCCGTACTCTGCGATCGCGTAAGCATACAAGTAAAAAGCTCCTCGTCCCATTCTGACCTTCGAGATGGGAGCAGAGCAGGCTGCGCCTCATTATAGTAAGTATTCTGCCTTTCTTATCAAGAATCTTTGCTTGAACTAGGGATCCACCCAGCGGGCCTTTGCACGGTAAGTGTTTTGTTCATCTCTAGAGTGGGTGTGTGACTTACCATTCTTGAAGGTGGCGCCAATGAAGCTGTTGTACGCATGTTGATTTCTATTGGCAAGTTCGTGAAAATAGTTTGAGATATCATTCATTTCCCTCATATTTTACACTTCATAGACCCGAGAACGTTCCCGCGTTTATCGAAGCAGTCAAGAGACGCGAGAAGGTCCTTTTTGGGTTTGGCCACAGGGTGTATAAGACCGTGAGTTCGCGAGTTGCGTGATTTACATTAACTCTGATGGAAAACTACGTGCAGTCAGATCCGCGTTCCTTTATCATTCGTAGGACGGCGGATGAGGTATTTAAAATGTAAGCCAAACTATACGTGTTCGTTTTGGCAGGGGTAATTTTTGCCAGTACTGGTAAGGATGAGCTGTTGGAGACGGCAATGGTGTTGCATGATGTGGCCATGAAGGACGAGTATTTTATTAAGCGAAAGCTGGCACCCAATGTGGATTTCTGGTGGGTGTCTTTTAATTGATCACTCGACCTGTCTATTGACCCATATTTATCACCTTCCACAGGAGGTAATGTAACTTCGGAGCTTGTTCCATCCGACTGTGGATTGACGGTGTGTTTAGTGGCCTCATCTACCGAGCGATGGGTAAGGCATAAAGTTTATTACCATGTTCTGTTCTTCACCAAACTATCAGGTTTCCCGCTTGATTTCTTCCCGGTTTTATTCGCAGTTCCACGAGTTGTGGGATGGCTTGCACATTGGAGACAAGTGAACTTACTAAATTGATCTTTTCACATTCAAGAGATTTACCATGCTGGTTTTAGATGATGCTCCAGGAGGGGGGTGTCAAAATATGGCGACCACGCCAGGTAACATTAATATCGATCTCAATTTCATTAGAGACTCATCACTGTTTTCTTCCCCAGGTATATATAGGTTCGGGAAAACGCGACTTCGTGCCAATTGATGAACGGATTGCCGAGGAAGGGCCAAGACAGACACCGTCTGCCATTGTCCACTCTGGGTGAGTGTTGAAGCTTGGCTTCCTTAGGCATCGTGACCATGACAACGCTCGATATCATCATGCAGAATCACGAAGAGAACACTGCTGGCGTCTTTTAAAAGCAAAGTTCCAGCTAAATTGTGAAAGCGTATATATACATTGTTTTGAGTTGTGTAAGCTTAAATGCAAGTGATCCCAGTCAAATTTCACTGTTCAGTGGTTTTGCAAGTATGGTTGTGGTTTATTTGTGTCACAAGTCACGAACCATTGATAGACGAGTTTGTTCGTCCCTTCCTTTCTTCATTTCTTGCTTCTATCCTCGCGCCGTTCCCCGCGTTCCCCTCCCTATATAACCCCTCTGCCCCTTTTTGTACTTAAACATCGACAATGTTGTCCACTCTCTTTACCGTCGCTCTCTTTGTCGCTGCCTCCATACACGGCGTTTTGGCCGATTTTGCCGTTAACACGCCTCAGCTTGAACAAGTACGTTGATTACCTTGCGTCGTTATTCGGGTGATTCACCCCTCCTTCAATAGTGCAAGCCCGCAAAGATTTCATGGGAACCAACTAAAGGACCCTATAGCGTCCTGGCCGTCAAGGCTTCCGACCCCTGTGGAGATCCGATGTTGGTCACTCTTTTGGTTTCTGTATCATTGTGAACTTATTCCCCTCTTCTTTTAGTGTCGATATTGGCAACTTCGACGCCACAATCACTCAATGGACGGCCACAATCCCTGCTGGAACTGAAGTCATCTTGGTTGTTCTCGACGCCAATGACCTAGAAGCTTGGAGCTCCAAGGTAACGTCGTAAAGGCCCTTCTGATCTTAACTTACATACGAAACCCGTTTTAGATTGTTGTCGGCGCCAGTGGAGATTCTTCCTGCTTACCGACTGTCCCACCGACAAGTTCCTCAACCGCAGCTTCGACGTAAGAATTTTCTTATAATTTTTTTTTCCGACTTCTTATCCATTTTCGATTTCTAGCGCAAACACTGATATCTCTCCTGTTGGTGCCGCCAACGCCGGTCTACTCACGAGCAGTGCCCTCACTGCTTGCCAAGCTAGTATGCCTCTTCTGGCAATTGCTGGCTTGGTTTCTGTGTTCTTTTTGTCGTGATGATACCCCTTTTTTTCCCTTTTATGTCGGTGCAATCCTCGACCGACTCTGTTGCTCTCATCAAGACTCATAACGACGTTAGTAATGAGCGCATTTGGAACTTTATTTTTATTGCTTAACCGATCTCTGGAGATTTACTGTATCAGGTGATTTGTTGGGTTGGTGCGGGCTGTGTTTCTCGAAAGAGCTGGATGAACACTGTTCCTTCCGACTACCGACATAACCACCACTTGTTACATTACTTGTGTTACTACCCGGTGCTGCTGGAATCTGATAATTTTATCTTTATACTGCACATATATACCCTTGCACTTCTTTATACTGGTTGGATAAATTTCAGTACTTGCACATAGAAAAGATTTTGAGTTACAAAAGTTTTACTTGAGTAAAAGTTGACTTCGAGGTCGTAATTCGAGTAAGCGCACTTTCAACTAAGCAAGTATTTATACACTAAATCTGATTGACTAACCTGTTTTTATGTCCTTCTGAAAAGCCAGAGGCGAATGTTTCAAGACAGTCTTTCTGACCATGTCCGTTGTCCTCGAGGTGTTCCACAAACTGTACAAGACAATCCACCAGGTTTGTTTTCTCTGTAGTAAGGAAAGGTCGTCGAGCTAAGTATTTCTCAGAAATAAAGACAAAGACACGTACAGTGTGCACACCAGGCAACTCCAGACCTCAAATGCTCTTGTGATATGCATGCTGTCCTCTCGTAATACGCGAGTAGACGGCTTAGAGCCTATTGTCCGTTCTACTGCCCCAACTGGGGTCAAACCAAGTGCCTCCTTTTTCCTAAAATCAATTTCGGTTTGTACCATCTTTCCCAAGCCAAGCTGTTTAATCCTAGAAGACGAAGCCGAGCGTGTAGAGGGGATATCACCAATACGAAGATCGTTGGCCTTGAACTGAGTTTTTGACAGTACCCCTCCGACGGTGAAAGTCGATCCTGACGGTACCGGGACATCACAAGCTGTCGCTCCGTCATTGTCATCGTCGGAGAATATCTCGATCACGTCTTTGTCTTCGCCAGTCGGCCGTTTTGAGCTGCCCGATCTGCTCGCGCCAGGTGACTGCCCCTCCTCTTCCTGAAATTCAAGATCGAATTCATCTTTGAAGGCCTTCCATGAGTCCTTGGCCTTGAGAGGCTTCTGGAGTTCTCCGTCTCTTTCAGATTCGAGAAGAACTTTTCTGCGCTCTGCGTCGGTTTCTGGGATGATGATAATCTCATCATCGTCATCATCGTCTGAACGCTCTGGAGACTCTCGAGGCGCAGGTACAGATGTTGTTGTTGGAGGTATACCTATTGAATAAGGAGAAGTTTGCGCTATTTGTAATAAATCGAGAGAACTGTAGCCCACTTTGAGACTTGTTAAATCGGCTTTCGGCAGCTAGCGCCCTCTCTTCCCGAGCTCGCTTACTACATGGAGAGAGAGAAGGACTATTCAAATTTGAGCATGAAAAGTCAATCGCGCAACCTACCTGTTAGCTCTCTTCCCGAACCCTGTCCCTTTTCCATCGTCCGAATCACATAACGTGGAACCCTCCCCTATAAATGCATACTTTGAACTCACCCGACTACCAGCTTTCTGCTTCTTCGCCGTCTGGGCCCCAGTGTGAAGGGAAGGCACTATCTCTCTTCGTTTTCCTCGTGGAGCACGACGACGACGTGAAGCCGTAGGTCGCGTTCGTGACTGTGCCCCACCGCACTAGGTTCATAAATAGAAACATCTAAAAATATTCAACAAGAACGGAGGAGGGAAAGGGTCCTTACCACGTATTCTGGGAAGTCGCCACTTTCCAGTCCCTCGCCTCCGACGCGGGCTAAATCCCGCAGTCTCGTCCCCGAAGACCAGAAACCTGTTTGGCATGGATTTCTCAATGAAATAAGAGTTGAAATTATGCAGCGTGAATTACCATCGCCATAATAACCTCGCGCTTGCAACTGACGAACTTCGACCCTCAAACATGCCCACAATGCTTGAAATGCAGGTCCATGATTCATGTGCTGTTGCAAATTCACCCAGTTGAGCACCAAACGGACTTGTGTTAAAAGGAAGAAGCCTGCCTGGATATGTGCCAGCTGAGAACAGCTTAGAGTTAGATCTTGAATCGCGAAATTTGAAGTGGACTCGGAACGCACTTCATGACATAGTGTACTCATCAACCAGTAAATCGGGTAAAACGAGCCATTGGGTCGTCTAAGAACGAGCTCTACACAGAAAAAGAAACTGATCAAGAATCGGACGTCGACACAAGCTTTAGGCCCTACCAACAGTTTCACCATTGTTCCAATTTCTACCTGCAAAAATAGTGTTGTACTCATACTTGTGAACAGAAAAAGGGGATTCCAAATTAACGTCTTCACTTCTTCGCTATGATCGTAATTTTTTGTTCACCTCTTCGAAGCTATTCACTTCAAACCCGTGTTGCTTCATAACCGGCCTCACTTGCGCAGCCAGCGCGCGAAGCAGCTGACGCGCTTCCTCTTGCCGTTCGGGCTCGTCTGGAAGCGAAGAAATAAAATTGATGTGCGGATTCGGGTTTGTTTCCTTTTCGTTATATTTGAAATGCATGGATCGAATTTAGTAGTAGATGGACGAGGTCATTTGCAACAGTGCCATTACTATGATATACATCGTGTACGGGAACAGGTTACCAAGTGTGTCATAAGTTGACAGTCACACGATGTCACTGGTGCTGCTAGGCCCCACGCTCCAATTCGAATTCGTGTACCAGAAGAGATTTCTATGTGCTTCAGCTTCTGACGGACGGGAGTAAAACCAAGAGATGCGACTAAAATTGATGGAGTTATGGTCTAAAAACTGTTCAAGTGATAAAAGCAGCCGCTCGTCTCGCTCGTTGAGCCTGACGGACAAATCCGTGATGATCAAAACGTAAACAAACAGCCGGAACTTGTGCTCGGTCATCTCGGAGATCACTGATTAACCCTAATGTTGGTTCCAGTGTGACACGACTAGCTCATTGAAAACCAACTAATTACTTACCTCTGGCAGTTTGTTAGCAAGTAGAAAATATGTAGAATGGGAAACTATGCCTCAGAGTTGGAAAAAAGTTCTGCTTTTGCTTTCCAAGTAAATTGAGTGGGGTGATAACAAGCCAAAACTTTGGATCATTGATTTCAGAATAATACGAGGGACCATGGAAGTCTTAACCTGGTAGCAGCAGGAACAATTTGCTTTAAATTCGCTTGTACAAGGCATGTCCTACGATTGTGACCAAATGTGACTTACCAAACTTGGAACCAACATTAGGGTTAATCAGTGATCTCCGAGATGACCGAGCACAAGTTCCGGCAGCCGCTCTCTCGCGAGTTCGAGCCCTTAGGTTTGTTTGTTTACGTTTTGATCATCACGGATTTGTCCGT
>QDKV01005368.1_pt1 | contig 75513 bp, 93 predicted proteins | sample 1861101 | NCBI WGS metagenome assembly QDKV01 (sample SAMN04275158, study PRJNA302643) | Fungus metagenome, whole genome shotgun sequencing project. | isolation source: fruitbody | host: Mallocybe terrigena | place: Sweden | collected 2013
AGATTTCCAGATCTTGTAAACGAAAATAAGATTTTGCGTTTGTTATAAGTAGCGGGCCATGCCGCTTGTCGGCCGTACTGAGTTATGTTCCGGTGTATATGATTATCGTTTCAAAACCTGCAAATCAGATGAACGTTGGTGAGCATGTACGATGTCTTGACAAAAATTGTTGCAGCTGAGTACTACAGCCAGAAAGCGAGAGCTATACATATCATTCCTGTCAGGCGGTGAACATTTTCACAAATATGGTATCAAGAAATAGCTATGCCTCCAGAAACAAATTGTTAGGATGGCACAGCAACTTGCAAGATGTCGTTTGAAACGCAGGCCTCTCAGAGAGGCAACGGATCCTCGAAGTCGAGGAAAACCACCTTAAGTTGCACCAGAAAAAAACGCAGGTACTGAGGCCTGAGGTTTCAAATGTCAAATGGCTTTCGAAGTTTATTTGCATCGAGGAAATAAGAGGAGATAAGTATGCAAAACTATGCTCGGGTCTTTGAAACAGGAGCTTCAGGTGTGTCGAAACTTTGATGGATACCAGGATATCCAATTGCCAAGCATTTGTGTTCGCTTAACAATCGGTCGAGGCTATTCGAACACAATAAAAAAGTGGTTTTCAGAGCTGATCCCCAGCTGGTCTCTGTCCGAAATACCTACACAACTCCCTGGTGGCGCGAGTATTATTTGCAAACCCGAAATTCAATAGGCGCACTTTTTCCAGTTCCCATGATTAAAATACCCTTGTCTATTGGGATTGCTGCCAGTGTCTTTTGTCTTCTCTTCGTTGATGTTGTTGCACGTCACGGTGGTGAGGCTTCCAGTAACACACTTTGGAACTTGCAACTCACGCTCCATAGAAGATCCAATTGGAAATCGCCCCCTAGAGATTGAAGCCCAGAAAGCTCACGAAGTCGCATGGATTCGCCACAATCAAGCTCATCAAAACCATATGGATGCGTTTTATCAGTACGAAAAACATTGGGGCGAGACTCTGGACAAAAGCTTGCAGCCAAAACTTATGGACGCTTCGGGGTATCATCTGGCCATGGCAGAGCACCATGAAGAGCAGAGAGAACATCATGCAGAAATGGCATCACAACATAAATTGAATGCCACATCATGCACTGGTGCGAGCTGTACCACTTTTACGGTCGCTTCGACGGCGTCCGCCAGGAAGTCAGCAAAATCTGCTGAAGGTTCTTCCTCCCACACAAAAACAGAGATGAAATTCTTAAACCTTGCCACACATTACGAGGATCAATCGGCGGCAAATTCGAAACATCAGACAAAAGCCGAAAAGTTACGCAAAAGTGCTGTGCACTACAACTCGCTGTGGCGTTTAATGCCCGGGAAACGCTTTACACGACACAAGTTGAGTAAGCACTATACTAGGGCGGGTATTCCACTGGAGTAGACTAGAAACGGACTAAAGACGGACTTGGTATTTTATCTTAAGTAATGACATTAGTTACGGAGTAGACTTGTTTTTATAGTTGAGAAAACATGTATCAGGGCAACTACCTTTGGTGTAACCTACTCAGCTGCAACAATTTTTGTCAAGACATTCGTCATGGAGTTGTCATTGGCTAGTCTAGACCGACGACTGGTTACTACCATTTATGTAAATTCTGCAATCACATATTCCCCACGAAAGAGTTTTGCTTTCTATTTTGAATGAACAGCTCAAAAAACGAATTAATTGATTTATTAAAACTTGCAAACATAGGTGCTCTACATTGCTCAGTCCCAAATGGATCCAATGACGAGACATGTGATAAACGGCGGAGACTAACCAGTCCCATACTGGTAGTCCAACTAACTGGCATCGGCCATTGGCAAATACATCGACAACTTACCTCCTGCATGCAAGCACTTTTGGGGGGTCACCCAACAAGCAATTCCACATAGAAGGGACTAGCTAACTGACTCTTTTCACTAATCATCAACCCCCAGTTCAGCATGGTTTTTTTTTCTGATCTTTGAATCGATTTTCAGCACCGCACGATACCGACGGTTAGGTAACGTTGTCAATGGACAGCTCGGCTACGTGTTCAAATTGTATGGAGCTGATAGAAGCCTGATCCGAACAAAGTTGAGGTGGTTGAAATCGGCTGCAATTACATTCCTCACACTCCTCTCATCCGAATGGCAACACTCTGCAAGAACGTACCGGAAGAACTCTTGAATACCGTATCTGGAAAAACGAAAACTTGTCTAACGAATCTTGTGAAATACCTATCTTTATTGGAACATCCCAATTTGTTCGTTATTCTTACCAATTCTGGAAATTTGACGTTTAAAGCTACTTTGCGTTCAGCCCCTCGTATCCGAAGTCGGGGCTTGCCGCAGTTTTGATAATCCTCTATGAGCAAGACGGATTAATCCGTGTAGTTCTTACTACACGATCGAAGGAACTGCGGACGCATGCAGGTCAAACTGCTTTACCAGGCGGAAAGAAGGATCCCATAGATGTTGACTCTACAGCTACTGCAGTACGTTCCGACAAGACGAACTTTGACGGGTACCCATTGACTTTGTGACGCGTGCATTGACAGCTCAGAGAAGCTCATGAAGAAGTAGCCTTGCCCCCTGATTGTCCATCTATATACATTCTTGGCACTCTTGAGCCATACATTTCGCAGCACAAATTACTGGTTACCCCAGTGATTGCATTTCTTAGCCACCCTGACGTTGTCACAAGGCTAATTCCTTCCCTGGGAGAGGTAGCACACATATTCAGTCATCCTTTGGAAGCATTGCTTGACCCAACCCTTGCAAAATCTGACGAGCTTGCGCCAATAGGAAGCGAAAATTGGCCATATGACTCCGAATTTCATGTGCGGATCTCTGACTTTTCTTTTATATTCATGCACTGGATCGTAAAACATTTTAGAACCCAAGTGATTCTAATTGGCAAATGTTGGGGGACACACCATATCGGATGCACCGCTTTCGAACATCTGCTTCTGCAATCAAAGGAATGACTGCAGACATCCTGGTTCGTTGTCCCAAGTGCCATTTATTATGATTGCTTTCTTATATTATATAACTTTTACAGATCGAAACCGCTGAAGCGACGTATGCAAAATCAACCACTTATGAGAGATATGCACCTCAGCAACTGCACAAAATTAAGGATATCGTAGATATCATACAACCACAGTCTACTACCAGTACATGCTGCCTAAGTTGACTTAATAATCACGTCCGGTACCCATTTATACATGTCCATATCGGCTGTCATGTAAACTTTTATAAAATGTTGTATCAAGTAGCCTTATCAGGTGTGGCAAACGTCTCGGTCAGAAATCGAATTTCCTTCTCTATGACAGGTTCTCTTTTGTTGTCTCCACAAGAATTTCTCTGGGTGACCGCTGTCTGAGGACTACTCAAACGTGTTTTATCACAAGCGCGGAAATACAAGCTTTAAATTGGCACTTGAGAAGTCGAAGACTCAAATGACGTGTCTTTTCAAACATGTTCGCGTTCACCAGATCTTTGGCGCCAACACGAATGTCGGTAAAACAATACTTTCAACGGCACTTGTTCGCGTTTCAGCTCAGTTGGGAAAAAAAGTCTTTTATCTTAAACCGGTCAGCACTGGAGCTCTCGGTGATGCAGATGACCTGTAACGTTGCAATCGGTGCTTTGAAAATATCTTTACTGATGCAAAGTTGATAGACACGTCACTCGATACACAAAAAAGTACAGTGGATTGGTGGATGCAGAGTGCCTCTTTCGATATGAAGAGCCTGTCAGCCCGCACTTGGCGGTTAAGATGAAGGATGAAACCAATGTCAGTTGTTGTTCACTTGAGGACAGAAAAATGACACACTTCACAAACGTTCCAGGTCCCATCTGACGAAACTTTCCTCAGCACAATCGCCAACCGCATTAGAACTCATGCGAAGGAGACTTCGGGAATAAGTCATGTCTTCTTGGAAACTGCGGGAGGTGGATTCTGGTTGACTTCATCATTCTACTAAGACTAAAACGCCTAATTGTACCCTAGGAGTTCATAGTCCCAGTTTGTCTGGGACGACCCAGGCAGATTGCTACCGACCACTCTTTCTTCCAACGATATTAATTGGAGATTCAAAACTCGGTGGTATCTCATCCACTATTTCATCTTATGAATCACTTCTTCTGCGAGGCTATATTGTCGACGCTGTGCTTCTCTTCCACGATGACTACTACCGTAACGGAGAGTATCTTAAACCATACTTCGAAGAAAAGGGCGTCTACCTTGCTACTGTCCGGCCTCCCCCACCGAAACTGACAGACCTTTCCAAAAATTTCAAACTCACACGGGGTTATTACGATTCGATCACGATGGCAGGAGGTGGTCACGATGTCAGGAATGTCGTTAAACACTTGGGTGATTGTCATAACCGTAGGATCCAAGAACTGAAGTCCATGCCTCGTCGGAGTCTTGACACGATTTGGTGGCCTTTCGTACAACATGGATTGGTCGCAGGAGAGAACGACGTGACGGTAATTGACAGTGCCCACTCGGATTTTTTCAGTGTTACCAACCAATCTGTCCTAAAAAATCCTTCCTCCAAAGCGAGTATTCTGTCCCCTCACTTTGACGGTTCTGCCTCATGGTGGACTCAAGCAGTAGGCCATTCGCACCCATCGTTGACGTTAGCTGCGGCTAGGGCAAGTGGTCGATATGGTCACGTCATGTTTCCCCAAGCAACGCATCTTCCAGCTCTTAGATTGGCGGAGCGGTTAGTTAAAGGACCAGGGGAAGGTTGGGCCAGTCGGGTGTTCTTCTCCGATAATGGGTCTACAGGCATGGAAGTCGCTCTCAAAATGGCTCTCAGGTCTTATTCGATGCGGCATGGAGACGGGTTGACAAAGGATACTAAGAAGGATCTCGGTATCTTAGGCTTACGGGGGAGTTATCATGGAGATACGATTGGATCTATGGACGCTTGCGAGGAGGGTGTCTATACCTGCGAGTGGCACAGAGCAAAGGGATATTGGTTTGATTGTCCTACAATAGGAATCAAAGATGGCCAAGTAACAGTTACCATTCCTGAATCAGTTGGCCCCCAGTCTCAACACGCCGAGTCTCTCGCATGGGTCTACGACATCAAAGAACGCTTGCATTCTCCATTAGCTCGCGCTTACGCAAACTACTTTACACGCACGCTGGAGTCATTGAAAGCTCGAGGCCAGCAGTTTGCAGCTCTAGTGCTTGAACCTCTAATAATGGGAGCCGGGGGTATGCTGTTCGTTGACCCCCTCTTTCAACGAGTTCTGGTGGACGTAGTTCGGAATCGGAATTCTGGGTGCTCGAAGACATGGTCTGGAATGCCAGTCATCTTTGACGAAGTATTTGTCGGTCTCAATCGTGTTGGCGTACAAAGCAGTAGCCCATTACTAGGGGTACATCCAGACATCTCGGTTTTCGCTAAAGTCTTGACTGGCGGCCTGGTACCACTTGCTGTGACTCTTGCCTCAAAATCCATCTTTGAGGCATTCCTCAGTGATAGCAAAACAGACGCTTTACTTCATGGGCATTCATACACTGCCCATGCTGTCGGTTGCGAGGTTGCTAACGAGACGTTGGCCCTTATCGATAAGATATCCTCAAGCTGCGACTGGATTTCTGCGAAATCAAAATGGGCCAAACCTGACGGAGGCGAAAGTCCCGTCTGGAGTCTATGGAACCCAGAATTTGTGAATGCTATATCGAGTCTCCCGCTGGTCAAAGAAACTATGACACTCGGCTCAGTACTGTCAATCAAGGTTCAAGATCATACAGGCGGTATGATTCAAAGACTACCCGCATCTATAATGTCTGACCTGATCTCTTTGAAGGATACACTTCAAAATCTGCTCAGGCCCTTTTGCAGCCTCTTAGCTGGCTTGCGGATTCTGATGACAGCATATCAACAGCTCCTAGTGGTGCTCCATTTGCTATACATTACAGGACCTTGGGTGATGTTGCATACTTCATTACAAGTTTAAACTCAAGTGCACCCATTATTAGATCCGTAGAAGATAAGATATGGCAAACTCTATCTACTGCATAGAATATCAAAGTCGTAGGAAAATAGGTGGTGTGTTCAGCTACGCCAATATTGAGCAAGGTCATGGAACCGATCCAATACAACGGTGATGTACGACGTCTCGTTGAGCAGTACTTCAAAATGCTCGATGGCTTCCTCTTCTGTGAGATCCAATCGGAATTTCTCCTGTAATTGTTCATATACGTCTCGGTGCTTGATATCTGGGATGTTGGCATCGACCATCAATGTAACCAAGTTGAGAATGAGGTTACTACTTTTTCTCAGAATTGTGAAAGCAGTGAAGCAGAAGTTCTTGAACCGAGCGTAATGCGGGGATTGGGCGCCGCCCATACCATCTACCATTTCTTTGCAAACCTTGACTTGCGGCGGGAAAGGTTTTGGATCACGTCCGAGGATATAACCAAAATCGACTATGGGTAGAGACATCAGCACCAAGTAAATAGGTCTTTGTGAGACAAACCATGGAAGAAGTGTCCGTCAGGCGCAACGAGCAAGTTATCCAAGTGACGATCACCCACTCCCAATAAATACGTAACGACACAATACCCAGCTAAGTTAACTCGTGAGTCAAAAAAAAAATCTTGTGAAGAGACCCTGCTCACCACAGCTTCTCACAAAGGTGTCAATGACACTAGGTTCTACGCCAGATGTCCCTATGCTACCTTCCTCCGGATGATGTGACCTGAGATAGTTGAGAAGAGTACCGTGCTCACTAACGATGGAAGCAATAGCCTTGCTCGGAATGAATTGAACCATTCCCTGGAGTGGACCAGTTGCAAGTACATCGTATGGACTCAACTTCAAGTCCAAGTGCTCCTTCCGGAGTAACAGGTCCATCAAAGTGATCAGCTGAATAACCAACTGGTCTTGGCGCATGTCGTCTCCGTCTTTGAAAATGACAGGGTATTCGCTGCCGTCTGAGCGCTGGAAGTAAAGGAGCAATGGATACATATTTGATTTGAAGACAGTCGATTTCTCGGAAATAATGCCCGAGACTTCGACATTGGCATTCAAAGGGAGCGATAGCGGTTCCATGGACGCAAGACCGTTCTTCGAATCGGAAATAAAGGCGCGCAGTTTTTCTATTTTCTTTGGTCTTGGATCCTTGGAAATCCGAAGTTCCCGGGCACGCTTAGCCAGTGTATCAATCATGAGACCTTGCCGACGCAGCAATTCGCGCCTCTCTGTGCCGTTCTCCGACTTGGGCGAGTATCAGGACGGTGCAACAACGGGGGAAAAATTTGAAGCCCACCTCCAAAATTTTATTCATGTATTTGAACACCACACGCCCATACATCTTGGATACAATTTTATCCTCCAAGGCCACCTCAACAATAAGGTACCAATACAATCGATTACCCAGAACAGGGTTCATGACCCCTCTCGTGATGAGGAAATCAGAAAGCCCACTATCCTCGTAAGAGATTGCATTTGTCACGGCTCTCGAGGATCTTTGGTCTGTCGCAGCACTCTCAAACTTGAGAGCCTGTACCAATTGTAATAGGTATAGTAGCAGCTCCTGGAACCTTATGATCAGCTACTTTGCGAGTAATGAATGAATTAATTCGATACACACGTCATCGTCCGCCCTACTCAGCTGTCTGACAGCGAAAGCACGAACTCTCGAATCAACTGTCCCAGGCCCAAGTAACTCCAAAGCATCATCAGTGCCAATTTCCGTCCACATAGGTAGCAACTCTTCAACAGCCTGCTTCACTTCCGAAGAATCACGCCAGGAAACAGATTTGAGGAACTTCGTGAGACCCTTCTTGTCTCTTGCGAGATAGAAACGAAATTTCCAGATGAGGTCCTTCTCTTCTGATGTCAGTGATTGGCCAGGAGGATAGTTTAAGATCGCCTGGGGATAAAAGATTTATATGTTGTCTTTGAAGGTAAAGGACGGAGTGAATGAACCCATACCGCAAGTTCATCTCTAATCTTCGCATTGGGCTTGAGCTCTCTATCATATGGACTACTACGATGGCTTCGGACGAGACGTCGGTGTTTGTCTTCGACTGGGTTCTCATGAGCAACGTCTGGGTCTACAACGCTCCACAGGTTGGGGTCGTTGAGAAATGGAGCGGATATGGGTGATGTGGGTATTTGCACAATTGTGGCCAGTGTAGATGTGGCTGAAGTAGAGCTACTCGAAATATCCTGCAGTATCTTTAAGTTTAAAGCAGGAGGGAGAATGACACAAACGAACGGGTTCACTGAATATTACAGGGAAGTCGAATCGGGGTAAGTCAATGTACAGGAAGAGATTCTCAGACTTCTCGGTCTCAGCCTAATAAACGTCAGAACAAGTAGTAGAACAGGTCAAATTATCTCGTACGGCGTGAATCTCCTCCATCTTCCGGAATACCATCTTGTCCAACCAATCGGACTTTGGTAAATCACCTCTTTCATATTTCTTGACCAACTAGAGACCATTGTAAATTGTCGAGAGTGTCACAGATTGGAAAATGAAGAACGCTCACCTTCTCTAACCTTCCCATCTCATCCTGAACCGCCAACTTACTGGGGGTTGTTGTTTCTATCGATCCATCTGCCTCGACGCCGGGCCAGAGTAGGAGTCTATGCTTTCCTCGTCTTAACGTCCTGCGATTCACTGTAGTCATATTCAAGGAATTAAGGACCACACCAACCATTTCTTTCCAAACAGCCTGAAGGTCGAACCTCCTACGGGAATCGCATTTCGTGGTCCTCCTACATCCCAGACAGTGAAAGTTATCTGGGAGCTCAAAGGTAAATCACAATAACGAATAGGGAGCGTTATCCACTCATTCCACCTGGAAAGAGATGAAGATATCATACATGCCAATTGAAAGAGATAAAGGCGCACGTATATGAGTTTTTGAAAGCCTTGAAAGACGTCCGAAATGGGATCGTAAGCGACTTATTATCTGCCATAAGCTGGCAGGTAACATACAGATCTGAAAGCGTGCTTGTACAGAGGGGTTATTACTTTAGCTACAAGGGAGATCCCATGTTACTCACGGAGACTGTACACCGTGAAATCTTAATTCAGGTTTTTCCAGCAACTCGGTGAATATCCTTGCTTTCCGAACGCCTTCTAACTGCGAACTGTCTCCCAAGTGAAATAATTCCTATATCAATTGGTTGAAGGTGTACACAACCCACATTCTAAATGTCACAGGAAGCTTCAAGTCCGAGAGCTTGGCAAATGTGAAATCGTCTCTGTTGTCTTTATCCATTTTGCAGGAGTATGTTTTTTTACCGTCGTCAGTCCATGGATAGTCACAACTACAAGCTATAATCCCGATCGTGTTAAGGGTCACATGTCGGTCAATAAGTCATCACGCACTAGTCAACCCTCGAGTCGGTTGAACTTATTTCTTGTGGCACCTTAGAAATTTACAAAGAATCTTTATGTTCACCCATTTTTTCTCTGGACAACAGCGAGAATGATTTGCAAGACCAGTCATGGACGTTATTGATACCGTTCTTTCATCCTGAAGGCGGCTAGTGCTTTTGCCAATGGACGTCACGAACAAGCTGGATTTCCCTTCTTGCGTTGCTAGGAATCGCAATATCAAAGGATGTCTTTATCTCGTACGGAATACAATTTATTGCATTGCATATTTAACGCGTCGATAAGCAAGATGTTCCTTTCTTGATGCCGCGAACTAGGGCAAAGTTAGAATCGCGCGAAGCAGACTTGGAAGGAACGGCTGCGATCTTCCTTTCTGCCCTGCTAGGCAGTTCCCTCGCGTCAAAAGGCTCATTTATGACGCTTGATATTTCATTTGATGCAACTGTCGTTTGCCAGTTGTCTGCTGCAGATGAAGACGAGATTCAAGAATTGGTGGCCAGCATTGTTTGTCAACGCCGCGTATGGAATATAACTCTTCTCATTGTGGGCATTCAGTTATAGAAGAGCTTCTTATCGATTTCAAAGGAATTATTGGTGAGCACAGTGGCAAAAACCTTGCCGAAGTTGTCTGGACAACACTGGAGCGTTACAAAATTACGAACAAAGTAAGTCTTCATCACGGCATATACATTTCTTTTGGATTTTCAATCGGATGTTTCAAAGTTGGGAACTACTGCAAGCATTGTCATTGGATGGATGGAAGTCGGTGATGACAGTCGGGGGGCGATGGTAGTTCTGGTTGTCTTATCACAAGGCACTGAGTCTGACCCCCATTTCTAGCCTACGATTCATATTGTGTGTGCACAGGACAGTACAAAAATCCATCCCTCTTGCGGTCTGTACGACCTAATGGATCCGGCTAGTGCGCTGTACTTCGCACAGTTTATCCTGAGATTACAACCTTATTTCACTTCCATCAAGCAGTACACCGAAAATCCTCAAATAGAGGACTTTTGCTGGCGGTTAGACCACATTGTCTAGAATATCTCCTTCAGTGCGTAGCAAACGTCTTGCAGAGAACATGCCAGGGAAGAAGGTCAGCTCTGAGACGACCAACAAGACACAGTGGACTGCTTACTGTTCCCGAGGCGTCTCCAGTACCGCCTTCAGCCGCCTCAAGTAACGGCAACAGCAAAAGGATCGCTATAGTGCGTCAGAGTAGGCAAACATAATTTGTATTGGCAGGTTCTATTTGGGCTCATTGACATCTAGATTTGCGAAATTGAAACCACAGGGTGGACTGGAAGCCATGGAAAAGGGACTGACACCTGGGTATGGGATCGCCGCACACTCAGATTCTTTCATTCGTTCGAATGAAATTGCAACAGCCAAATTCGGAATTGGCCAGGCAGATCAATTGATCTCTATAACCGCCTTACTCAATCCTGTTAGCCAAAAACATGGGCCGTGTGTGCTATCTCAACGACTCACTTTTTATGTTGATAATTGGTTTTGTAGACCAGCATACCGCGCTGCGACCCTGTATATGAAGACCGAGCCCGACTCTTTCAAGATTAAGAGGCTTACAAAACGGTCTTCGACTCGAATTCACCTCTAATGATGACGCGTACACCGCTATTATCAATCATATGTTCACTGTCCTTAAAGCCAAGAAATTGCCCAACAGCAAGCGGCTTTCGCGGGAACGACTGAAAGTGCAATGAGGAGCGTTTAGGATGATATCCTAAAAGCCACTTGCTGCCCTCACTTTCTAGATGTTTCTTGTAAATTTTCATTTGTCGTCTCGATGACTACCTGACATCGTTACAGCTTGGAGAGAACTATACCTAGAACTATACCTCTCCCCAAAATCAAGCTGTTAAACTTGCAGTCGATTTCAAGGCCTCTCATCAAGCTCGATTACTGTACCGGTTGCTGGGAAGACAAGAAATGGGTTCTGACCTGTATGTTTGGTTTCGTACTTTTATGCCTCGCTGAAATTGTTAAAGTATACCAAATCGGGCCTTTCAACATGGCTCAGATTTGAACACCACACGACAAGATGAAATACTCCATGAATCGCTTGTAAAACAAGAGGCCGACACTACTAAGAAACACACCCCTGCCATTCGATCTGGAGTGTTGGATGCACTAAGTCATGCATTTAACAACATGCAAACCATCGAGGTGAAGGGGTATCATGCCAATGAAGTGGATAAGTTGTTTGAACCATCGAAGCCATTGTCGATGGTATCTACTGCTTGGAATATGTCGTGGAAACGGCCCGTACAAAGGACTCACCCGAAATTGCCACACCAGAGCCCGAAGGGTGGCTCGCCTCCCCTTATCAAGAAGTTCAAGAAGCCGTTCACAAGTGTAAAAAGAAGAAAGGTCGAATTTTGGAACTTCGGATCTCGGATAAGAATGAGAAAAGGAGCAACCAGCATATCGCAGAACGCCTAAGAAACCTACCCTCTTTGTTCCGGGATTGGGCCATGGGACCAAAAAGGAGAGTACACAATCTCCCTCACCTCAATCTCCCTAACATACATTGTGACCATTTTAAATCGCTGTTGTTGCTATTCTTTGCTCTTTTTTCTCGATCATGCAACTGCTACTTAAATAACTTAATAGTCTCGTTCCGAAAAGATGTACAATAAAAGACTCCTGGGTACATATTCGGATGCCAACAGTGCTTGTACCACACCATTCGGCGAGAGCCAAAACCCAAAACCATCTTTCCATCTGACTCGATGCCATGCATCAAAAATTACGAAAAAAGTGAGAAATGCTGAAGTTTTGGAAATTCTTCAATCAGATGCCATCTTCATCACTCCACGATAGTTCGTCAGAGGAGGAACCAGAGGAGGAATCAGAAGAAGACGGTATGTAATCGCTATCATCTTTATCATCGCTGTCATCGCTATCCCATATCGCAGAAAGGATGGGCTCAGGTTGTCTGTGGTTCATAGCCTTAACTGCCCGTATATTCGGCTCATACCTCCACGGCATTAAATCGGCTGAGTGGACGAGTTCCTGATGAAAAAGGTTGATTTCGAAATCAACCAACCTATCTTGTTGAGGCTGGAGCTCATCTATCCAGTTGGACAAATGTCGTGGGGAATTGAAAATGTGTCGGATGCCTCGAAGACTTGGGAGTTCTTCCTTTGACAAGCGCAGATGACCCTGAAACTGCGATCCCTCATGCCGAAAATGAATGAAATCAATCCAGCGGAGCTTTGGATGGAAAAAACGGTTGACTGTCCAATGCTCTTCAAGAAGGGCGTAAGGATGGATTACCAAGCGCTCGAGACGTGGACAGCTTTCAAGGACTGATTTGAATGCGGCCGCTCGTAAATTGCTGCCAATGTTAAGATGGAGTAATTCCCGACTATGAGCCCGGACAAGTGAGACCACAAAGTTTTCCACGTCACGATTAAAATTTCTAAATTCTTTCGCTAGGATAGTTAGATGCTGCAGGGCAGGCATGCACCAAGCACATTTTAATTCTTTGAGCCTAGCCGAATCCTGATTTGAAAAGAAAATGGATAAATTTCGAAGTTGAGGAAAACTGGTATCCTGCTGTGCAAGGAAAGTGGTTGAAATTTCTGGCTCCAAGCATATTTGGAAATGAAATGCAATAAGATTCTGTCCAAGTTCGTCCAAGATCGATGATATTTGATTGTTTTTCAAATTGCTATCCAGGCGTAGGTGAGTTATACACGGCGGCAAGCAGTTGGTTTGTTCAATCGCGGATGGAGGAAGATCGCAGGGCGTACTGAAGCCAAAGCTTGTCAGGGAAGGACAGTGTTCAGTAACAGTACGTAAACAGGCATCGAGTTCCGAACCGAGATCCTCCGGAATATAACATTGAATATCAAGATATTTGACCAATTGACTAAGGGAGGAGTGCTCAAATACATCACAAAGGCATTCGAGTTGAGAAAAGCGGCGGATACAGATGTATTCGTAAAGAAAGGTGACGCCGACGTGGTACCAAGTTCGACAGACGAGGACGAGAGACTTCATCAAGCGAAGTGTTTTACACCATGAGGAGTGCGGTCCTTTAGAAAGAGTAGTGTCGAGCAGAAAGTAAGGGGGAATAGCACGCTGAAAAATAAGTCTCAGGACTTCTTGTGGAAGGTCAAATGGACGTTGCTTCAAATTCCTAAATTCAGGAGTCTGACGAGGTTGACATCAGAGATATTGAACGTATTGTAGGAGTCAAATCCTAAGTTTACAGAGGATAGACATACCGCGAAATCTGCACCTCCTACAGTGGAATGCGCAAGCTGGATAGAAGTCAGGTATTTTCAAGGAAATATCTGAAAGATACACCAACTCTATTTCCAAGACCACTATCTGATCGTCCCGATTTCTTCTCACTGTGTTCACCATGCATCACAGCAGCTGGTCCAGAAGGTGGTCCAAGGGGTCCTCTAAGTGGCGAATAATGATTGGATTGATCAGGTAGCGCATAGTAGGCTTGCGGCGGTGGGAATGGTCTCCATACAAGGGAGGTAACATCGTAGGACAGTCTTTCAACGTATGATGAGGGGAATATGCCTTCCACTGCGTTAAGTCGTCCACGCCACCAATCAGTGCTTAATTCCTCGACCACCTCAAGAATATCACCAGGTACGAAATATAGAAGCTCCTACAAAAGTCATAAGAATCTGTCCTAAATAAAAATATCTAGCGATTACCCTTCTGTATCCATCATAAGGCCGCTTCGCCCTTGCCTTGAAGGTAAAGTCTGACCGAGAAGGGACAGTTGTACAAAGTTTAGACAGTATTATTTCTGCATCCCGGCAAGAAATCTGTTCGAGCTCTTGAAGGAAAACAATGTTCTGTCGAGTTTGTGCGACAAGTTGAGCTATAGCTGACTTTGCGGAATCAGAGGCCATGGCGTCTGAGAACGAGTCCTTGCTTGCAACAACGGCTCCTCCAGAAATATTTGATAATCAATAAGTAGAAACATAACTCTACATATTATTGTGTCCTTAAAATAAAAGAAAGCTAATGTTTACATAAGCCCTGCTATTTTGTAATCAGTCTTGCACAAGCCAAAATTTTAAACCGGTCCTTGAGACAAAGTCACAAAATTGTACTCAGATTTGGATTGCATGAAGGATGAGAAAGCTCTATGACTTAGCATTCAATTGTTCATATAGTTAAAGATGAGTATGCAAAAGGAATTTGGAGAATTAAAAAATTTGAGGTCAGAAAACCTGTTTGTCTCAAGGAGCAGGTGTCTCAAGGAGCGGTGAATGACTGTAAGTAAATCAAAAAATTGGATTGCAATTGAAATATAATCCTTGGCAGACAAAGTGAAATACATGAACCACATTGAGGGAGAGAAATTTCTCTTTCGTCACTAAAAATATATCTCGATTTGCAAATTCAGACCCGATGGGATCAATAGTACTGGGCCTCAATCACTTTCCGACTTGTAGTCAGGACGCAACGACCGCACAACTTTTCCAGCACGCCAAATTTCCTGGTTGTTGATCTCATCCAGCTCCTTCTGTAAGTCCTGGCGATACGTTGGACGACCATTAAAATCGAGAGACTTGCGAGTCTCAGTACCGTTCTTCACGCTCTCATATAGCTTCTCGAAAATAGGCAGGTTGGCCTTTTCAAAAATAGGCGCCCAGTCGAGGGCACCGCGGCGAGCAGTGGTTGAGCAGGCGTTAAACATATAGTCCATGCTTTATCAAACCATTAGTTTCGTAAAAATTGGCATCACGAGGTACGTACCCTTTTTGGCCAAGCAATGGGTATAGTGATTGAGTAGCTTCTTCAACTGTCTCGTTGAAGGCCTCAGATGGCGAGTGACCGTTTTTGCGAAGAATCTGATATTGGGCCAAGAATAAACCTTCTGAAGAAGGAATCAGCACACCAAGTCAAAATTGTGACCATAGAAAACGTACGGATACCACCCATGAGCTGGATTAGAAGCAAGTTTATAAATACGCCAGGTATTTGCTTGAGAAATCACTTACAATGCCACGTTCTCCATACAAATCGGAGTAAACTTCTTTCTCGAAAGTAGTTTCATACATGTAACCTGAACCAATCGCAACTCCCAAAGCGACTGCCTTTTCCTTTGCTTTGCCCGTGACATCTTGCCATACGGCAATAGAAGAATTTATACCACGACCCTCCTTGAAGAGAGTTCGAACAGTACGGCCTGAGCCTTTAGGGGCAACTAGGATAACATCGACATCCTTCGGGGGAATGACATGGGTGTCGTCCTTGTATACAACAGAAAAACCATGCGAGAAGTAGAGAGTCTTTCCTTTCGTGATTAAAGGAGCGATGGTAGGCCACGTTTGACTCTGTGCGGCGTCCGAAAGGAGATTCATAATAATTGTACCCTTCTTGATGGCTTCTTCAATGGGGAACAACGTCTTGCCCGGAACCCAACCATCTTCAATAGCCTGCTTCCAACTCTCACCACCCTCACGAACACCAACAACGACGTTGAGGCCGTTGTCGCGAGCGTTCAAACCTTGTCCGTGACCTTGTGAGCCGTACCCAATGAGAGCAAGGGTATCATTTTTGAAGTAGTTATGCAGCTTCGCCAACGGCCAATCACCACGCTCGTAGACGGTCTCCAAAGTCCCAGCAAAGTCGAGAGTTTTAACGCCACGGGATCTCTGTTACAGATTATGAAATTTATTCGCCTGCACTAACATTCGGTGCACACTAACCTGGGGAGATGAATGTTGAGCAGACTTGGCCGCTGCAGCTCTTGTGAGCAGAGAATAAAATGCGGATTGTGAAGGTCGTGCGACAGTCAACACACGGGGCGCACAACGAGAAGCAGAACGAAGACACTGCGATGTAGATCGAGCAAGGGAGGCCATGGTAGTATGTCTATCCGAAAAAAGTTCTGCTTTTGTTTGGAGAAATTCGGCCGATCACATCCGAATTTAGCAATGCGGACACCGAACTTAGCCGTGGCACGGTGAACTAGTACGTAATTTCAGAGCTTGGGCTAATGCTACGGGATGGTGCTACGGGATAGCTTCCTCGAGAGATTTAAAAATGGTATGTAATGTTATTATATTGAAATACGCGTTGGAAACCCAGTTGAACCTTGACCTATCTGTGTGGGATCAGAAGCTCTCGGAAACACCCGACCTTATATTCTCTCCAACATTTTAACAGGCAATAGGACGGGTTGAAATCCATCTTCCAAGTGATGTTGAAAACTGTCGTCTTTGGGTCCGCTATTCGCTATAGCCGACTGTTGCAATCGGCGCCATTGAGTTCATGTTCGAAGAGATGGAAGGAACTACCCAGAACGTCGGTATGTTACAAAATTCAATCGAAAAATCTGTAGAAACATGAATAATCTTATAGACTGTGTCGGTGTTTCTCTCAAATTACTCGAAACGACCTTTTAGCACGGATGGCTTTCCTTCTGCTGCATCACCGAGTTCGGTTCTCCCAGATGATCAATCATTCATATCTGCGGTAATATCTGACGATCTCCCGATTCTCAGTCAAGATGGACATCAGGTTGCAATTGGATGGGATACCCGGACATGGTCGCGATTGTGAGGGTCTATATTCACCTTCATTTAACAATCTGAAGAGAACAATTTGTCAGCCATAATATCTGGTTAAGAGATCATTGTCGATGTCCCAGCTGCTTTCATCCGTTTACTAAACAACGTCTGTTCAACACTTTTGATGTACGGGCGAAAACGCGTCAATTTAGTACCTCAAAACTTATAATTTGTAGATTCCAAAAGATATAACACCATTGCGTGTGGAATCTAAGCCCTCTGGATTGGAGGTTACATGTAATTTGCCTTGTTTGTTATCCCTTGCAATTGTAATATCTGAACTCATTTCAGGGCCTTGCAAAGAATCCCATGTTTCCCTTTATCCTTGGTCATGGCTACAACGGAATTCTTACGACCCTCCTTTGAACCGACGTAAAGCCTATGACGAGTAAGTAGAATGGTTGTCATCTGCGATACCTCGGCAAACGCTGGATGTCTAGAAAAATAATATGGGGTTCGAAAATTCAACAATCCCCACCAACGATCAACTATTCGGATGTCATGATGCCCGATGAGGGGAGTCTCTACAAATGGCTATTAAATATAGTAAGTTCGCTTGTAAACCATTTCCCAACCTTCTCTCTCTGATTTATGGCATACCGTCAGCACAAATTCGGTTTTTCATTTGTCTCTGGAGTGCCTCCAACACCCGAAGCAACAGAAGAGCTGTGCAACAAGATAGCATTTATCAGAGAGACACAATGTGCGTTTTGCATTAAGCCTTTTTGTGCATTTGATATATTTCATTTCAGATGGAAAGTTCTGGGATTTTACGTCTGACCTCGCAAAAGGTGACACGGCGTATACGACACTCGCCTTAGGAGCCCACACGGATAATACTTACTTTGTAAATCCCTTTTTCAAATAACCACAGAACAGAATAATAAGCCAATCCACACTTCCAGACAGACCCATGCGGCCTCCAGCTGTTCCACCTTCTTTCTCACACCGACGGCTCAGGTGGCGCTACCCTTCTCGTTGACGGTTTTTATGCCGCCTCCATCATGAAAGAACTTCATCCAGAAGCGTATGACCTCCTTTCTCGCGTACCCGTCCCTGCTCACGCTGCAGGCGAAGAGACGGCTCTTTACACCCCATCACCACAGTCAGGATACCCTGTCCTAGGTCATGACTCTATTACAGGAGAGCTCGCACAAGTCAGGTGGAACAACGACGATCGAAGCGTGATGAACCATTTGCAACCCGAATTGGTGGAGAAGTGGTATATTTTCTCTTTCTTTTTTGCTTAAAACATACCTTTAAAATTTCTTTTTTCCTTAGGTACGATGCGATTCGTTTATGGAGCAAATGCCTCAGAAGTGCGGACTCTGAGTACTGGGTTCGACTACAACCCGGCACTGCAGTCATCGTTGATAATCACCGTGTGTTACACGGTCGATCTGCATTTGACGGAAAGCGCCGGATGTGCGGGGCTTATCTCGGAGTGGACGAGTATCGATCGAAATTCGCAGTTCTCAGCGAGAAGTTCAATCCCGATGCGGTCATACAGCAGGCATCAAAGCAACTTCCAGAGACGAATTTGAATGGAAGGAATATCTGGAATGCTGCTCTTTGAAGAACAGATTCTTAAGGAAACAACGTTGATTCTTTATTATCCTAAGCAACATCTTGATTTGTCAGTAGTTACGCCTAAAAGAACGACTTTGCCAATCATTGGTACATCATTTCCCCTCTTATCTCTGTTCTTCTGCAACTTTGATCTCCTTCAAAATGTATCCCTCCAACCCACCACACAACCAGAGCTCCTGCACACTCGATCCAACTGGCTTTACCCAATATATGTTTTCCTCCCCTAATACCCCATTTTTTACCACAACTTTGCCATCCTTCATACTCACACCTACCTCCAACCCTTTATCGACTGTCAACTCCCCATCATTCCCACCCGCCCCCCGCTTCCCCTCCTTCGCATATACCAATGTAAGATCACGCACGAGCTCTGGACACTCCACACACACCAGCCCGTTGTTGATCGCATTCCGCTTGAAAATATCCCCAAACGAACCAGCAATGACGAGTGGTACACCGGCAGCTTTGAGAGCGGTCGCTGCCTGTTCGCGCGAGGAACCCGTGCCGAAATTGTAACCCGAGACGAGGACGACACCGGGTTTCGTTTGGGCTTGCCCGGTCGTCGTTTCGCCCTGTGTCATGGCATCGAAATGGGAAGCGCGGGCCGAGTCCCGTTCTTGTTTCGTGCGCAAGGATGCGACAAGCGAGGCAAAACCCGGGTCGTAATTTTCCATGACGACTTCGGCTTGGCGGGCGAGAGTGATGTCGTCTTGGTAGGTATATTTACCTGGGTAGATGCCATCTGTGTTTAAGTTGTCTTGAGGTGCAAAGAGTAGTGGACCCGAGAAATAAGATGGGAAGTCGGGCAAAAGACTCTCATCCACTCGTTCACTGGCCTCCATCGACAGCGTGCGGTCTTTCTGCCCGGTCGTATCTTCCATAGAATAGAATGTTGGCGATCCTGCATTCACCTCCCTTGTCCCATTCAAATCCTCTGGCCCACAAATATATCCCTTAACTGCACTAGCAGCCACCACCGCCGGACTGGCCAAATAAGCACTGGCAGCCGGGTGACCCATTCTTCCTTTATAGTTCCTATTCGTCGCACTAATGCCCGTCTCACCCTCTTTCAACAAGCCCTCACCTAATCCAATACACGGCCCACACCCAGCAGGCAACGCCTTTGCCCCCGCTCGCATCAACACATCCCAATCCCCCAACCTTTCTGATTCCTGCTGTACGACCGACGACGCAGCAGCGACATAGAATTCCACGCCCGGTGCAATCTTTTTGGTCTGGTTCTGACCATCCTGACGCAGGACGGACGCTGCCGCAGTGAGGTCAGACACGCGCGAGTTGGTGCACGAGAGGAGATACGCCTTTTGGATCGGAATTTTTTGCTCTTGGAGGACTGGTAAAGGCGTGGAAATCTTGACACTGTTCGGGCCTGAGACGTGCGGGACAAGAGTATCAAGGTCGAAAACGAGATGAGAAGCATATTGCACTCCAGGATCAGAAGCGAGCCTTTCCTTCTCCACGCGAAGCTTATCAAGTCGCTCCTTGTTGATCCTTGGATGTCGAGGCGGTTTAGGGATTCCAGGTGACTCTGCAAACGTCCTCAGCTCTAGTGCTCTCAGCGCCCGCTCATACCACTCCAAAAGGGCCTCATCCACTGGAAAAACACCAGCTAATGCCCCCCACTCCGTCGTCATATTCGCAATCGTGAGTCGCTCGTCTATCGTCAAGAGGCCCACACCCTCACCCGTAAACTCAATAGCGGCATTGAGGACCTCGTCCTGGTTGAACGATCCACAAAGGGCGACAATCACGTCTTTGCCAGAGACGCCCGCCCTTAGCGCGCCCCTTAGCTCGACGTTCACCATCCGGGGAACCTGCCACCACGTCTTGCCCGTAGCCCAAAGCGCCGCCGCATCAGTTCGGACGATAGGCGTGCCAACGCACCCAACGCCGCCATACATGTTGCTGTGACTGTCACTAGCGACCGTCAGGGTGTACGGGAATGCATAACCCTCCTCAACGAGGACTTGGTGTCCGATGCCTCGGCCGGCGGGGTAAAAGTCAATCCCATGCGTGCGTGCGAACTGTTCGATAAGAGAATATTTAAAAAGGTTCTTGTCCGTGCGGTTTTGTACGTCATGGTCGAGGGTGAACACGGGTTGGGTTGGGTTGTGGATACGCTTAGCGCCAATAGACTTGAACCTGACTTGATAAAGTTATTATTACAATGTAACTAAAAGAAGTCTGGATACGCACTTTGAAATAACAGGACCGGTATTATCGTGAGTCATGACATGCTCAGGTTTGATCATAACATAGTCTCCTGCTTTTACTACCTTCCCTCCTGGCAGACCGATCGCATACTTTTGTACGACCTTCTCGATTACGGTCTGTGGAATCCTGTTGAATGACTGGCTACTGGAAATAGTTGCTAGACAACGCCGTTTCGTCCTGTGGATTAGCCCACAAATCCACGGCCTAGGTGGACGCATTGAAAAGGAATGGAGAGTGGTGAGGCATTCAGGCTGCCAGTGTCTGGTCGGGTTTATCGGCCCGACGACTTATCAAAGGTTAAAATCGATAATTATTTACCAAAAGTTTTATCCCAAGCCGGACATTTTGTAAAAATTTCGACCACTGATTGCCCACGTGTCTTACCGAGAGTACTGTACATCGACCTACTTGTATGATTTTGTAAAATAAAAAAAATTGACACTTTACTTCTCAGTCGACTTTCTTCCAAAGCACCCTATCAAGTTCATCCAACTCTCTCTGACCTCCTCCAAACAGTAAAATCGACAGCCTCTTCCATAGGGTGTCAACTGGACGAAATCCAACCCTTTTCTGGTATGCCTTGTATGCAGGATACTTTCTTGCTGTTATAGACTCGGTGAACCTTGTCGAACCCCAGAAGAGGAGACACAACGCAGCGGCAGGAAGACAATGCCAACAGAAGAGAGCAAAATCTATTTGAAGGTAGTGTACGATCTCGGCTCGCCCGGAAGGATCGAAAAAGGCGGACAAGGGAAATGAACGCATTACAATGTTAGATGAGGGGGCGACAAGAGGAAAGATGGTAATAACGATCTAATTTAGTCTGGTCAATACGCTGATCAAAGTGTTGAAAGTTGTAGAGTTACTCACCCAAAATGCTTGCTCGCACGTAAAGTTGGGATGCCTCGCATATGCCCAGAGACCCCTAGTGCAGAAACCCCTCTTTGCATCCTCTGAGTGCCAGTGGAACCTTGCCCCAGGCCATTGCACCCGCGGGTCATAAGCCTTGACGGTTTCACCTCTCTGCTTGGCAAAATACGCATGCTTATAGGCATGAAAAGCGTATTGTTGATTATCCGCTGTAAATTCGAACGCGAGGATGACAAGTGCGACGAGAGCAAGGAGGTAGTCCGAGGTTGCAAGAGAATCATGTGACTGGAGAACAGCAGTAGTGTATGTTGGGAGACTAAGAAGGAGAAGGAGAACATTCTGGGTAAAGGCGATGAAGAAGAAATTGGTGAGTTGGAAGAGTAAAGGCGGTAGCTTTTGGCGAAGGACAACCCAGCGATAGTCCTCTGACTGACTAAGATGCCCATTAGTTATTAGTTGATAAAAGATGAGTTACGACTCACGGGCTGAAAAGTCCACGCCTCCAAGTATTGTAACTTAATCTATATACAAGTTCGCGTAAGTTTGAAGAGTGATCCGAGACATATGAAATTGTACACACCTCCACATCCAGATAATAATCAGGCTGAGCATGAGGAGTGCTCTGGGGCTGTAATCGAAAACAGCCTGAAACCCAAGTTCTTTCGGGGCATAAGGTACAAGCCAAAACGACTGCTCATTGGGCAAAAGGGGCAGAAGTGCATAATATCCCGAGTAGATCGTCGGTAAAAAGGTCCAGAGACGGTCGACTTGAGAAACGTTGGATGTGATAAGAGAATGAATCCATGTTTCAAACGTTACGAAGGCACAGAACTGGGCTGGCCAGATGAGATGCGGAGGGAAGAACGCCATTGACGATAGTTTCAAAATGTATTACTTTATACTTGGTGTCGATGCTGACTAAGCGACGCCAACTCTTCCAATGACCACCAAGACCGTACTCATTAACGCTTTTGCGCCCTTCAACACACTTTCCCTCTCTATATCTCCAGATGCCAGGCTCTCTGATCTGTTCTCCCTTATCCATGCCAGACACTCTTCATTTCCGTTCTCTCTCGCTGACTCTGGCTCACTCAGATTCTCAACGCATGATGGGCGTGCACCACCCCTACACTCGCTCGTCTCCGAGCTTGGAAATAAGGACGATGATGGCTTTGTGACACTAAGGCTCACTCCCAGGCTGTTAGGTGGCAAAGGTGGTTTCGGGAGTCAGCTTAGGGCTGCGGGTGGCAGGATGAGCAGTCAGAAAACGAACAATAACGATTCTTGTCGGGACTTAAATGGGAGGAGGTTGAGTACCCTCAAAGAAGCTAAAAAGTTGTTTTCCTTCGTCTTTGATCTTTGACTTTCTAACCTCTGGTTTCTTCAGGTTGGCAGAATACATCGCCAACGAACCCGATCGACTTGCTGCAAAAGCAGAAGCACAACGTGCCAAGCTCGAAGCACTTGAGCGAAAACTAGGCATCTCATCCAATAGCCTAGGAGATGCTTCCGACACTGTTTTAGCAGGGAAGAGACCAAGGTTTGATGACACCGAGTATTTGGAGAAGACGGAGGAGTTGAAGGAGGGTGTGAAAAACGCTGTGTCGGTTGCGTTGTTAAAGAAGAGGAAGAAGGCAAAGTTAGTTCACAATTCCGAAGAGGACAAGAGTGAAGGTAGGAATGGCAAAGATAAAGACGTTGTAGAGAAAGTGAAAGTGAAAGTGACCGTGGCAGGAGAGCAAGAGACCGCCAATACAACATCGCCAAATGCAAATCCCATCGCTTTAGATGCCATTGGAGCTTGATGATTCCACATGTATTGCTATGTCTTTATAGATGCTATCTCTTCCGTAGTGTTGTTCATTTAGCCATGGCCCATTGGATTCATCCGTTTCGGAAAGAGCAACAGAGTAGCTTGGGAATCATTATCTGATGTCATACTAATAGATCATACTAGATAATTGCTATATGAGAGTGCAAGTTCAACTACTTCAAATTTGTACTATGAATTTGTAAAAACATCTTGTAAAAACATCTTGACACATGACCAATGCTCCTATGCAAATTTCGAGAGGCTATTTCGCACGACACTAGTGGAAGTACGTATACAGGGTACACTCGGACAGCACGGAAGGTAAGAAACGGACAAAACGCGCGCTTTCTCATCCGAAGATCATTTGTTTGACAAGTTACTATGTATGGGATGGCACTGCAATGTCCTTCATCATACTCTCAACCAGCTAAGCGCCTCGAAATGATTGGCGTGTCGCCTGCACCGTTTGAGCCCCTGGGTTGATTAAGGCTAAGATTAGGTTTCATTTGAGTAAGTTTCATAATCCCATGTCACAGTAAATTGATATAACAAGTCGCCTTCCTTTCCTTTCGTTTTTGACTTTGTTCAAGTTGTGGATCATAGATTTAAGAAGAGGGGAATGACCGCGCCAAAATTTGCACAATAATTTAGCCCCAGATTTTCTTTTCTGAGGTCTGAACGCTTCACGAAGCCGACATCTGTCACGGTGCAAATTAAGCAAGTGCTTCGCGCTTGGCAGGACTCCGTCGGATTACTATGACAACACTGCAAAACTCTGTCGCCATGCGTTCGCTTAACAATTGTTTGGAAATTGGAATACAATAAATAGGATATGATTCTCGGAAATGACCTTCAGCTGGTCTCCGTCCCAAATTTCTACGGCCACACCCACTGGCAGTCGCGCAGGACCGCAAGAGTATTTTGCAAACTCAAAACTTCAACAAGCTCTTTTCCATCTTCTGTCCCCATGTTTAAACCGTTGCCCATCTGTTTTGCCGTTTTTTGCCTTCTTTTCGTTAATGTTGCTGCCCACAGTGAGTCTCCTTATAACACGCTTCAAACATGCCACTCAGACTTTCAAAGTAAGATATAAAGAGAAGGTCAATGCGTATGATGCCAATGAAGCAGTGTCTGCCCATGATGAAGCTCTCCGAGACCACAAGGGGGCGTATGACCGCTACGAGAAACTTCATACACAGACACCACTGGAGCACAAATCGCAGCTGTCAGACATTCGAAAAGCTTTGATACATCACAGGAGGATGATGGACCACCATGAAGACCAGAAAGAGCTCCATGGAAAAAAGGCAAACCAATCGAATTCCGGGTTGTGCATTGACAACCGGTGTGAAGATGCTCCAGCTTCGAAGAAGGTTGCCCTGAAATCAGCAAAATCAGCTAAAAAATCTTCTTCCCATGCCAAATCAGCGGTGAATGCTTTAAACCATGCCGAACCTCTCCTGGGATCGAGGTCGAAGTGGAGAGTAGGCAAAGCTTATCTCGGCGATGCACTACATTACACTCATAAAGCCGAGTATGAGACTCGGACGGATCGGTGCAGGAAAGCAATAAGGAAGGTATTCCACCAGTGAAGCAGACTGAAAATGGACTTTATTTACTAGTACATAATTATAATAATATCGTTATTAATATTTAAATTGCACAAACCTGATCGTTTCAATTAATTGAGCCGTCAATTGTCCCTTAAAAAATCGGCTGGAGTTTTTGCGTAGATGTACCCGAGAACGACTTCTTTACCATTCCCTGACGATCGCAGTCCATATGTCATCCGTCTATATTAACATTTACTTAATCACTACCGAAACGACAAGGTGTCTCAAGATGGCCATTCAATCATTGAACCCGTCTGGCCAATGGGAACAAAAATTCGGCCTTGGGACGAATTGATTAGTGCGCTGGCTGAGAATCGGCATATGCAAATTTTTCGTATTTCGAGTATATATCATGCTTTGGTATTCACTAAATTTTCCAAAAGTTATGGACAATTCCGACACGAAATTCAGTGCAATCTTCATTGACTTTCACCATTCTCTGCATGCTTTTTATTTACCAAAATTTGTGATATGGTATTTTATTTACATACTTAGTGAATGAGAGCGGTGATGTTCACCGAAAGATTAAGGCCTGCAACTCGACTTTGGTAACCTGCGGTTTCGACATGTACGTGCATATAACTTCGATCGGTTATCGCGAACTCTCAACCACAGAATCATAACTCAGAAGCCTGAGAGTCTGCTATGCGTCTTGGGGTGTTTCCCGGATGTAAAGCAGACTCGGATGAAAGATGGTATAGCTTCGTACACTGTGGAAGTCCAAATAACGCAGAGAGCCCATATCAGAGAGTCCATATCAGCCTTAGTGTTTTATATTAAATACTCTGACGTTGCCAACTCCTTGCATGTTCGAGGTAAATTTTCAATAAAAACTGTGACGCGGGCTTTCTAATCTAAATCGTTTTCAGCGAACCGTTGAGTACTCGGATGCACCCGCGCAAGACTCAGCCGTTACGGAAGCTTGAGTGCAGCACACGACTCGGAAGTAACTACCAACAGTTCTGTCCAACCGCCGATTTGCTCGAGACAAAAAGGCAATTTAGCAGCTTTCCAGGAGTAGGGTTCACCAAACAAAAGTGAAGAAGGTAAATTTACACTCCACAAATAGTAGCTAGCAAATTTAGTCAGTGAACGCATCTTATCTGACTTTTTTTGAGTCAAAATTTACTGTATAAAAAATAGCAGATCAAGCTCTGGCACTGGGCGACTAAACATACAGCATCAAATCGCCCCTTTCTGCCAGAGTACCAACGCCGTACTTTTACTTCATAAATTCTACATATTCGACTATGTCTACGAAAACCATCGCCGTCCTCGACGAAAATGAGTTGAAAGACGGTCAAATGTGTGTAGGACCATTCACAAGTGAGACGGCGCTCTGATCATATACAGGAAAGAGGTCTCCTTCGAAGGCGAAGGAAAAGTTCTCCTTTCCCGTATTGGAGATAAGATACATGCAACAAGCGCTTTCTGCACGCATTGCGGCGCTCCGCTGAGTAAGGGTGTACTAACTTCTGATGGCAGAGTCGTTTGGTAAGTTCCCAGTGAACCTATGAGTCTGGTGCTGGGAAGGATTAATAAAGATGTTGGTTTTGTCATAGTCCATGGCACGGAGGTACGTACGGTCAACGATTGATCTGCTCGATCTGACAAAAAGAATACGGTTAGCATGCTTCAATGTCTGCAATGGCGACATTGGTTCGTTCTTGTCATGATGTCCCTTTCAAATCCATTATATCTTCTGTAGAGGATGCCCCCGCGCCAATGGCTCTTCATTCCTTTAAAACATCCGTCTTGAACGGCAAGATACACGTAACTGCATTTGTCGAAAGCACCCTCAAGCAGAATATGTCACGCCAACCAACCCTTCTTGATGGTGGAGTGTACGAATCTGGTCCTGGGGTGGTCATCGTCGGTGGTGGATCTGGAACCTTCCACGCCGTAGAAAGTTTACGCGAGGTGAGAGTGATATGTTTACTGAGCATGTTTCCTTTGTCCAAGAGTTGTAGCACGGTTTTACAGGGTCTATCACCATCCTTTCGAAAGAGACACATTGCCCTATTGATCGGTAATCGCGTACTACCTTTGATTCTTGGGTTTTGACGACTCACCCTCTATTGAAGGACCAAGTTAAGCAAACAGCTTGTCACCGATCCCGCCAAGATCGAATGGCGTTCGGCTGCTGATCTTAAAGTCAAGTATGGGACTAACATCCGTCTCGGTGTAGTATGTATTTTATCTTGAGATGAGTCGCGGTACCTGACCACAATCCTATTGGTCAGGAGGTCACTTCTGTAAATCTCGAGACGAAGACCGTGACGGTGGATAATGGAAAGGACGCCCTTCCGTATGAAAATTTGATTTTGGCTCCAGGCGGTACGCCTCGACGTCTCTCTATCGAGGGTTCGCAATTGGAAAATGTTTTTACTTTTAGAGGGATTGAAGAAGCGAAGAAGGTTGTGTCAGGTTAGTTCTATTTTGTTATTGGTCCCCTGGAGATGATGATTTTCGGACTAACTCTGATCCACACGAAGCTGCAAAGGAGGACAAAAAGGTTGTTGTCATCGGGAGTTCATTTATTGGCATGGAACTTGTTGTTGCGATGTTGAAGTGCAAGCTCGCATCAATCGACGTTATTGGTATGGAGGAGTTTCCGTTCGAGTCTGTACTTGGAAAGGAGGTTGGTGCGGGTCTGAAGAAGGTATTTCATCGTTTGTGTCCTTCTTCCCTTTGCAATGATACACACACGCCCTTAGTACTTCGAATCTCAGGGCGTCAAATTCCATATGTCAAGCAAGGTTGAGAAGATTGTTTCTCAGTCTGAAGATTCCAAACTTGCTGATGGGGTTGTTGTAAATGGCACCACACTACCATGCGACTTTGTGATCATGGGTGTGGGTGTCGCGCCTGCGACCGAATTTTTGAAGGGCAGTGGAATTCAAATTGAGAAGGATGGTGGTATCAGGGTCGACGAATATTTGAGGGTGAGGCATGTGCCGGATGTGTATGCCATTGGCGATGTTGCGATTTACCCTCAGAAGGATGGATCTGAGACGAGAATTGAGCATTGGAATGTTGGTGGACATGTTTTTCTTTCTTGGATAACCCCTTTTTAAAATTTCTTCCATTGATTAGGTTGCTGGAAACCATGGTCGTGCGGTTGGACTCACCATCTCAGGCAAAGCACAACCTTTCGTAAAAGTCCCCGTTTTTTGGAGTGCTCGTTTGTATCCTTTCTATGTCATGATTTTTTCTGGGTTCGATTATAACTTTAAATACAAAATTTTTTTTACAGAGGGCCAACAACTTCGCTACTGTGGGATAGGCGCGAAATTTGAAGAGGTTATAATCAAGGGTGATCCCAATGAGATGAAGGTAAGTCACCGGCCTCAGAGTCCCTTGTAGAATGGTTCACTGATTGTTCGACAAAGTTCATTGCTTACTATGTCAAGAACAACAAAATTGTTGCGGTCGCTAGGTAAGCGGCTATCTTGTGAAGGCGGGTCAGAAGACTCAAAGTCGGTTTCCTACTCTAGCATGCAAAACGATCCTGTTGTTTCGAAAGCGTCCGAGTTATTAAGACTTGGGTTAATGCCTACACCCGAAGAAGTCAGGTCTGGAAAGGTAACGATCTTTTCTGGCGTTAATTTCGAGTTCATTGAGGGTCGTTATACAGGATTTGCTTTCTATCGATATCAGCTCGGCCAACAGTTTGCAGTCGAAGATTGGGACATAAATTAGAACTTAAATCGATACCTCCAGAATTTGTTATGGAAGAAAGAAGTAATTTGGTGTATTAACATAATGGACGCGTTGTGTATGCTTATGTACGCGTCTTCGGAGGTTCATTTGACGGCGGTATATCCGCAGCCTTACTGTCTTCAAGTTATCACGCAAATGGCGTCTGACTCTCCGACCAAGCGTAGTGGCTTGTGGAAAGGTAAAGATAAAGCGACGGAACCCTCTGACGACTTTGAAGCGACTAATCTCAATCCGACCATCACCTACCGACATATCCTGTCACAGAACTTGGGCGTGCGTGATCCACTGCGTGTCATCGCTTTATGCGATTCCGATGCCTTTTATGCTAATTGCGAGATGGTGCGGCTGGGCGTGAGCCCTGATACGCCGCTCGTTGTGCTGCAATGGGATTCGTTGATTGCTGTGAATTACCCTGCGAGGAAGTATGGGATATCGAGGATGGATAAGAAGAGGGATGCGGTGAAGAGGTGTCCACATTTGATGGTTGTGCATGTAGCGACGTATAAGGAAGGGGAGAGTGAACCTGGGTACTGGGAAGATGTAGATACAAACACGCATAAGGTGAGTAGATCCAGTCTTACAGGATTTTTTGACTCATTGATTGATTTGGACTGTAGGTTTCATTGGATTATTATAGAAGAGAGAGTATGAAGATTGCCACAATGTTCAAGGATGGTCTACTTGGATGTGAAGTCGGTATGGCATATTTAAGGACTCTTACTGCCTTTCACTAGAAGATTTGATTTTGATAGAAAAAGCGTCTATAGATGAGGTGTTCATCGATTTTACGAAAGCTATCCGCGAAGTTCTCCTTCAACGATATCCGCACATCGCACAGGTGCCCGCCAATGCGCTGCAGGGAGTGGATACGCCATTGCCTCCGCCTCCGCCGATATTGTGGGATGGATTAGGGAGTTTGATTCCAGTCAACCCTCCGCCAATTTCTTCCGAGGGGGGAATCGGGGAGAAAGAAGATGAGATTGGGGGTTCTTCCACTGGACATCAGACGCTTGTCGACGATATTACCAACGATGAAGATCATGAATTTCGGGGAAACATAGAGGAGAAGGCGGATGCAGATCTTTCTCCGGGGATGGAGGACTCGCAAGTGACTTGGCATGATGTTGCGTTGTCTATTGCCGCTGAGATGATGCAAAAAGCGCGAGAGGAAGTAAGGGTCAAACTCAGATACAGCACATCCGCAGTAAGTCAAAGTCTCGCTTTGCGCCGGGGCCCAACTTAAGATCGTGATGGTCTCACGAAGGGATTGGCGAGGAACAAGTTTCTGGCCAAAGTATGTTTTTATATTCCATATTTCAATGTCGCTCATGCGTTGCTTCCTCGTTAGCTTACGGCTTCGTATAAAAAGCCGAACAATCAGGGAGGTCTATTCGAATACAGTTCTGCGCTCACAGGCTGACGTTCCTTCTAGGCGATTCTTAGAACCAGTGCGATCCCAAACTATTTGAGACCTCTGCCATTTCAGAAGGTACTGTAACACCCTTATCATTAGGACTTCTCAATTAAGTGTTGCTTATGAAAAAGATTCGATTTCTTGGCGGCAAACTTGGCAAGGCGATTGCGGACGAGTATGATGCCTCCACTGTTGGGGACTTACTGTGCGACCGTTTACCTTCATGCTCTTGGTTCTAACTTATGATAAATCGTTCAGATCCATTGAACTCGGTTCGTTCGAGTTGCAAATAGGAATCACGGTGTTCTGATTTTCATATCATAGAGGAAATGCAGCACAAGTTTGGCGAACAATCCATTTGGCTCTATGAAGTCCTCAGGTAAGCTCTTTAATGAAAAACGCGCTAGTTGCTATTTCTCAATTGGCAACGTAGAGGAATCGATAGAAGTGAAGGTATTGATCGCGTGGTTACGCCTTTTCCTGATCATTGACCATACTTTCAGTCAAGGACAAAGGTTCTGCTTTTAATAAAAGCATGCTAGCGTCTAAGAACTTGCCAAAACCTATTACAAAGCCGTCTGAAGGCCAGCATTGGATACGTGTTCTCGCAGCCGAACTTGCCTTGCGGCTTAATGATGCACGACAAATGTCTCCAAATCTCTGGCCAAAAACGCTTGTCTTGCACGCCAAGAAAGGTGACTTATTTTATTTTAAGACAGTTCAAGTTGCGAGCATTCTTGTTATCCTTGTTGTGTTATAGGTTATGAAGCATCTCGCTCAAAGCAGGCCCCCTTCCCATTTCGAAAAGATATAACCGTTGACACTATAGCCTCTGCTGGCAACAAGCTATGGAAAGAGTTGGTTGGGAATCAATCGAAACTCAATGTCACCAATGTTCATCTGGCTTTCACTGGAATCGAATTTGCAGAGACTGGTCAACAAACTATTGAGAGATTTCTCAAGCCACCATCGTCACCCCGGAAACGGCTATATGGAGGAGAAATCCTCAATACACGAAACTTTGAGGACGAAGAGGGTGCTGGATCAGGTGTAGCCAATGAAGGTCGCATGGAGGATAAGTCAGCATATAAATGTCCCAGATGCGGGAAGACGTTCCACTTGCCGGACGGTGTAGAGATTCCATCTTTGGAGGAGCAGAATGGGGATATATTGGGCTACATGAACAAGGTAAAGCTGGAACATGAGGATTACCATTATGCACGGGATCTAGCAAATGAGTCGGAGGTTCAGAATGGGAAAGCAACGACAAGTAACAATTCGAATCACAGGAAGAGAAAAAAGCCTCAATCCAAACCTGGGGGGATTGAGAAGTTTTTCAAGTCGTACTAGTAGTGTTTATGATGGACTTCTATCAGCGGTTCAAAAAATCTGTAACACAACTTCATTGGCAAGTGTATCACCGAGACCTCACCCTGATCCGTTCAAACAAGTGTATACAACGCCGGGTTGACAGTTTTGTGATCTACGTATATAATTACTATGTTCCTTGTCAAAATCCTACTATAACCGTTCGAATTCTTCTGGTCCCTTTCCCTTTATTCATTTCTTTCTTTTATTTTAATTTTATCTTTATTATTGTATCTCTTTCTACGGTAGACAATTTTCATTGTTCGTTCTTTGTCTTTAGCCCTTCGACATAAGCGGCATGCCCAACGTGATTTTCTTTCCTTTTCCTCCTGCCCAACTTAGAGGTGCAATTGTGAGTATGTGATTTTCTTCAAGATCATCGTGACTGACGTGGTGCCCAGGCTGTATATGTATTTGCAGTTCTTGCAGCTCTTGCGCTCATTTTCGTCGCATCCAGAGTCATCCGACTGGCTATTCGGAGATACTGGTCCAAGTCTTTGTCTGAACCATCATTATACATCCTTCTCCACACGCAGATCGGCCAATACGCTGCCTGTTTGGTTACAGCGATGTTTTTCAACACTCTTGCCGGGATTCTGGGTGTATCATGGCTGGCCATGCGGGGAATCAAGGATGGTGGGTCAAGAGTCTTTCTTCTGAAGATTACTTTGACCCTTGCGATTGCTTACTAGGTTCCCTTTGTCGTGGACAAGGTATGTTTGATATTGTCCTGATAGTTCTCTTACCGGTTATCTTGCAGCTCTGGTCATGGCGCTTGGAAACTTTTCTGCTGGGTTCTTTACTGTTGCAATTACAGTACATACCTTTCGCTCCCTGGTATTGCGAAAACGACAGTCTGCTTTCACCTGTCGCTTGACGATTGCAGTAGGGTGGGGTTTATCAGTTCTGATGGGTACTCTCACCTTTTTAAATTCTATTCACTTTCATCTCAAAATTGCATCAGCTACCATCCCTCTTGCGATTCGTACAGCCAAGGGAACTGTTTATGGACCTGATGGTTTAGTTTGCGGCGTACGCTCCGTTTTCCCGAAACTGCAATTCATTCTGCATCTCCTTCCTGTACGTTTCGTCACATTTCTCTAGGAGGCACCATACTGAGCCCCTTGTAGGTTCTTCTGGCTTCTCTGTCCAGCGCTTTCTTGTATTCTCTCATTTTCTTGGTCTTACGTGGTACAATCGCGATTAGAGGACGCATAAAGTTTAGCCTCAATCCTGTTGAACGGTGGGCCAACGTTGACAACGGTGATGAGTCTTATCGTCGATTTGTCTTCAAACTCGCGAGCAGCATGCTTTGGTATGTTCTGTTGTGTTTCATACGCTTACTCGGACAATGACTTATGGTTGGATTACTGAAGGTATCCTGTGGCATACATTGCATTGCTAATCCCTTACGCAATGACTCGAATGTTTGCTATCTCTGGGTTTGCGGTGCCTTTCGAGGCTATGGTTTTCTCCTTTGTATGCTTGTACCTTCTCAGTAAGTGCAGCCTTTAAACTTGTGACATCTGAGCTACATCAGACATAGGTGTAGTTGACATACAGCTCCTGCACCTTACCTTTCGTGTGCTAGGCCCTGCATTTGAAGGTGCCTCTACGCGGAACACTCTAAATGACCTCGAGTCCTTCTGCAGTGGTAGCCCTGTTCAAGACCAAGAATCATATTCGGCAAATCGGCTTCTTGCTGGCAGTCCTTCAGAAAGAACCACGTCAAGTCTAAGGTTCAACGATGCTCTCACAAGGGAGACGTCCCCTTCCGATGCCAGTTCCAATAATTCTACACTTGTCATAGGTGGAAACTTTACTATGGAACGTAACAATATCCATACAACACTTAATCGTGCAACACCGTTGGCTACTCTCGGATCTATGTACGAAGCTTCTCCGGGTACGAGAACTGTTGCGCCGGCGCCAACATTTCGCCTTGTTACACCTTTTGCTGATCTAAGCCTCGATCATCAATTACCATCTCCACGAGCGGTAATTCACAGCGCGCGCTTCGAATTTTCGACCACGCCGGCACGGCAGCAGCAACATTTACTGGGGTCGAGCAGGCGACCCATGGGTAGTTCATTACCCTCAAATCCTCGGCTACCAAAATTCCCACCGCCAACGACGTTCAGAGATCGTTCGTACTCGGGTCGGGCGGCCATACCCACACGACCGCCATCATGAGCAATGCCCTCTGATTCACCAATTCATTCATCCATCAATCGCTTCTGAGAAGTCATTTTTATTGCTCAACTAATTTTGATTGTCCATCGAATTCCTTCTTCCCTTTATGGCGCCGATGGTGTCGTTTATCTATATACTATTTATCACCTAACTCTGAGGTATTGCAATGTATCGTTAGCACATTCGTGTATTAATTTGAAATTTTAATCACTGAACACGTGATTCAATGGAATTGACGTCAATGACTGCCTTTTGCGTCAATGCGGTCAACTCATTCCTGTTGCTGAGCCGGACGAAAAGATAAAAAAACTCTGCTCACGATGGCAGCGAACTTGTTCAAGCAATATTTCCAGAGGTCGGGAGAAATTATTGGCAAGACCATGTCAGACAGTATGTAAATCTTTCCAAAATTTCCGAATCATTCCCCATAATCACAAGATTACAACCAGTCGTTTTAATGAGGGGCGTGCGCGGTCCTGTTCGCACCCCACGTATTATATCCTCTTTTAACACCAAGGAAGACGTTGGCCAGTTTGCCACTGGATGTGACGGAGACAGCGGAGGGCTCTCAACTGTGCATTTTGATTTTGATTCACGGCCAGAAGTAAATGGTCCAATAGGGAAGCTTGGTACTGCGCTGTTTTGGGGGGATATGCGGTTGAAGGTCAGGCCTGGGATGGAGGGCAAGGTTCGTGGAGGCTGGGCCGGGTTTAGGAATAAGGTCATGTCGTTTCTTGTTTTCTTCCTTAGTCGTGCTTGACTGACGGTCGTGAGTAGCCACGGCCAACACTTTTTGGCAACATGACAGAGGACGCGTCAGGACACGACTATCTTGCTCTCCGGCTTCGTCTTGCAGGGGAGCCTCAAACACATAATTCGTATTATGTCAACATACAGACGTCAGGTCCCATCTCTACTGATCTATGGCAGCACAGGTTGTTCTTCCAAAAGGAAGACGGGTCATGGGAGGACATCTATGTAAGCCCATACAGGCGTTTCTTTCACTCAATAACTAACCGTCATTGCGTTTATAGATCCCGTTTGACAGCTTTGTGCGGACAAATTATGGAGAGATGTCAGAAAACCAGATTTCGATGCTGAGAGAAAGGATTCGGAGTGTGGGGATTTCCATTCTGGGAGGAAACGGTGGTGTTGAGGGCAAGTATGAGCTGGGGATTGACTCAGTACGACTCGTTAACGAGGAGGATATTGAATCACCACTAGGTGTGGCACTTAGATTCACTAGGCAACTTTGGCTTATGCTAACCCTTTATTTTAGGTCAAAAAGATCCTGACAAAGATGTAGGCCCACCTTCAAATTCCTGGAAGGTATAAGCGTACTTAACAGTCCACAATATGCAACATGTGATTTAAAAGTTTGGATCTATTTCTTATTTTATGTAACGAGAGTACAAAAAGTATAAAGGAAAGGGAAGAGTAATCTAAATGTTACTGTGTACATTTTTGCTATGTGCTAGATCAGGAATTCCAGCCAAACTGAAAAAGTAAAGTTTGTAACAGAAATAATCGAGGACAAGTAAACAGACAAGAAGGCATATACACGAGCAACACAGTTCCAAGGCAAACTGGCATGGGTGGGAATAAAGCGGGGGAGATGTTTTTACTATTACAAAACGACACAATTACCACAGCACCCAGCAGGTTCTTCACGGTGGTCCTGGCTATTATAGCCACCAGAGGGATTACCGGAGCCGCCCATGAGAGCGGGACGTCCAGTTTGTTGCTCCTGAAGGTCAGATTGGCGGTTAATCGCATGGACGAATACAACGACAAACATAACTAACCTTGTTGTACTTTCTAATTTCCCTGACAAGGGTGCTGAATGCCTCGTCGACGTTGATTCGTTGCTTTGCTGAAGTCTCGATAAACTTGCAGCCAAAATGCTTTGCAAGGTCGCGGCCCTCTGTACGAGAAGAACATCATACATAAACTTGAGCAATTGCAGAAGTACTTGACTACACACCATTCATGCCGACTTGACGCTCAAACTCCAAGTCGCACTTGTTGGCTACAACAACGACGGGAAAAGAATCTTGGTCCTTGACTCGAAGAATTTGTTGATGGAAAGTGCTGATTTCTTCAAAAGAATTACGGGAAGTTATTGAATAAACAAGGAGAAATCCCTCCCCAGTTCGCATGTATTGTTCTCTCATAGCTCTGTTAAAAATGTTGTCAGCGTGTACTAATTTCATGGCGAGCATCTGAGAAAGAGGAAAAGGATCACGGAGAACCACTTTTCGAACGTTTCCTGGGAGGTTGAAAGAGAAAGCAACATACCCATATTCCTCCTGTCCCGCTGTGTCCAGAACGTCGAGAAGCGCAACTTCATCGTCAATGACACACTGTTTACGGTACGAATCTGTTTTACAGCAGCAAATGTATTAATGAAATGCTCGTGCTGCGGCACGGATGGGAACATCAGCCCCATGTGTCATGATATGCACTTACCTTCGATGGTAGGATCGTACTCATCAACAAAATGGCTTTGAATAAACTGAATTGTCAAAGCTGACTTTCCAACACCTGACGAAGACAATGTGAGGCTGAAATGCAATGGAGGACAACAGGGATGCGAACCTCCACCGCCTACGACGACCAGTTTGTATTCCCTCAAGAATTGAGCCTACTTGAACCATCAGCTCTGAAGCAATAATTCTTTCAGTGAATCTGCCAGTACCCTTGCTGCCATTGATGAAACTTTTTAGGATAAGGAAGAAAGAGAGGCGGGAGTCAAAAAAACAAGTCCCCTAGAAGTAAGTACACTGCATGTACGGAGAAATCCGCGGAAGCATCATATTTCGCACAAGAGATCAAAACAAACAGTGCCACTGAATCTCATCGTTAAGAAACCGTGTACCACCTTATTCGTTTCTTCGAGGCTGTTCTCAGCAAACCAGTGGAGTCTTTAGTTTTCGACTTCGAAACTTTCTCGCCTCTGGATTTTCATGAAAAAATAAATGAGGATTTTGATAAGCTGCTTCAGACGCGCCACGCAAGAATTTCACGTCCTCCATGGGAAATTGAGATGTAAAAGAGAGCTCGCAGAACCCCCAACGTGACTCGTCAGTAATAAAATAAGGGTGCTACACACTGACAGAACGCATTTGGAACTTTTAAGCCACACTGAATCATGAAGCCCTCATACCAATTTTACTTCTTGACCTTTGTCTTCTTTTCCTCAGTGCCACTAGTATCACCCCCACTGGAAACATTTTTCCTGCCAGATTTTGGTTTGCGGAGATGGTGTTCAGGTATCCACTCCTCTTGGTAGCCACCAGTGCCAGTAGCAGTCACGGTGCCAACTGGAGCACTAACAGCAGATGTCGGAGTTTTCTTCGACCTGGGCTTCCTGCCTTGAGGCACGAAGGAGCGAAAGGCGACGTAGATAAGACCTGCAAGTAAAGCGGCAACAATTGCGTACGTGGACAGGCTGATAGAGAGAAAGACTGAGTGACAGAATCGGGGTATAGGTCAGAAATACGTACAGTTTGAAGTCGAAAATGGAGAACTCGGGATCAACAACGGTAATAATGGAATCATAAACCTCCACTTTAGACGTCCCTTCCTGGAAGTGAATATTAGAAGAATAAAAGTGTAAATAAGTGGTATGCCCACCTGACTCGTGTGTTCCAACCATATGCTCAGGCGATGATCTCCGGGCTGTGAAAAGAAATCAGTTTGAACGCCTAATAATGTATCAGTAACGGTAGACGAAATACCTTGAATCTAGTGAAACATTCAGTGACGACATCTTCAAAAGGGAAAAAGGAACACCCACTCGCTATAGAATGTATATGGAATGGACAACTGAACGTTGCTGAGCAAGGGAAGGGTGTATTTTTGGCTAGTCAGCTGGAAGAAAATTGATCAGGTAAGGGGTAAAGTTCTTTGAATTTGATACACGTACATTCTTGATCAGAGCGTTCGTCTCTGGGTGAAGCAAGGCTCCAGCAATCTTGGTAAGTGTCACATTGCGGTCCAACTTATTTTCCACCGTAAGCTTTAAAGCGTTCTTCTGTCCATTGACAACATCTAGAACCGATATTCAATTGAACAATTGCCATTGGGTTCACCAGTTATCAGTAACGAATATAGGACAAACTCACGGCTGAAAGCGTTTGTGTCTGGGAACGCAGCAGTGGCAACAACCTCTTGAACATTAGATGCTTCAGCTACTAAGGAAATCAGGATGCAAGAATGGTTGGTCAGATCGAAAACCAAACATACCAACAACTGAGAGTGTCAGTGCTGTAAATGAAAAGAAAGAAGTGACAAACGTCCCAACGCGCATAATGATGAAACGGCAAGAAACCAAGAAAACTGAGGATTTCCGATTTCACTGATTTTTCGCCACGTCCATTCAAAGTAATCATGTGACCACGAACGAAGAAAATGTATTCAAATTCTGAAAATAAAATTTTGGCGAGCGCTTCTTTTCTACTTCATTTCGATAATACTATTTTCAGAAGACAACGCAAAATTGCCGACGCAAACTCTGCGAAGAAACGAGTCCAAAGAAATACATTTAAGTTGCTTTCTTTCTCAGCAGATCCTTTACCATGTCTTCAGCGTCGCCAGATTGGTCAGGAAGCCAGAAAGCCTGAAAAGCTCATGTCAACGTGCCTTCTCAACAGGGAAAATCTTACTAATTCTTGTCCCGCTGAGCACATCATTGCAAATCTTGGATTGAAGTTGACGCAACGTGCAGGCCCAGGGTGTCCATCTAGAACAGTCATTGATTGTATCCGCAGTGGATGCTTGCCGCGGTCTCCTTCGACTCGTTGAGGAAGATTCTGCAAATCCCAAATGACAATTTTTCCATCCAAGCTTCCACCGACAACGTATTTACTGTCGGGTGTCCAACAGACTTCCTCCCCACTGATTCCCTTCTGTGGCTCGATCCCTAGCTGTACATTCATGCTCTTCCGTTCCAGACCGGTGTGTCCTTCTAGCTTCGCAAGTAACACACCATCGAACGCGTCCAGAATATAATGTGCGTTACCAGAACATCCAACGAGAAGATATTTTCCATTCAACGAGAAAGACATTGAAGTCATGCAGATGGGTCGAGGAGGGTAGCTGATAAGGGACAACGTCGGGTCTTCGAGAGGGATAGTAAGGAAAGGAGCCTTATCATAATTCGCTTGGTCGTACAGTAATATTCTCGAATATTGATTGACTCCAACGGCGAAGACCATACCTGACGCGTCATAAGCCACAATAGGCGTCATCGGCACACCAAGAAGGCCACGACACGTTGGTGACCGTAAATCCCATAGACGAACCGTCTTGTCCATAGAGCCAGACATAAATCCGTCATCAATTGGCGAGACCTCCAAAGACACAACCAACCCCTTATGGCCTTTGAAGTATTGTAAATACTTATTATCATGCAGAGATGAATATCTAATGGTGTCGTCCTCCTTCGTCGAGGCATACACGATAGTCGTATTCTTGTGCGTGAAACGCGGAAGATCGATTCCATATTTCTTCGAGTAGTACGTCTTTATCGGCCTAACCTTCTTAAATTAAAGCAATTCATGTAACATTGACGCTCAAGGCTTACTTGCCACTTTTGCAGCTGTACAACCGAAAACTCTCATCCTCGGCAGCCGTCACAAGTTGATCCCCCCTATCGTCAAAAGTCATACCAGTGATACTCCTTGAGTTATGAATCTGCTGTTTCTGTAAACTGCCTTGAGGAGGCTGTTGGGGCGGCTCAATAACATTCTTAAAGATTTTGGCAGCCCTCAATCTGGTCTTTGTATGTCTTCATATTAGAAGTGTATCCCAACTCGAGTTTAAACCATCTCACCATAGTTTGATTGTTGAGAGTAAGCACAGTCGGTTGAATTTGTTGAGAGTTTCCATGACTGGTGCTTGGTTGTGGAGGTGCCATCCCAGGAGGTGCAAGTCGGGAGTTCAAATATATTGGACGCACCGGCCCGCAATATCACCTTTCTGCTTCACACTATGGGAGACGTTGACGAGACTGCCAGGTTGTGGAAAGTCAACCGAACGATTCATGAACTCGTGAAAGACAGAGTCAGCGGAGATTCAGATACATTTTCTATTTTGACTTAATGGCGATCCTAAATAGGGCTTCTTGGTCTCGGACGATGAGCTTCAAATGGACCTCCAAAGATTCCGCGAACTGTATGCCCACAATGGAGTGGTTGAGTAAGTTTAAAAACGTTACTTCTGGCAATATGAAGTTATTAATTTGATATACTTATAGTCGCAATCGTTTGAACTTCTATACCACTTCGCGGACAAATCCAGCCGACCAAATCTTCATATTCTTTTCGGAGGAGCGGAGTGTCGGTGTGAAGACGATGAGAAAGTGAGCTACCCCTTGGGTCAGGTTACTCGCTCTTATCTCTACTTCAGACTTCTCAATATTTTGGAGGACAAAAAGATTCAGCGTGGAATCATCGTCTTTCCCGGTAACATGACTCCATCCGCTCGAAAAGTTGGTTTATACTGTCATATATATGTGGAAAATTTTTTAATCATCTGTCCTAGGTCATTGTAGCAATGGCAGCAGAATATAGATTGGAAGAATTCGCGGAAGCTGACCTCTTGGTCAACATAACGCACCATACACTTGTCCCTCGACATGAAGTTTTGACTCCGGAGGAGAAGAAACTGCTGTTGCAAAAGTAGTGCGTGCAGAAATTCTGCTTATATTTTTCTTATTGATCTCTCGTATTCAAAGCCGCCTAAAAGAGACACAGCTTCCTCGCATTCAAATGGCAGATCCTGTGGCACGTTATTATGGTCTCCGCCGCGGGCAAGTTGTCAAAATTACACGACCAAGTGAAACGAGTGGTCGTTATGCAAGCTATCGCATCTGCTTCTAGACTTGCAGGCCTAATATTGGTCTGGAAGATTGACAGTTGACGAGCCAAATCCATTCTCTCTGCGCTTGTTCCTTGTACTCATCTATTATTCCCTTATGTTATGCATTGTCTCTGTCAGTCCGAAAATCAAGGATTATTTGATCTGTACTTTTGAATGCAAAATGTTTCCCTCGGAATTTTTTTACCTGCTATAAGGTATATACTCTGCGTCATCAATTTTACCGAGGTTTCCGTGGATCCTGACACTCTTGGTTAAACAAGGTGAGACTCTTTGGACTCTTTGCTCTTCCTGTGGCCCTTCGGGTCAAAGTCATGCTCAAATTTTGCCAGATGATTTATTTGTGGATTTGTTGCTCAACATTTTCATTCATCACATTGGCTTCAGACGACTATCGAAATCAAGCTCCTTCGCCGGTGCTAATCATTCCTATCAGTTAATTGCAGATTGTCCCCTATTTCACTGGACATCTCTTGCGGCAAATGGAAATTTCCGAGATTTTCAAAACATCTTGATGTGCACTTTCTGGTTGCACAGCGACCAAGGACGTACCTCTAATCTAAAATTGCAGCGGTCACCCTATTTGACCACTTTTCAACAGCACTCAGTGCATATGCTGTTCTTAACCTCTCAAGCGCCGCCAGCTTTGCCACTTTGCATGGTCCATCGGCTAAATCAGATCTTTGTGCCTGTAGACCGAACCAGGCCTCGCTTCATTAGGCCCAATTCAAACGACATTTTTTCTTCCAAATCTGCAAGGATATCCATATTCTTGACCTTCGCTGCCCGGCTTCAAGTCACACATCAGATTTTTACTCGGACGTTGAAGCCGGCATATTATTACAGCTATTTTTACGGTACCTTTCGAACAAGAAAATGCTCGCCAGTCAGCAGCACTCAGCCTCTCCGGCAGCATTTTCCCGGTGAACTACGCGATTATACACCCCTTTTGATTCATCTCTCTGGTACGTAACACCCATCCGATTCGAACCTAGTAGTGCAAAATCCGGCAACGTGGCCATATAGTCAGCGACGTTACCGATTTCAATGGATCTGCATTTTAGCGGCGTTCTTTGAAGCGATGCCGGACAATATGATTTTTAAAGGTGTTTAGTATGTGCGGCACGTCATTCAGAAATTACTCGACCACCACTCTTTTGCATTTGGAGCTGAACAGAGATAAAAAGCCGCCGGCAGGAAGGCTTGAATGGATAACACAGATTCCCTGAACCCTTGAATACCGTGAAAAGAAACGTGAATATTATTTAATAGCACACTCTCTTAAACATGGTATGCGGACTGCCCTGGATAGTAATTTTAAAGTACACTTCCCTTTCATGACCAGGGTGGAGCATGCCATACAACCAGCGTGACCATTGTCCACAGTCCGAGGGGACCCACATTGCCGGCATTCGAATTTTTGTCATATAATGCCTTTCTTTCCAATAATTCCGGCGAATCGTACCGCGTAACGCCCTGCCAGATAGATTGGATTTCGTTAAACTACACTTTTTGTTACTCAGGGTCAAAACCTTATCGGAGGTAAAAGGCTCTTTTCGACGACTAACAGTCGGCCCATATGGCGGCTAAAATACAGTACATCGCATGCACGGGTATGTGTTCTCGTGTTGTGTCCGAATTCTCGAATAGTGACAACGCGAAGAAAGTAAAGACAATATTACGAGGTTTCTTTACTTTGATTATACGCGTCAGTGATGAGGAACTACTATGCCGCATGGTTGGGAAGCAAACTGACTGAAGCTTAGTTTAATGGTATACTCTTACAACGAGGTCGTCCTCTCGTAAGACAACGTTCACCAATGGTGCGCCAATTAGCTTGACCTACAGATTAACTTCCAACCAAAAACCGCGGAGGTGTTTTCACAGCAGGTGAATAACAACTTGTGGGCATGGCACAAAATAGGGGATAGAGCAAGTGTATACCCTATTATTTTCTGTGCAGTGCGTATTGTTCCGTAATAAGCGAGTGCAGGGAATTTGTAATCCAACTTCATGAACTTAACCTCTCCGAACGTTGCGCATTTACAAAGAATAAGGTAGCGAACCCGCATACAGACCTGAAATTCGGCAGGCCGGCACAGACTTGGAACTGGAACAGTAGTTGGTCGGACGGTGCAAGGATACTATGATTGCTAAGACTTGCCTTAGAGCAAGGAAAACTACCCAGGACTTCATAAGATTGAAACATGGAATCACTATTTGCAGCGCATTTCCTCCTGTCAATTTCCACATTTCCAGAACGGCGTACTGACCATTTAGGAAGGCGAGCTGCTTCAAATAGGAAGGTCGAAAGCAGAGACAAATAAAGACAAATGGAGAAGACAAATTTGCGATGCGGAAAGCTTTTCCTTCCCTTCCAGGTGCCTCCTCGCGATTTTATCTCTTGAACGGGATCTGGGACTGGCTTCTGAATGTGAAATAAATTTCTTTCGGAAATGGGCACCACTCGAGTCAATAAATCTCCAGATTTGAGGGATTTTCATAATGAAACCTCTTGAGATGAGATCGGGCTCTGAAATAATCTTTCCGTTCAGTAATGGACAGACGCCAGGGGACTCTCCGACCTGTCTTCGACACAGCTCGTATAAAGGGGCAAGGATGTTCGCCATCATTTTTCATCCTCAGGTTCCTTGCTTTCCAGCTTTCAAGTCCTTGACTACTTTGCTACAATGTCTCAATCTAACTGTCAATTCCGTCTGCCTAACCTCTTTGCTGCTTGTCCCTTAACTGACGGGACAAATCCTTATTACAAAGACGCTGCGGCAGAATCTCGTGCATGGATCAACGGCTTTGACATCTTCACCGACAGAAAACGTGCCTTTTTCATCCAAGGACAAAATGAGTTGCTATGCTCGCATGTATACTGCTTTGCAGACTTCGAACAGTTCCGTACTACATGTGATTTTGTACGTCTCAAGAAATTCCAGAGGTACTTTCTGATGTTCATTCAAAATGCTCTAGATCAACCTCCTCTTTGTCGTCGACGAGATAAGCGACGAACAGAGTGGCAATGACGCTAGGGCCACCGGCCAAGTGTTTGTTAATGCCATGAAGTATCCCGAATGGGACGACGGCTCAGTCCTTGCCAAGATAACAAAAGAGTGAGTCGGTCCAATATAACCATTTATCATGTTGCTGATTTTTACTAGATTCCGTGCTCGTTTTCTTCGGCTAGCTGGCCCGAAAAATGCTCGGAGGTTTGTGGACCTCTGTGAGACGTACACCCAATGCGTCGGCAAAGAAGCAGAGCTTCGCGAAAGCGGTCGTGTCCTTGGAGTCAATGAATTCATTCCGCTCCGTCGACAAAACAGTGCAGTCCTCCTCTGCTTTTCCCTTGTGGAGTATATTTTAGGGATTGACCTCGATGACAATGTTTATGGAGACAAGGTCTTCATGGATGCATACTGGGCCGCCTGCGATTATGTCTGTTGGGCCAATGTAAGAACTTACATTTACAATTGGACCACCAAAGCTGACTGTGAATAATTACTTCTAGGATGTCTATTCTTACGACATGGAACAGTCAAGGGGACTGATTGGCAACAACATTGTCACGGTACTCATGAACGAAAATCAGATGACCCTTCAGGAGGCATCTGACTATGTCGGCGTCCATTGCAACGACCTACTTCAGACATATTTGACCGCAAGGGAGCAGTTATCAGGGACGCTCGGCCCAGACGCCACTCGATTCATCTATGCTATCGGTCAGTGGATGATAGGGAACCTTGTGTGAGTATTCGTCCTACTTCTCGTGGAAACTCAATATTTACACTCCGACTTAGTTGGAGTTTCGAGACCGTTCGATACTTTGGCTCTCGACACCTCGAGGTCAAAGAGACTGGATTGGTTATTCTCCGTCCACGGCAAATTCTGGATGATTGCGGCTTTGAGTCTTCTGACGAGGAGTAACTGGGTTTCCTTCCTTCGCACATTTTATTCTACACTCTACTATCCCTTCACCTATTATAAGATTGCATTGCTAAGGCACAAAATTAAGCATTTATTACTATATTACGTAAAATGTACATAGCGACCTCTCTGCTAGATGCGAGAAATCTTGGTTTAACAGCATTTCTTGAAAATGTACAAAATTCGCATTTCTCGATGATCAAGAAGCACAAGATTCAGGTGCAGATCCCTGCCCAATGTAGTATCAGATCGATCATTGATCTGTCATCGTGTTTACTCTTCCAAATTTGTGCCTTTCTCCTTCAAGAAGTTTATTTTGACTGCTGTGGCGCTCTCATCTTCCCGCTCACAAGGAATGCTGCTATCTCCAGGCGAGTATCAGTGTAAGATGCGGTTATATTAGTACAACTTGTCAAGAAATGAACTCATGGTTGTTCCGCCTCTTTTATTACTCAATTCTAACCACAGGTTCCATTCAAACAGAATTACAGGTACAACTACACAGGGAATTTTCTACTAGCAAATCGAATCAGATCTAATAATTCCGGATTATTGACGCTCTTTGTGTACATCTGCGCCACACGAAGAGAAGATGAAGAAGGAGTGGATGAGTCCTCGTGGCGCTGTCAAACGTACAACCAACGACCAAGTCCAGCAGCCCATTCTGCCAATTGCTCAGAATTGATTGAAACAAAAGGTGCATGTAAGGGTGTAAGCTCCATGTCGGAGGAGATTTCTTGTGGGATAGGTGTATCAGGCGGGGTCACCTGTCCCAACCCTTCAAGCGTGTGCCTCGTGTGAGATCCACGCGTCCGATGTTCTGGATATGGGGATAAGATTCCAAGACCACTTCCACCCACAGATGTGAGATATGGGTCGAAGCCCTCGCGGATCAAGTCATCCATCAAAAGCACAAGTTGCTCGCCCTTGAAGTCTATGTGGGTAGTTGTTCCGCGTTAGCCTCGTGGAACTCGGAGCGTGGTTTCCTTACCATCTGGCACAAGGCTAACCGCACAACCTCCTCCTCCAGCGCCGGTGAGTTTTGTGGTCAAATTATATGGCGTCTTCGTCTTTTCCCTGATAGTCTCCAGAGCAGGATGTGATACTCCGAGATTAACGAGATGTCGATGGTTTTCGTCCATCAGAGCCTGATTTTACAATCTAGTCACTCAACGGCGTTAATTCTCGAATGGTTAACTCACGGAAAATGCAAGTAGCAGTGAATCGCGAGGGAGCTCCGGATCCGCCAAAGCTCGCCTCGCCTCATCACTGATGCTCTGAATAGCTTGTAAAATACCATTGACTACTTCGGGTTCCTAAAAGAATGAAGGGGAGTCAGTCAAACTGCAAAATGACGCATATCGAGAAGATCAAATGACTCACGTTTACCTTCTTCTCAGCGACACTAGCAACTAATTTCTTTGTATTTCTTGGTACCTTCGAATTCGTCAACAGGAACTTGAGGGATTTGAATCTGGGGTATAGATTGAATGTAGGGGCTTTCGTCAGGACCTAACAAGACCGGGATGCTATGCAGATGGAGTACCGGAGCTTACCCTTGTATGCCTTCCATTCCACTCTTCTTTCCAAAGCCAGAACGGACGTACGCAAGGGCACCACCAAAAACCGATACACTGTTATCTACACCGCTGGGATTCCCGTGCAGAATTTTCTCCGCCACAAACGCCCACTTATTAACTTCTTCTGCTGTTGCTGCAGGAATGGCACGGCGGCCTTGGTGAGAGACATGCAGATGCTCAGCAGATGTTGGCGCAGGTAGTTTGGGTAAGTTGATCCGCCGATTAGCAAGCAATAGTGCCGTTGCAACGCAGACAGAGTAAGAAGCTGATGAGCCTAATCCTGCGCCCACCGGAAGAGTTGATCGCGCTGTAAAATGAAGTGCGGGCCTAAAAGTTGTGAATGAGATAAGTCAAAAACATGATAATGAACTTTGATATGAGGACTGGTTCATGACCGGGCCCGCGGAGAGGGAACGACGGGGCAAGTGTAGTAAAAATAGTAGAGCCTGCTTACCGGCCTTCATTCTTGCACAAGATCATGTACAGATACAGGAACGCCAGAGCGGCCCCACGAGCTGATGCACACTGCTCATCGATAGTATTCAAAACTTTCTCATTCAATGTCTCCACAAATCTCTGATCAAGTTCCTCGGGGGGTGCCTGGCCGGGTGGCACAGGAGTTACTGCGTCCCAGGGTAGTGCGTTGATATCCCATTCATGGTAGAAGTTGTCTATATCTTGTAGATGAACAGATATTTTGCCATCACGCCCTGGTGTTGCTAAACCATAACACCGGAGGTCCACTGAAGCGGCGATCGCAGTCTATAGAGGAGGGGAAACAGCCGGTCAGTCTAGAATAAACCAATTGACAGAACCTTTCATTGAGCTAGAAGAACTAGAACACCGGTCTTGTCGATCCCGGGAGCTAGTTAAGGTCTCAATGCCGGATAACCTCCAACAAAGTCTGTACGAAGGACGACCTCTTCCCTAACTCTGAGAGGAACAAGGGACACTCACGACACCATGGACCACAGCATGCTCGCCAAAGAGGATGACTTTGCCTGGTGCGCTGATAAGCCACTCATTATTGGTATCCTCACAAAGCTTCTCTACCGCCCGTGTAAGCGTGTCCTCACTTAGAGCCCTGACGTATTTGTTTTGAGATGTATCAAGGATGATAGCCCCGGCGTCAATTAAGGCCCGCTCGAGGTCGTCCAAGAGATCTTGAGGGTCTTCAATGCCAACACAAAGGCGTATTATATCTTCTGGCAAACCACGAGCAGCTCTCGTAGCTGGATCAATGGAGGCGTGTCTGGAAAAGACGTGCATTGTCAAAAATAGAAATAAAATGGAGCCATTGCTACACTCACGACATCACGCAAGGCATACTGATAAGACTGTTCACACAGCCAAAACTAACACTGATGCCCCATAACCTCGTGCTACCGACAATCTTTTCGCTCAACTCCTTACTTCCAGTCTCGAAGCTTAGCACTGCGCCGTTTCCATCTGCAATCCGTCGATGTATCTCTCTTCCTGGATGGGTCGGTAAGCCTGGGTAGTGAACAACAAAACCTAGGTCATAAATGTATTCTGCGACAAGCTGAGCGTTGTGTTGTTGTCTGTCCATGCGTAAAGCGAGGGTTTTAATTCCGCGAAGGAGGAGGAAGGAATCAATTGGGGTTAAACCATTGCCAACGGCGTTGATAATACGAGCAAGCTGCTCCGCGAAGACATCGCGGTTGCAGGTTATAACTCCTGCCATAAGGTCGTGATGACCACTGAGGTACTTGGTAGCACTGTCATATACGATATCTGCACCATGCTCGAGTGGACGTTGGAGATAGGGGCTCATCATGGTATTATCGACAACAACGATAGCGTTCGGTGCCCGCTCCTTGACGTCTTTACTGATAGCGGCAAGGTCAGCAATTTTGAGCAGGGGATTTGTTGGAGATTCGAGAAGGACCATAGCGGTCTTTCCAGCTTGAATTATAGGATGCAGCGCAGATGGATTCGTCGTATCGACATGATGAACTTTTACACCGACGTGGCTCTGAATGTAGGCCAAAAGACGATTGGTGCCGCCATACAGGTCATCGCCAGCGATAACTTCGTCGCCTGGTTTCAAAAGGCGAAGAATAACGTCCAATGCGGCCATTCCTGACGCAACAGTGAAGGCATGGGCAGCGGATGAGATTTTGGCAATATGGTGTTCTGAAATGCAAAGTATAGGATTTGAATTTAGAAAACGAACGAATACATACGAAGATGGCTTCGAGTAGGATTTCCACTTCTCGTGTAGTCATACTCTCCTGAAACTCCTTTGAAGGTTGCTGTTTGGTAGATTGGTACGGAACTACTGCCGTATTGATCCTTCATGTCTGGATTGTCGACAGTGGCACATAGCGTCGAGAACTTATATGGTTTACGAGGACGAAGCGCCGATTCTGGTTCTGGGGTAGGCAAATCGGTCACAGGAAATTTTCCTTGCATGCGGAGGTCAATGGATGGCATCTTGAATTTTCAGAGCTTGCGTGAACTAGAATGAGGATAACCAGACTTTGACCCAACAGAGTCATGAGACAATGATGGCGTGCTTTACTTGCCGGACACGCAATTATTAACTTGTCCGGAACTGCATCAATGCCGCCAAAGAAAGGCAGACAGGAGCGTGAGTTGTCACTTTTGTGTATTTCGTACTTATCTTTTTTACTCCTGTAGTTGCTCGTCAGGCTGCTATTCAGCCAACGATAGCCCCAGATATTATTGCCAAGAGAACCAAACGACATCTTGACGAACTTGAGGTATTGACCGCGATCTTCTATGGTGGTTTTATTAAAAGCTAACACGGGCTGTGAATAGCGATCTAACTATGCTGAGCCTAGTATTCTAGCGGGTGTCGGTGATGAAGATGAAGAAGTCAGCAACAAGTATTCGAAGGGCCGCGGACGCCAAACGATCTCAGACAAACGACAGCTTAATCTTGCAGGTAATTCCCCTGCGTCTAGGAAGAAAAAGTCGACGATGAACGTTCGGACCGCGCTGCTTTACCGCAAGAATCTAGCGACACTCATTGACGAATCGGTGTGTTCACTAAACGAATTCCTGGACTTCCAATTATTTAAAATGCCCTTCTTCTAGCACATCACGTCCCTTTCTTCAAATGTACCTACCTATTTAACTGCTGTTGCGCCACCATCTCCCTATCCACCACGATTGTTATGTTCTGTCTGTGGATACTGGGGGCGTTACAAATGTCGCCGATGTGCTGTACCCTATTGCGATCTGAGATGTGAAGCCATTCACGCCGAGACTAGATGCGAACGCAGGGTAATATAACTCCCGCTTTACGGTGCACGTCACGCTTGGGGAGCGCTTTGAAAGGTGTGATACCAATTTATTGGAATTGACCTTTTCAGTTGTCTTACGAATGATTTCCTGAGCGCCTCTCGACGAAGTAAATGTGCCGGTTGCCTAAATATTGGTTTTCGGCCTGAACTTTACATAAACGGATATTTAGTATGACGATGCTGTTGCCATCGTTCTGATCATTGGCCATTTTCGGCCGAAAGGTCCGACGAGTACATATAAAGAAATGACTCGATAAAATTATCCTTCTCCCAAAGATCGTTCAGTTTCCCTCCGGTTTCTCCAAACTTTAGTTCCTCAGAATGTGCTTGCACGAGAACACAGACTCCTCACCAAACAATAAGTCTGGGATGATCGAAGTACCTCTTCCCAACGGCAACCAGAACAAAAGTAACGGTGCGAATGGTGTCCACATGGAAGGGAAGCGAGGGACGACAAGGACAATTCGTACTGAGCTCGAGAAACAGAAATCGAACCCATACGCTCCTAGAGCGTCCGACTTCTTGTCGAATATCTCTAATTTCAACATTATCGAGAGCACGTTGCGAGGTAAGTACAGTGATGTTATGCTATCATCTTCGACGATCCTGACCATAACCCATTACGGTTTTCAGAGGGAGAACAGTTCGCAAACGCCTTCTTTGACACCAAGACTAAAATTGCAATTGCCAAAGCGCTTGATGCGTTTGGAGTCGAGTATATTGAACTTACTTCCCCAGCGGCATCCGAGCAATCGAGACTCGATTGCGAGGCCATCTGCAAGCTTGGATTGCGGGCAAAAATTCTCACTCACATCCGGTGTCATCTGGACGACGCCCGTATTGCCGTAGAAACAGGTGTGTCTGTTTTTTCATCTTGAGGAGATCAATTGATAATGAATGATGCCCCATTCCAGGCGTTGATGGTGTTGATGTTGTGATCGGTACATCGTCTTTCCTCCGCGAGTTCTCGCATGGGAAGGACATGGCCTACATCACCAAGACAGCCATTGAGGTCATCGAATTTGTCAAGTCCAAGGGCATCGAAGTCCGGTTCTCATCGGAAGATTCTTTCCGCTCTGATCTTGTCGATCTGCTTTCGATTTATCAAACGGTTGACAGAATTGGTGTTAATCGGGTAGGTATAGCTGATACGGTCGGTTGCGCCAACCCAAGGCAAGTATACGATCTTGTCAGAACGCTTCGTAGCGTCGTATCTTGCGATATCGAAATCCATCTCCATAATGACACTGGAATGGGTAAGAAATTTTGCTGTCGATAGATTGGCCCGTCTGAATACGGAATACTCTAGCAATCGCCAACGCCTATTGTGCGCTTGAGGCCGGAGCCACTCACATCGACACCTGTGAGTCTCTAATGTTGATAGCTTACATTATAATGTTTTGACATTGCACGTACAGCTGTTCTTGGTATCGGTGAGCGTGTCGGTATCACCCCCCTCGGTGGTCTCGTAGCGTGCCTTTATGCTGCAAACCCTGAGTATGTCAAAGCCAAGTACAACCTGCCAATGCTGCGCGAAATCGAGAACTTGGTCGCCGAGGCCGTGGAGGTCAACATTCCCTTCATGAATCCTATTACGTGGGTTTTCATCCTATTGTTTTGTGCTGATGACTTATCCGTGCCATTAGCGGTTATTGTGCCTTCACACACAAGGCCGGTATCCATGCCAAAGCCATCTTGAACAATCCCAGCACGTACGAAATTTTGAAGCCAGAAGATTTCGGGTTAACCCGTTATGTTTCTATCGGGTGTGTATTCTTCTACAGCTTGACTATCCGAAACAAAGAAACTAACCAATCATAGCCATCGTCTGACTGGATGGAATGCTGTCAAGTCCCGTGTTGAACAACTTGGACTTGAACTCACCGATGATGAGGTATCCTTCTTTTATTGAATTCTGGATTCGATTTTCTCACTATCATACTCCCCAATAGATCAAGGACGCTACCGCCAAAATCAAGGAGCTCGCTGACGTGCGCACGCAATCAATGGACGATGTCGATGCCTTGCTCCGCATTTACCACTCCGGAATCCAATCCGGTGAGCTCGCCGTTGGACAAAAGGAGGCCCTTGACCGGTTGCTCAGGAGGCACCGAAACGAAGCGCACGGACGAGCTGCCAGTCGTTCCGTTGAGCGAACCCGAGTATGAAAATTTAACTCGCTTATTCGTCCCGAAACGAGGGGGAACATCACTGGAAAAGAAAAGTTTTGAATGTATTTCTATACGCCACTCTTTCAAAAAGGTCCATGGAGGACCTACCATTCTTGGAGAACAAATATCTATTATACATGTATCCAGCACGTACAAACTTTGTCATTTTGATTTCTCAAGTTATATATACTGTCAGTTACAACCATTGAAATGTTGCTTCGGAATCTTGGACTCTGGCACCAATTAGAGATTGAGCAGCATAGATTATCTAGGACGTAAAATTTCTTGTTGTTCACAGTCCATAACGCAGAAAGAGTGCTCCAAAAACGTGTAGGGTTGTCAATATACAACTCAAAGGATGCTCCGACTTCATCAGGTATACACATACCACTACCCGAAATATAGGTCCTCATCTAAACACTGACCATCGTGTCCGCGCTGTGGCACTTAAGTCAGAAAGAAATGAAGGAGAAGTCAAAGTAGTTACTGACAATATGGCCAATTACTCTGTCTTCGAACAGACCCGTGTATTTATAGGCAGGCCATTTTTTGGGGACATTTTTCACAAAGGGAAGTAAGGAGTAGATCCCTTCCTTGATTCCATGGGACTTTGCACATGACGGCTCGGTCTCGACAGTCAAGCGTGCAGTTTCGTTCTCGACTGCAAATCCCTTTCCAAGGCGTCTAACACGGTAAGGGTTGAAATCCCAAAGCTCCCATGCTCCTGTGTGCCGCCTTTGCAACAAACACCGATGTCCACAGGTAAATGGCCCTCCTCCGGGTATTCCACCCTCATGCCATCTCGTCATAGCGGGACCCCATGACTCCCATGGAACAGGATCTTGCATGTTGCCATGCGAATTAGAGGAAAGGGTGTAACTTCGTAGTAGAGTTGATGTGTGGACAACAAAAGAGATGTTGTCGTAGTCATGTCCACTTCTAATGTCGAGGTAGGCAAACATTATATTATTAGATTTAGTGCTGACGAACAGCTTTGCATCGATTGACGCATTGTAGAGCAAACGGTTGTTGCGAATGATTAAATTCTTGACGAAAAGAGGGGCGAAACCCATGTGGTGTATGCGGCAGTTAGTGTCCACGGATGGCAACTCCAATGCCGCAACCTTTGTCATGGATGTTGGGCGGACGTTGCCATTTGTAACAGGAAGGCTAAATAGTTCGAATGTGGCCGTAGAGTGTGAGGGGTTCGCGATCGCAACTACCATGAGCGAACTTGACAAAAATCTAAATGCTTGTATTCCTTGACTCTTTAGGCACTGTATTGTAGCATAAGTCAAGCTCATTGTCTGTTGTACCGATGAGACGTACTGCGATTTGTTCCCCTGTTTTCCAATAAAAAACGCGCAGTTCCCTATCAGGCCATCCCCCTTGCACCGAAAATTCGGGTGTGAGGTGAACAGCCAATAGGTCTGTATGGATCTCTATATTCATTCCCCAGTCAACATCATCATCATCTTCCCTCGAAACATCTTTGACACGAATGGTGGATATTCTGGTCCAAAGACGTTCACCACCACCCCCAGACAAGGATAAAATGTCAACCTCAAAGGAATGTTTGCCGTAGAAGATACCGCTATTGAATCCACTACCGCATCTGCGTTCATCAGACGTCTATTATTGTGGCCAAACTATAACTTACCTCATCCCGATGGCGGAGAGATCGTCGTTATCGGGGCAGACAGCAATCTGTGCAATCTGACAGTGACCCGGGCCCTCTTCTCGTAGAGGGTCGAGATGCAACCACTTCCCGTCCAAGCGGGGTGAGTCACCCCACGTTTGATGAACCTGGGACGTCCGAGTCGCCGTACGTTGTGGTCGAAAAGTATCCCATGCCTCCTGTCGGCGAGCCAAGGCATCTCTACGTTCAAGGAGGGATAAAGATAAATTGGGGTTATCCAGAACCCCCGCAACAGCAGTGTCGATGCGATGCTGAAGCTGTTTCGAGCTGTCTATGATACCATTCAGATAGCGGTTGACACGACGGCAAGATATCAAATCAGGAACAGGAAGGCTCGAAAAAATCTTGACCACCAGCTCTTCAGGAAAAACGGAATCGGCGTCTGTGGCAATGCTACAGGACACTCCCATCGTAGATGTACTAGGTGGAAATGGTAAATCAGGATGTGTGATTAGAACGTCACGAGAGTTTCATGAATGACTCGGAAAAGAGTTGAAGCAAAAGGTTTTCCCCCATTGTACTGGCCCCGTATAACATGTCCGAGTCAGCCTCCATCTTTGTAAGGGGTGTGCATTGTTTGAGCTCCTGTGTTGGAACTTAAAGTAAGTAAATACTTGACTGTAGGCTGGCTTTCATTGTGTCCTATTCCTGGTAACTGTTGATGTCAATTGTGGTTGGAAATGAACTTTATCCTGCTGTAAAATCTAGCAGCTGATGAATAATGTGAGTGATTTTTAACGCTCCCTACTGATAAAACACGGCATAGATGTTTGCACGAATTTGCCAATTTCGATTTTTCCGATGCTTCCCTTAGTTGCAAGGAACATTCAAAGGCAATAACCCAATCCCTAGTCTCTATACATGGATTCAGAAACTCCAACGATGCTCTCCATTCACAGGTTACCGTTTATTTGAAACGTCTTGGGACGTGATGGGATATCGCCATTTTTGCGGGATGAAGAAAGAATCAAAATCGTAAGATTTGCTTAACACCTACTTTTGTGTGACGCAAAGATGCTCTCTGAGCTTACAGAGCTTGGGGATTTGGAGCCATGGCGCTGCTATGGACGGAAGGAACGGAAAGAAAGAAAATGGAATTCCATATTGAACATGTGCATCAGATCCTGTGACGTTCTTGAAGGTACGATGTAACTTGAACGAGATGTGTCACAACAATGGCCACTGCAGAGGAAGCTACTGGCAAAACGATAGAAATAACCATGCAACTTTTGTTATGAAACTCCCATCTTGTGGAACATCTCGTCCAACGTCTTGAAAGCAACTGGTTTGACGAGGCTTGATTATTCCCGTGAGTGGATTGGAAGGTGCGAGTTAGGTAGAAAGGACCCTTACTATCCATCAACTCCCGCTTCAAAGGCCCTTCTCTTGTCCTCTATGGATGACCTACCAGTAAGAGCGAGGATGCGAGATCGTGGAATTTCAGATGATTCATTCTTCATCCTTGACTCAATATTGCGAATTTCCAATGTTGCTCCGAAACCTAGTTGTTCGATGCACACATACAATTCAGCCTTTTTTTTTTTAAAGACTCGTTTCGCGCTCACCATCCAAGACGGGCATTGACAGGTCCAGCAGAACGACGCTAAAATTAAGATGTCGATATATAGTCCAAGAAAATAAAAAGAACTAAACTTACTCAAACGGGCCTTCATTCTCAAATATTGTTACACCTTGTTGGCCATCCACCGCAGCACGAAGATCGTATTCCTGTCATAGCCAAACAAGATCAGCTCGTAATCTCACCAAATCAGAATAACAATAACAAAATCTTCACCTTTTTCGAAAGCCACTTGAGTCTGCAACGATGCAACAAAACAAAAAAAGAACATCAGTACGGGATAATCCAACATATCCAAAAGAAATAAAAAATAAAAAAACTCACAGCAGGTTGCGAAGAATGTTATTATCTTCAACCACAAGAATCCGAAATCGACGTTCAGTAATAACAGAGCCCAAAGACGCTTTCAGCAGCGTTCCACCCGTGCCCACCGTTATCGTCGGAACAGACGTGTCGGGATCAACGCGGTCAACCGGTTCTGAGGGTTTACCACCAGGAAACGCTAAATGAAACGTAGGCGATGCCGCATTGGCAGTTGGCGAACGAGAAGTCAAGTCAGGTCGACTCTTCCGTCGAAAGGGCGCTTCCTCCGATTTCCGCCTGAAAATGTTGGAATGAGACAGGTTCCTACCATCTTCTGCGAGGCCCATCGTTGACGTATCTCGGCCCGCATTCATGGACGGCCTTGGAGGAGTCTGTGCAATGGCCACAGCATGAACGCAGAGTTTAAGCATAGCACGCAATCGAGAAGGTCCACTAGGCTTGTACAATATCCGACAAAATCCCCCAATCCGTTCATGGTCACCAGCAATGGACATGATCGTCGGATTACCTCTCGCAGACGATAAAATGATAAAAGGTCGGCTGATATCCCAACGCTTAGTAGCCGAAACGACTGGTCCCGTCTCTTCATTGATGATGACAATATCTCCACCATCTCCACCATCAACAATCTGGAATCCCCACCATGTACTGAGATATTTGCACATCGTCGTCTTGAGAAGTTCTGTGCCCCGATGTGGATCAGAAAATCCGACTAGCGATATGGTTGGAAGAGAGTCTGATTCTTCAGACCTAAACGACTCCATTTCTGGCGATAGCATATCCGCCGAATCCTCTAGCACATCTGCGGGGAAGGTGACTTTGATTTCGGTTCCTACACCTTCCTCGCTCCACACATCGACTTTACCACCCATATTCTCGGAGGTCACGATACTACTGACAATAGCAAGACCAAGACCAGTTCCTGTCTGAAGAGGATTCTCCTGCGAGAATGGATGAAACAATTGATTCTACAAAATGATATAAGCACAAATAAAAATAGCTAAACAGGATCTATTTTACCTTGAGGAAACTTTCACTTATACCCTAGTTCAATGGCGTCAATGTCCCTTCAGATTTCTGTCACACAACTTTTTACGACTCACCTTGCCCGTGTCGAACACAGACAGCTCAACCTTGGTCTTATTCGGAGGGTCATCTTCACTTGGTGGCAATTGACGAAGGATAACATGGATATAACCATCCTACGATAACGTCAGAATCATATAAAGGTCACCACTACAAAAACAACGCCATACAGAAGTGAACTTTAAGCTGTTACCGAACAGATTCATCAAGACACGACGGATTCCTCCCTTTTCGCATTTCAGCGTCCACCCCTACAAAAAAAAGTCGTTCAATCAGAAACCATCAAACAAAATTTTCATTTTGCCAAAAAAATTTGTTTATTCACCTCACGTCTGTATCCAATGTCAACCACCGTTTCCACGTGTCTCATACGAGTCGCTGCGACAGGTGATTCTTTGCCATCTCTCGGCGGAGAATACACGCTTCCAATACCATCGCCCGTGATAGCAGACCGTGCTCGAAAGCCTATCCAACATCCATCAACAGCATCTTCAACAAGCTGCATCAAGTCGACACTGTCATCACAAGATCACAGTAAGCAATCAATCTCCAAAAGAAAAGAAAATCCACAGAGAGAGAAAAAAAGAACAAACCGGGTAGGCACGATGACATGATCCACTCCCCCAGCTTTACCACCTCCACTCAACTTTGTGAAATCCAACACATGATTCACTGTCTCAACCAACGATGTCCCACAGGCTTGTACCGTCTGCAAGAAAGACGATTGTGAAGGATTCAATGGACTCTCGCTCAACAATTCAGCCGCGGCCAATATCTGTACGCGTGTGTGTATGTGTATGTGAGGAAAAAAAAGAAAAATTTTCGGTTAGAAATTCTGAAAATAAAAACAAATGTAGGGTTCTACCACAGACCCCGTGAAGTGGTGTTCGTAACTCGTGAGAGATGCTAAAACGTGAAAAAAAAGAAAGTTTTTTTGTCAGTCAGAGAAAATCAAATAGAAAAACAAAGCCCTGCTTACTTGGATATAAACAGACCCTTCGCTTTATCAGCCAGGATCATCCGGCGCTTCAAAACAGCAGACAAAATGATGACTCCAATGGCGCGTAAGTACGACAATTCATGACCTTCCAACTTGACATCCACTCCCATGTCAGCCAGAGAAAAAGTCCCCGAAAGGAAAGAAGAAGAAAAACTCACGAATCGTTTCGTATTGTTCGCTGCATTGTAAGCACAAAGAAGCGCAAAAGGCCTCTTGTCAATATTGAAAATCGGAACCACTAAGAAAATTCATCACTAAATAATAATTCGAGAAAGAAAAGGGAAAATACAACTCACTCAAAGCGTGCTGGACATGAGTTGGCAAAAACGGTTTAAAACTCTGCGGGACGATCCCCTCTGATATCCTGCCGTCAGGATACCTGTCAAAAAACCTCATCAAGTTCCTCCCCTCTTCCATCGCCAACTGCCGCCTTGTCATCTCCATCCCAGGCTCACCATGATGCATCGTGATCGACACACTCCCGACCATCTCTCCTCCCCCTCCCCCACCACTCCCAACAACACTCCCTCCACTGCTCCTCCCATTCCCAGACAAAGACTCAAACATCATCTCACACTGCGAAACATCCATCACAAGAACACCCTCCACGTCCAACGTCCGCTTCACGAGCTTCGCTGCCCGATCGTAGACCTTTTCCATCGAAGACCCGAGGTGGCCTGTCACGGTGATGTTGCCGTCCAGGTCTGCACCAACCCGGCCGCCATCACCACCAGCATCACCACTGGCAAGCGGACGATCGAGGTCGTTCACGTCGCTTTCAATCTCGAGACATTCACGGCTAAATTGTTCCATCTGTGTTACGTTGTGGTTTTTCACCGAAACATTGTATTATTACTTGGAGAACGAGGAAAGACGTACCGAAAGTTGTATCCGCTCTCGTATTCGAAGTTGGATCTATAAGGGCAAACAAAAAAACAAGTTAAACACGCAGAAAGGGAAAAAAAAGGAATAGTGCTTTACCTTATCCCTCCAAAGCTCCATCTCCCGCATCGTAATCGCCTAAAGGAAACCGTTTAACCTCCTAAACCAAAACCCAAAAAAAATATCAAAAACTACCCACCGCAAATTCCTTGAGCGTATGCCTCTGTCTAGGCGAAAACTCTTCCCTAGGTTGATCATCAAAAATAGCAAGCCTACAACAACAACAAACCTTTTCTTCTCAACAACCAGAAAAGAAAAGAAGAAAAAGTTTGAACAAAAACGACAACCCACGTTCCAATATTATATCCATCCTGTGTCCTCAACGGTGCACCAGCATAAAACCGTACAAACGGAGGACCGACCGTCGCTGGCTAAAAAAAAGGCCTCAACTTATGTCTCACACATAAAAAGAAGAAAGGGGGAGAAAGAAGAAACAGCTGACATTTTGAGCAAACCGCCAATCGTTGAAAGCATCTAGGATCACCATAGGTTCGTCCCCCCTACCCAACAAAAATTGATGTGTAAGATTCTTCCAGGAAAGAAAATTTCTGAAGACACTCACCTCTGTAAAATCGTATGAGCACACAACGAACATTCCCTCGCACCGCCCGTCGTTTTACATCCATCTAATTTGGTTTTCCAAACAAAAAATTGAACAACCACACTCATAACGGCACAAATTAAATCAAAAAGAAATACCAACTCACATTCCGATTTAAACCACCTAGAGTATTATAATAATAAAAAGTAAACCCATCAAATCATTCAGACACAGCATACTAGAAGACAACAACAAAAGACGGGACGTACTGCTCATGCTCATCCATCAACGAAATGACCACACACTTCGGATTAAAAACCAACTTGACAAGATGCACGATTCGATCAAAGTTGGGGTCTGCGCCAGTATGCCAGATGTTGAACCTGTTATACACGCTCCATCTTCAGCCAAACAAACCAGGGAAAAAGAGGGCGGGAGCGAGGATGCGAAAAAAAACACTCAACTTGTACATCGCCCTCCTCCTCTTCATCTCATCAGGTGGAACAGGCGGAACCAAATAACCCAAACTCAAAATAGTCGACTCGTACATTGCTCCTTTGCCTGACCTCCTCCCCAGCAGGCTACCCACAATATTGATATTATTCGTAACGACAGGCATCTTCCCCAGATGTCGACTGCTGCTCGTGTTACTACCGCTCGTATTACTGCTAGTGGCGGTGGTAGAGATGCTGGTCGTAGACGCGCTGGTACAAGTCGCCAAACTGCTTGTGCTTTCGACGGTGGGAATGCTATTAGGAAGAGGAGACGGAGACTGTCTAGTAAGCAAGATCCGTCGTGGTTGGACGGGTGCAGATTGTGTTTGTTGTTTCTGTGTCTGAGTGTGCGTCACAGAACCGTCGTCGATAGATCCCTCAAGATCAGCAGGCGCTGAAAGTACCTCTTCCGGCCTTTCATCCCCAAGTAACATCCTCACAGCATCTCCAAAATAGTCCGACGGCTGTGATGAAGATGATGCTGCCATACGTAAAGTCGTAGGAGGGGCACTCGCAGTTGGGGGCGCCGACAAAGCACGTAAGGTAGGCGAAGGCGGAATGGACGACACGGACACGGACATTGGGAGGGGCGAAACGACGACAAGATCATGCGAGTCCATCTCGACGTCATCGTCCAGCACCGCACTCAGCGTAGTTTGGTCCTGAATCGGAGTCTTTGGCTTCTTCTTCTGCTCAACCTCCACATCCGTCGTGCCCACCCAAAAGCTAGGCAACCTCAGCCTGCTGCCAGGTGTGATGAGGTGATCGGCCACAAAAGCAAAACCAGTAGTGGTAGTAGTAGTAGCATCAGGAGTGGTAGAACTAGTACTAGAACCTGCGGTAGCTGCAGCGACGGTTCCGCCCAAACTGGAATGTCTAGAATGAGAACCTGGTATAGCCGCGGTGACGCCGCGCATGGGATCGGTAAGCTCATGTTCGGGAGAAGGCAAAGCCAGCGGTGATATATCGACATGAGCAGCAGCCAAGCGCATCGTGGCGACCGCAGCACGGACATCTGTGTTTGGAAGGGTCGAATTCAGCTGCAGATGGTGTTGTGGCAAGGAATGGGACTGCTGCTGCTCAGCGACAGGATGGGTACTATTGGGCAAGGAAGCGGATAAATTGCGAACGCGGATGGGGAGCTGGAGAGCAAAATCCAAAGCTGAAGTACGGGAATGGGAAGAGTCGGAAGAGCTCCTTGCGATACTAGCCGGTGCAGGGAGAGTGACCACATCTGCAAGATCAGACTCTAAAGTAAGCGGAGGAAGAGGAGATTTGTGGGGGTCCCATCTGCCAGCTGCATAAGCACCCATAAAAGCAACCCAATCATCCGGGGCGTTCATAGTACTGGTAGACAAGTGTGCAGGAGATGGTGGTATATCTGAAAAAGAAAAGAAAGATCAAGAAAGATGAATTCACTATTTCACAAGTGACACATATACCATAATAACCGTCAGTCGGAGACGAGAGACCGTCTGCTATCCTGGGGGGCATGAGAGGAAGCTGATCAGTAACTGGTTAGCTTGACTTGGAGTTCATCGCAAGACACAACTCTAAAAAGAGCAATTTTATGACATCATATTTTTTAAGAAATAATTTCTACACACAACACTACTACGCTCCACATGTACAGTGGTAGTGTTAGATTATCATTTTGGTCGGACAGTGCCTCCAACAATCCAGAAACAACCAATCCACACATATATCGTATATACTTTGCTCAAAAGTTTCAGTAACAATTTTTAAAAAAAATATAGTCCTCTTACCGAAAACGGTTCAACATATCCAAGCAGCCGAAGCATCACTGTCGCTACGAAGACCGACATCACAAATCCCAAAGTACCTTCCACCGTTTTAGCTGACGTCGGTGACCACCGGTGTGCACCAAATCTCCGTCCCACGAGCGATGCCTGATTACATGGGCTCAGCGCTAAAATTTCTACACCAATAAGATAAAAAAACTCACAGCCGCATCCCCCAATCCGACTGCAAGTATACCCGTAAACTGGTGCAACATACTCGGCCTTGACACGACATTAATTAATTTCATAGAACATCAAAAAAAAAAAAGACCATACCCATCCAACCACAACGACCCAGCACACCCCGTCAACAAATAAAAATGACTCAATATCGCAGTCCCACTATCCTTATGATCCAAAAACTCATTCATAAACACATGCAACGCAGCTCCAAACGGATAAATCGCAAAATATCGAACATATTCAGCAAACGTGAATAGCGCAAACGCTGTGCTAAACGACAGGTGCGTGAAAGCGGGCTAACCCAAAACCAATTAAGTTTTGTCAAACATCGGAAAGACGGACTCACATCCAAAGCCACACCAGGAACAAACATCACCACCGCCAACCCATGAAAATACTTTCTCCTCGCATTCAAACTCAACATGGGCACATGTTTATCAGCCGCCGCTTCCAACCAATCTGTCGCCATATTCGCCGCTCCATTAGGCAGATTCGACAAATTCGGTAAATTAGACAGGTTGGGCAAATTGGGAATGTTGGGGAACGACATCCCCAATGGTCCCGTTGCTGAGGTCGTCGTCGGCGACACAGGAACAGCGGTAGCTGCCGGTGCAACACCCTCCCCAACACCACTCAGAATTTCACCGACCGCCGTTTGAGCCACAACCTCACTTATCGAGGGCAACCCTCCTCTAGGCCTATGTCTTCTAGTCCTCGCCACCTGCCTACTCCACCCGACCACACTCAATCCAACCAACACCCCCCAATAGCCCAGCAACCCCATCCTAACCCACCACCCCCCAGTCCTCCCCTTAACCATCCAAACCAAAACCCAAAGCCAAGGATCCCTCCCCCCACCCAAACACCACCTCGTCCAAACCCCAATCAACGTCCCCACAATCAAAACGGTACCCACATAAAACCCAAGCGCATAAAACCTCCTGTTGCGCTCCTTTTCTTGTGGGAAACGCAGCCGATGCACAGGTCTTTGGGCATTGTTCCGTGACAGTACGAGAAAGGGTGAGAGGAGGAATCCGGTCACGAAGGAGCCGACGATGAGTGCTATTTGGAGTATGAGTAGTGGAGTTGGTAGCCTATATGTCCTTATATATGGGGTCGTGATAGGCCAGATCTGTTCTCTTTTGTTTAGACTACAGAGTTAACCCTGGGCCCAAAAAGACACTTTACCCTCGCAATAGTCAAATTGATCGTCTCAAGACACAACGCCGTACCTCCAAAACAAACCAACCCAAGCTCGCCAAGCGTAAACCCCTGGTGCGCCAACCTCAACGCGACGTACAACGTAAACTGGAAAAATAACGCAGCCACGGCGACTTCAAGTTGGTTCAAGTCTAAGAAGAAGAAAAAAAAACAGAAAATCAAAGAGACATCACAGAACCAAAAGATAAAACCCACACATCCAGAAATTCAATCCGAAAACCAGAGTAATCATCTTAATCCCCACCATCATCGTGCTCACCCCAAGCGTAAAAAGCACATAATACCACGTTCGTCTTCCTTCACTCCTAGGCACAGACGACCTCTCACCTTCCGGCTTCACCACCCCTCCACCCAACCTCATCCCCCACCACCAATCATACCTCTCAAAAAGCCAGGAAGCAAACACATGACAAAGCACCATCGTCGAGCAAAATATACTCAGCTCCACGAGACTATATCGCGAGAGAAGCACCGCTTGTGAGGCCGGGAGACGTAGCCAGGATTGGGTGAGCGTGAGGGGTGGCTCGATGAGCCACCCTGCCGGAAGGACTCTGTGGGCGTCTGTGGAGGAGGGAAGGTGTTGACGGAGGGAGGTGATAAGAAGCGCCGACGCGACAAGCGGGCCGAGGAGGAGAGATGTAAGTATTCCATCATCGCGTGAGTCCCTGTTTCCCGTAAAAGCGTTTCAGAGGTGAGGGCGTGAAATAAAAAGAGTTTTTAACAACTGCTCACCTATAATTTTTGGGTACCGACATCCAAATGTATCCAAACTCAGTTTTATTAGGAGAGGTCGGATGGCGGCGATTATTATTGTTATTGTTATTGTTATGGTCGAACGGACGAGTTCCTGCTAACGAGGTGAAAGAGCTCGGCGTTGCGGTGGTGTTGGTGTTGGTGATGATGATGGATGACAAAGGGGGTCTAACGTTCGTCATGGCTGAAATTGAAGTCTTGTCGTTGCTGTTGTTGTCCGTGATAAATGAAAATGTGCTATGTGTCCATATGATGTAAATGAAAGAAGCTGCCGATAATAGTTGAAATTCTAGAGGAACCAAAAGAGGGGTTTTTGGTCCAGTCAAAGTCAATCAACATAACTTTTTCTGCATCGCATAAAATAACACTCGCCTCGCGCTAAGAGCTCATTCGTCCGAGGATGTACGATGTACGGTATCTTCGGCGTCTTATATTCCCCAATCCACCTCGCTGCATAAAGCACCGAACCAAAAAGCAACCCCGCCTCACAGAGCTTCCTACAATCTATCGAAAACCCCCACACGAACGACCGTGCCTCATCCCCACTCTCGCCCCTACCAAAATCAAAAAACACAAGCGGGGGCAAAGGCACCCGAAACCGAAATCTCAACTGGGCAGGAAGCACACTCCAACTAGGAGATTTCAAAGAGGTCGGTGCGTGGTGGTAATGCGATTTGGAGTTACTAGAGAGTTTATGGAGGCTTGGAGAGGCGCGTCGAAGGACAGCAGCAGGAGAGCGAGAGCGAGTGAATGAGGTACGGCGGGTGTGCTTGTGCGTATGCGTGTGTGGAGGGTGGGAAGGGGAAGAAGAAGGATGAGTGCCCTGTACGATTGACACTTTTGAGTTCAAATCACCAGACTGCGCCGCTGGGGTACGTAGACGCGCGAGTCCATCTGCACCTGTATCGGTTCCCACTCCCACTGTCGAATCTCTCTCTTTCTCAGGAAACGGCTGGACGTCCTTTTTTGCAAACGTTCGGCCGCGAAGAAGGTTGGCGTTGTTGTTGTTGCCATCAGCGTTGGCTTTGGTCTCAGCTGAGATGACCATGACCGTGCCTAGACCCGTTCCCGTTACAGGAGGAGGAAACGAAACCGAAAAATCATCATCCGTCTCCGAATCATCTGTGCTCGACCTCGATCCAGAACTAAATGGTTCCACAACGAACAGTATACAAAGTGAGAGTAAGCCTCAGAAGAAAGAGTCTTTTTTTGCGTACCCCGACGAACCAGCATGATAACTCGTACTCCAATCCGTCACCACCACTGGTGATGGTGGCATTCTAGATCCACTTCCACTTCCACCAGCACTCGTAGCACCAACACCATTACCCTCTACTCGCCTCCTCCCATGCTTCTGCGTTTGCTTCTTCACCAACGACGACGCATCCGTTCGTCCCTGAGCATGAACATGAGCATGAGCAGGGGGCGGCGAAGGCGAAGAATATGAACGATGCAGTTTGGTAAATAAAAAAAGGAACCTTTCTTCTTATAAATAAAAAGTGTCCTTTTTTTGCTCTTTGCGTGAATGGAGAGCAGTTGCAAGAAAAATTTCTTTTGAATGTTGGCGGTTGATTTCTGTCAGCTACCCGACTATTATTAGATTGGCTATATTGACACGGCACTTCTCGGACCGCCTCCCGGTACACTCATTTATTCATCCTTCAGTCAACTGTCGCACTACTCAAATGCTTGTCTGCACAGTAAAATTTTCGTTGCCTAACTTGAAAAGTAATGTGTTAGTAACTGCACTACTTCTAGCGTGTGATAGTACAAGCTCCCAGAGATTCAAAAATTCAGCTCTCGAGCCTAATTACATTTAGGATCTCCTTCATACATGACTCTCGGATTCTGAATTAAATTAGAGACTGGAAATGGTTTCTGTGTTTACGGAAACAACGCGCCCCAAGCATCCACATCCCCCTGGAAGCCACTCCTAGTCTGTTCAATTGTAACCTACTACGTGTTCAAGTCATGTAAAAAGTGCAACCAAATCGGCCACAAACCTCAAGTAGTCGCCGTCCATTTGCATCTTTCACAACGCAAGCTCTCTTGATCTCCTCGAGCAATCCGAGAACGTCGTCGCAGTCGACTTCCTCACTCATCGGGCCACACCTGGTTACAAGGAGCTGAAGGCATGCTCCAAGGGCAAGAACTTCACGTGACGCGGCATTATCCCCATACCCTTTATTCCTATAATGCAGACCCCGCCGGATCGAAGAAACGTGAGAGGGCGAGCGACAAAGGCCGTACTTCATGGATACAGCGCATAGGAGTGATGCCACGAGATATTCGTTACCGGGGGTTACAGATGTATCATCCACGCCGGCGAGGTCGCTCTCATGAAATTCAGCAAGAGCATCGAAGAGGGCATCAGCAATCATTTGCGTTTCCGGATTGCCGAGTCTGTCATAACCGGCAATAGTGGGCTCCACCGAATCTCGAAGCTCGGCGAGTGTTCTCGCAAATTTGTCGCACTCGGTAGGGAACTTGTGGACGAGGTCCATGTAGACTACGACGAGCTCGGTGATAGTTTTGGGTTTAGGATAAGTTTTAATAAGGTTAAGCAGGAAGTCGACGGGATTGGGTCCTTCGAAAGCACTTCGAAAGACGTTCTCAGCGTTTGGGAAAGGGTCTTCCATGGTCATGGCAGTCAAACTTCGGACCGATTCATTTCAGATCATCCGGTGCCGGCCCGGTATATTACATGTGATTCCACAGTTGATGAGCAAAAGTGGTAGCGCACTTGGAACGCGTCCAACGGTTGGAGAAGAAGCCCGTATCTGTTGTTTAAAATCATGAGCTAGGGCAGAAGCCGAACAAGACCTTGCTTAAAATCCCGACTTCGGCGCTCACCTCTCTCTGTTTCAAAATCTTCGCTGAGTGCCACTCGGGGGTGGCAACACCGTACAGGTCTTGCGGTCCCTTGAATTCAAATCTGTTTTCAGGGTCGTATTCAAACGAGAGGTACAGTTGCAGCTACGCTACGGTTATCGAAAATGAAAAATGAAAACCTGGAGTCTACACCGAGTGTAAATACAGAAGTAACAGAACCCACCAGCACCAGTCTAGTACAGTCTAGTATCAATCGAACTTAGTCCGAGTCCTATGAGGTATCCGAGGCCTACGCGCAAGGGGGGTGGGAAGGATCTCGAGGAGTACGACTTTGACGACGAAGGTGATGAAGATGGTGGGGCGATGACTAGGTCGAGAGGCGATTCTCATGTGCTCGGAGAAGGAGGAGGATGTAGTTAAGGGCTTGTAGAACGACATAGGGAGAGGTATAACCCTCACCAAGGAATAGACCAAGAAAGGAAGGTCGAGGCACTCTGGCAGGCTGACGCCGTGTTGATGACTCGGTAGTGGTGGCAATAGTAGTTCTAGTGCCAGTAGCCTACGGCAGGTCAGACTGTGGCTCCCCCGCTCTTTCCCTGTCCCCGTCGCTTACGGTGTTCTGTGCGACTTCATTTTATGAATCTGGTGTTTCTTCTGGTCTGATGAATCAAGCAGGTGAGGTGTTGGATGTTCGTATGCCCTGGTCGACCTTGCCAGACGCAACCACACCTCTCCTCGACATCGAGGAGCACGAGGGCATAAGCGTACGGTGAGCACAAGGACGCTTTTCCTCGCGTCTGATTCGGATATATGTCTCCTCTTCGTTGTTGCCCATGTGGATCTCGACGAGGATGAGGATGTGAGTGTAGGGAATGTGGAGAGGGGAGAGCGGAAGGGAAGATGGGTTAACTCTCTGGTTATATTGTGGATTATCACGGTCTACCAGAATGAGACGAACCTATCACCCTCATCGGCATTTGCAGCGTTATTGTTGGAAGAAGTGTCCGAGGGGGCCGAGGTATGAGTATTATGCTTTGGTGCCAGTGTTGAGTACTGAGTACTGAGTGCTTCGATTATTCTTTATAAGATTCATGGCTGTCTGTTGTTGGCGCAGCAAGATAAGCCTGCAGAGGACGTGCGAGGCCATGATAGTTCCGTATGAAAAATAAATTCTTGGAATGTCTGATAGATTTTTCCAACAATCGGACTCGCCTGATTCATTAACAAGAGCAAGCAAAATATCAGACTGAGAATTTAAGCCTAATAATCCCGGTGCTTTCTGGCATCGCATATATTCGTAGGTAATCAAATAAACACTTTTCAAAACGATCGGTTGTGTCGTTCGCCAATCAATGGTACATAAAATGTCACAACGCCCTCCATCTGAAATAGTTCCAAAACTATTTAACCTCTACCTGAACCGCAACGCATGTGACAACAGTTTGAAACCTTTATAGATGATTCCTTCTGATGTGTCGAGCCCGATTTTTTGGACTGAACTTCGCATCACAACCGTCATAAGTACACTGAACTGTTAAATAGGAAAAATTTGAGCATCAAAAAGGGAGCACATGAATGGTGTTCACCCTCTTGTTCGGCTGCTAAGAGTTTGTCATCATTTAGATGGCGTAGTAAAAAGCAAACCACTTACTTGTAGTACCAGCAGCTATCGGGGGCCATCAACAACATATATTTACATGGGTAATGACATATAGACTCACGATTGTGTTGAGATTCAGCATGCCTTTTCATATGTTGTGCTTTTGTGAAAGTTTTATCACACCCAGAATGCTGACAAGGGACTAAAGTTGAATAGGGAATATTTGAGCATCAAAATACCCAAAAAAAAGCGTGTGGATGGCATTCACATTTTCCATCGGCTGCTAAAAGTTTGTCATAATTTAGACACTACGTACTAGAAAAAGCAAAAACTTACTACGGACAGTAGCAGGCTTACTAGCTATCCGGCATTATCAGCATATATATATTTCCATGACATTAGACTCACGATTGTTATGTCTGTTGATGTGAGCCTGCTGGTTGTGTGGTCTTGTGAAAGATTTAGAACAAATGGGACAAAGATCTGTTGAATAGGAAATTTTGAGCATCAGAATACAAAAGAAAAAGGGGGCGCATGAATTGCATTCACATGCTCTTCGGGCTGCTCAAAGTTTGTCATCATTTAGACACGATGTACTAGACAAAGCACTTACATGCAGGTTGCCCAGATGGCTGACCCGTGTTACTGTGTGATTCAGCTGCTCAAAGTTTGTTATTATGTAGAAACGCAAAAGCAACCACTTACGTGAGACATTTCTGTGCCCTGAAGCGGACACTCCTCCAGAGCCTTGCCCCTGAAGCACTGGGGATTGTACTCGTAGCCCTTGAGCAGCATGAGGTGGCTCAGCTATCCGGGTCCATCATCAGCAAATATTTCGATCAGTAATAACGTTTACTCACAATTATTATAATCCCGCAGGTGGACCATGATACTGTGGTTCTCCAAATTTTCAAATAGTTTATGACATATGTGACAGTAAGAGGGGTTTGCAACAACTTGGACGACTATGCTGATGAACAAGACAGAAAAACTAAACATAGTGATAAAAGATTTCATCATGGAACTTAGATAAAGCCTTGGGGGAGACCAGCTGGGGGTCAGTTGTCGATTTGCATGGATCTTTATAGAAATCCGATTACGATGAAATTGTGGGTTCAGAAAAATATATTCGACCGTTTCGTCACCATCAAATTCTGCCACAGATTCCTTGACCCTTGATTTTTGGGCTGGTGTCGAACGATGGCGGGAACCGCATGCATCAATATTATAAGGTTCGACGCTTCGTTTCTTGCAGTTGTAAGTCCTTACCGAAACCCGAACATGATGAAATTGTGGGTTTCAGAAGAATATATTCGGCTAAGATCTCGTTTCGTCACCATCAAATTCTTCCTTTGGTGTCGAACGTGTGACTGCCACTGACGGTGGCAACTCTTCAACCGTGGCATCTGAGCAAGACTGGGCTGCCCGCTATCTCTTGGACTGCTAACGAGAACCACTTAACATGCTTCTCACAGAGATGGAAAATGTGCTATCAGAAGCATTAAGTGTGAAAATTAGACCAAAAAGAAAGGGCCACGGGTTCGTGGAGGGACTAATTACCAAATACGGCGCCGACACGCCAAGCGAGGTAGGTATGGACTTGAGGCAGGTTCCTCCAAGAATCTGGCTGGGTTTGTAGTTGGGTAAAAATGGCTTTTTTCCGTCAACTTTCTGAGTGTACAAAAAACGAAATTGGGTACAACAAAAAGTCAATAAAATTAAGTTCAAGGTAAAGGTCTTGCAATGCAAACCTCGTCACGACTCTCATCGGTGCTAAAATAAACATTCTTCAAGAACACGTCACCTACCTTAGTGGACATTAAAAAATTAACTTCAATACGAAGTGCCAGGTAAGCAACTCACCAACCACTCGTTATTCAAAAAAAAGGGCCCAACCCCCCCAACAGCAATTCCTGACATGCAATAGCCAGGGTCTTCAGGCACTGGATAAAATGCGATATCGCGAGGATCAACTGGGAAAGCTTGCTCCCCAATAGTAAATTCGATGGATGAGCCTGAGGTTAGGTTGCAGGGTACTCTCCATCCCGAACCGTTGTCCTTGGCTCCCGGGATAAGTTTGTGGATAGCCTCGACGTCCTTGGGACAAAATTTCAGCACAAAACAATCACAACATGTTAAGATCATAGAAACAGACGAACATCTTTCGGAGCGAGTATCAGCGACTTTTGCAAAAAATCACTTAAAACTCTGCAAGCACTCAAGATATTAAAGTTCACAAACCGTCCCGGTGTCAAGGATGATAGTCCTATTTGACCATCGCATGTCGTTATGTGCAACCTTGATGCCGTCAACCGCGACACCCCAGAAACCGAATGGATTGGTGTTCTTCTGCCGGACGAGTGTCTTTGAATCGAAAAAGCGAGAGTCCATGCCGCCTATTGTCATCACTCCGTCATTCTTGCCATCTGCAGAACGAGGGATGCGGTAAGAGACAATGGGAGCCGAAATGAGTTTTGCTTGCTGGAGTGCATGTAAAAGTGTTGGTACACCTTGTTGAGAGATGTCCTGGATGGATATCAGAATGCTCCCGGCCATATATATCATGATCATACAGATTTCGCGAAACCGAGTAAACCGTCAAATGGAATATAATTTCTAGATGCGCAGCTTTTTTAAAACTTCACCGTATAAGCGAAGCAATATAGACTTACGGTGTAAACTCTTTCGTCTCGTTGAAGGCAACGCCGAATGTATGGTTTCTCACCGTGAGATCAGCTATGGAGATGTCGTCCTGAGCTAGGAGGCCAGAAACGAAACCCGAGACGTAACCAATGAACCATTTCTGCTGAGTAGATCTATAGGTTGTACTGGAGTTTGGACCGAGGAATTTGTGAGGACCCTATTAGGTATAAATGAGTCCTCAAAGTATGAATTAGTAGATTGAGTGGAGGGTTCCTCACACAGTTGCCCCCATCGTTGCCACGACATCCTTCCCCACCGACCCAGAAGTCTGCTGAACCAGAATCTACAAGGAGTTGAAAGTCCTGCGGGGGGTTGCCTATCTTCACGGTGGCCATGTCTACGACGAGCAATCAGACAATTGTAAAACCCAGTATTTGGGAATACCTACAACCGAGGTCATATGCCCTGCAGAATAGAACCTTCAATCAAAATGAGGTTTTCACAACACACAGCGAGCAAATGCACTCAATACTGAGACCAATATTATGACCCGACGGGCCCAGGTCAGATGAAATTTCCCCCCTCGCACGCGGGCTGTTGGACAAGTATGCGGCCGCTTTCTTCTCGACATCATCGAGTTTATATTTGCGCAGAATATCCACGGGTAAGTGCGAAATTCGTTGAAAAAGCGCAGAGATTAGGACATGGTCAGATGGGGGTGTGCGACCCGTCATCATGGCAAGACGTCTAACACCACGGTTTATGTGTTGCTGTAGAAACTGCACCGAGGATGTGGCTTAGTAAAAACGGAGGACTAGAGAAACGGGAATCCGAACTATAGATCCAAAAGTTCCACTGCCATCAGCATTATGTTCGGCGTTGATCGAAGAGATTGGAAGTGAGAAAAGGTCATGAGAACTCCTTGTTGCCACAGATGCGAAGGAAAGCGTCTGAAAACCAAGAAAACAAGCAAAACAAAAAATCCAGTTGGGCAACATAATCTCAAATGAAGGTACTGAAAGAACGAATAGTTCAAACTGGTCGGGATGGGGGCGAGACCAAGAGAGGACAGCCCTTCTAATACCCTGCGCGAGAGAAGATTGTGCTTCGTCGTGGTGTTTCATCCTGCAGATCCGTTAGACTTTGATCTGCATTCATATTGACTTTGTATACAGTATTTAGTCTCCAACAGGTCTCTATTCTGAAGTAACTTGGGACAATAGCTCAGGGTTTTGAAACTGAAACAAAGTTACTGCCAGTGGTGGTCTTCAGACCGAGAATGATTTGCACGCGCATCTAATAGGAATGTAGCGCGAGTTCGAATTGGTACGATCTCCAAGGGGTTTCTTCGTAGAGCTTACTAGAGTCTGGACATTTGACAAGCTATATACTCTGATGTTTCAACTTGGAGCATTACCCATTATGTAAACTTCTGGTCAGGCATTCGAATCTCAACCGGGATGCGTTGAACCCTTTTCTACAATTTGAATTTAGCGGCGACTTCATCCAGCTGTGGAGTGATTAATCTTAGATCCCTCTGGAATGTCTTGAGGGCATCAGAATACAGGCTAAGCTAGAATAAATGCGGTTTAGATAGAGGTACCATCCATACGAGTTGAATGGCACACCTTAATTACTCCCCAAACCCCTAAGGCTGCATTGACGCTGACTCTGGCTGCCACTTCCTCTGCTCTCGACAGAACCTCAGCTGTCTTTCCTTTCACGATATGATCCAAGATACCGTCCTGCAATGCTTCCTGTGGTGTAAATTTGTGTCCTTCGAGTACGATTTTACGAACCAATCTGTGGTCTCCAATCTTTGCCCGAAGAACAGCCGTGAAAGAGTGAGGCAACGGGGAACCAAAGTGAATCTAACACGGATAGAATCGGTTTCAGTCAATCTGATCTGACGTCAAGAGAGAAAATTCACCAACTTCATTCATGCAAAGCCAAGCATGGCGAGAGCTACCATCGGTCATAACGCGGTAGTCACAAACTAATGCCAACATCAAAGCGCCAGCATAACAATGCCCATTTATCGCAGCAATGGTAGGAACTGAAAGGGTTTGGTTCATAAAGTATTTGTAGCGTCAAGCTAAACAAAAAGCTTACGAGGGAAAACAAGCAGTCGCCGCAGGAGTGGATCAAACGTGACTGTAGAGAAAGATGAGGAATCGCCATTTGCGGAACCCAGAAGACAAGTCCATACGCTGGAAGAAATGGGGATCCTTTATTGCATTGTCGAAATCAAGTCCTGGTCAACGAATGACTGCTGAGAAAGAGAAAGACGATTGATGCAAAATTACCGTTGCTGAAGAATTTATCTTGATCTCTCTTCCCAACAATAATGAGGGCACCTCCCGCACCGTCTTTGTCCTGCCTTTTCAGTGCCTCTCTTCGTTGAGCACGCCATTCTCTCTCCACCATGTCAAGCGCTGGCTTGAGGCCTTTATTGACGAGGTCGTGAGTCAGGCGACTATCTGGTCCACTGTGAATTTCAATAATCCACAAGGAGGGTTTAGCTGCCACACGATGAAATCCGAGTTAGTTTGTGGAGGGATAACAGAAGAATTACAAGTACGATGCGTGAGGGTCATCAAAGGATTTCCACTTGGTAAGGATATGGATTCTGCCATGGTACATCCCCCAAGGTCAGAAATTCGAAAGTTCAAACAGAGAGTACAAAGTCTGATGGCATCATTTTGCCCAATATTAGGATGTATATTCTCATAACCAGGTCCAGAAATCATATCGAGGTGCTCCTTCTTTTTGTCATTTATCTCTTTGTTTTTATTAAGGCGCTATTATATGTGATGTCATTTACTACTGTTGAGGTCGGTGAAAGGGAATGCTTGGTGTCCTCCAAATCCTCTATTCTGCGCACTTGCGCGAGCAAAATGGCATTGTGATTGTATGCCTTGCCAAGCGCTCAGTATTTGGCTGGTGATCCAGGAATTGGGAATGCGAAGGTCGACAGAAGTTGGATGAGTTTAATAGTTAATGTGCAGATATCCTTCTCAAGCTCAACAATAGAGGAGTCACCATACTGCCAATTGAGCAACGGAGTGATAGAGGGTCGGGCTGGCAGGGAGCTCCAAGACGAGGCAGCCCGTTGGGCTGCACCAGTCCTCTCTTCCTTATCGAGATCAAAACCGGAGGAAGATATACCCAACAATTATTTTGGTGCAAGTTCCTATTACAAAAAGGGCTTGTAAATAATTCAAAGGTTAGGCTTCGGATATGATTGTGTGTCTAAAGAAAAGAGACGTAGCAAGAACTGCGCAATGTCCTCGGCTGACATTAAGGTTCAGCAGGAATAATTTGCAACGTTGAATAATTCATACCTAGCTGTTTCGGCGCTTCATGGGGTATCTTGACGAAAAAATCACAATGGCCTATTAGCACCTTATACAAAAAAAAAGCTGCTAAATATTGGACTTACCAGGTGGCCAGCTCCCTTTATTTTCACATTCGTTGAATTCCTTGGTCGAACCCACACCCTCCTAGCTGTATCACCTGGACCACCAACACTATCCAAATGTCCAGGTCTCCCCGGGATGATCCATCTGAGGGGTATGCTCTCATCCAGCTCCGTCATGCGCTGGAAAGTCTCCCTTTGAGTGAGATGGTCGTATGTGAAGACGATGGCTTCTTGTATGGCCGACGTTTTGAGTTGGACGACGGACGGACCGCTGTTGTGTGGGTCAGTGGTGAGGTATGTACCGTATTGGACGTAGAGGTTGAGCACGGATGGATCCCAGGACTGGAAGAAAGGATTGGACTGGAAAGACTTGAGCACTTCGTCTCTTTTGTGATTTCAAGGCAAAAAGAAAAAGATGGTTGGTAAAATACATAATTGATGAGGAAAGATATTGCATACTGTGAAGACCATCTTTCTCTTCGACCGAGGGCGGCTGTAGCGAGTCGATCTGACTTTTGTTGTTGAGCATTATCCGTAGGATGAAGTATTACCGGATCAACAAGGATGACGGCCTTGAACAAAGCGGGGAAAACACATGCAGCAAGAGCTCTAACAGGGAAGTGAGAAGGATATGTTCGTTAGTTGATAGAGACAAAACATACGACGAGCAACCACCCATGGAATGTCCAACCACAACTACCCTACGACTCCTGAATCCCCCCTTCAGCCGTGCCTGAGCTTCCTGAGACGTGACGCGCGGTAGGTGCGTAGGCATCGGCGAAGCGTCGTCGTTGTCTGTGTTGACAGTCTTGCTTGGCAAAAAATTGACAAGAAAGTTGACGATGTCGCGTGCGTTGTCAGTCCAATCGACTTGTTTTTCAAAAGGACAGACAAGGAATAAGAGTCAAAGATGGGAAATTAGAGATTCGAAGGGGAGGATCTCACAGACTCCTGAAGCCGAGGGCGAGTTCACCAACGCTGCGTCACCGTGTTGGATGGCCTCCCATGACCATACTTCGTCTATGAGGCTCACAGCGGCCTGCGAGGAAAGGAGATGAGCAAGCATAGGTTCCCATGTCTTTTTTTAAGAATCCAGAATTTTAGTAACTTAAAATCTTTTGAAGCGGAAATTGCGTCTTCACCTCCTTCGGAAATCCATTCGCGTGCGCCAGGAAGAGTGTGATACCACCGCCAATGCTGGTCTTCAAGTTGGACGTGGACCTAGATTCTATCCTCAACCCCTTCTTCACATACCTGTTCAAACAGTTCCATAAAACCCTCGGATACCCATCCGTCACATTAGCCGTTTGAGATCGTGCCGCCAATAACGTTTGAAAAGTCTTCTCTAGGATCTGGTTCCTCGCTTCTTTGGATATATCGGGGGGAGGGGGAGCCGGAACAGGAGCTGGTCTTGTCGTCCGTAGGTAAGCGGCTGGAACGAGGTGAGTGCTCAGAGTATAGGGCGCATCGAAAGCGGGTTTCCTGGGAGGTGAGGGTAGTGGTGGACGTTCCAGTGGTTCCGGAGGCGGGTATATCGGTAGCAGGTCCCTCAACGTAATCTTTTCGGGTGTGGAGAGTGAACCTTGTGGGTATGAGTCTCCTTCCATCTTGAATTGTAAGTAAGTTCGGGGGTACGGAGCGTAACCAGGAGCGGACACCAGACGAGATTTAACCGGTTATGACCAAGGGGCAAAAGCTGGCTGCAATAAAATCATGCGAATTTGTTGCTCTGCAAAGATATTTCTTGCACAATTTTT